>Ga0123357_10005492_pt1 | contig 15200 bp, 17 predicted proteins | sample TergutEmb28metaG_FD_89873 | JGI IMG/M metagenome (GOLD analysis project Ga0123357, IMG submission 89873) | Embiratermes neotenicus P4 segment gut microbial communities from Petit-Saut dam, French Guiana - Emb289 P4 | ecosystem: Host-associated > Arthropoda: Insects > Digestive system > Gut ... | reverse complement strand
TAGTTGTCAAAAAAAAAAAAAAAAACTTTTTCAGTTTTCCTGTGACTGAACAATTCCATTAAGGTAGGTACTTTGGCTTTCTTGTTATAAATGTTTGTAATCACGGAGAACATTATGAAATGCCCTGTACAACACATGTCTGTCAATTAATGGGGTGGGTGCACCAAAGGAATCATTAATTAACTGTTCACTGCATCATAGAATTATCCTCTACAAAACTGTTGTTGATGCCCATGCAAGGAAAAGCAGTGGTACAATAAAAGTTTGTAACTGCAAATAATTTCAGCTATAATGTGCACCAAAAGGAAGATGTTGCCTGATCCATAAATTGTACAGTGATTTTTTTTTATGTGCATAAAAATGGCAGCAAATCTTTGAACCCCAAGGGCTGCTACAAACCAGTACTGGTGCTTCTCTCGCCCAACATTTTCCTCAAGCCCTTGTAGAATTTCCTGCTATATAAGCATTAGCAGGGTGTTGTTGGGGGACTGCAAGCATGCTTCATTTTTAGCCACTTGAAGAATAGGTAGTGTATCTACTACACATACAATTTAAAACTAATAATGATTGAAGAAAACCATCCCAGTTCTGTCTATAATTGCACTAGAGCATACCCCAATTGTAGCATTGTGTTAAGATATTTTGTTAAATGTGTGGGTTGGGTAGCTGAGTCGGTATAGCAACTGACTAAGGGCTGGACGGTCCGGGATTGAATCCCAGTGGGGATGAGATTTTCTGCCCTTCCAGACCAGCCATGGGGCCCACCCAGCCTACTGTAAAATGGGTACCTGGTCTTTCTTGGGGGTAAAGTGCACCCGGGTCATGTTGCTGACCACTCACCCCCTTCTAGTGCCGCAGTCATGGAAGAGTACCCACCCTCTGAGCCACACCGGGCCTGTAGCGGGAAAACTTTACCTTTTACTTTGTTAAATGTGATATTATGCTAGCTGTGGTATCTGTTCCATGAAATTGCCTCCAAGTTGAAGTGTGACCAAGTATTATAAGGAAAGTAGTTATGGTGGTGGACAATTTCACCATCATGAAAAGAGTGAAGAACCAAATTACAGAAATTGACTGTTACCTGGATTGCATGGTTGCAGTTCACACATTGCTGTCTAAGATGGCTTTAATTTCAGGAATTTCTTGGCAGTTTGTGCTGGGCTCCTTTCCAACTTGTCTGAGAGATTTCTGAGGAGTTTCTTCAAATCTGTCGCTGTTTTCATTCAATTTCCCAAAAGTGAGCAACATTCGAATTTATATATCCTATGCCCCAGTTGTAATTTGCAGTGGAATCTTGTTCATGTGGATAGGGTTCTGAATGCTTCTTAGAGTGAGTGTCTTACAGACATGAGGAATAACACTGCTATGTGACTGCTTATTGCACAGGCTACAGGACAGGGGTTTACTTACAGCTTGGGTCTTGGAACATACAAGTGGACAATCTCATAACACATGAATTTACTGCAGTAGCTCTGTTGTCTAGGAAACAGGAAATGTAGGTTTGTTCTGAGAGCTGTACCATACATAGGCCCTATTTGATTTTACGTACATTTGAAAGACCTGTCGTTACTTGAAGACCTGCTATGTATATTAGTTAGCTGGGTTGGTAATTACACATGACTGGTGTGCAGCTTTTGTTACAATTCATGGTATGTTACCCAGCAGTGTTGAGGAATGTGAATTGGTTTGCACTGTTCAATAAAACTGAACTTTGTGGACAGGTTATTGTGGTTCATATGAATACAGCAACCATAATGAGAAACCAGGCACATACACATTTGAATATGACCATTGTATTGTACAGTTCATCATGAATCAGTTTAATGTTATTTATTTTTACATTTGTGTTTGGTCTGTTAACCTTTTGGCGCTGGAATTATTTTTTTTAATTTTAGCACATCCTGTATATAAAATGTGAATAATACAGGAACCAAATAAGTTAGAATTATGAAACAAACTGAATTTTGAAGAGGAAAAAACGGAGAGTTTATACCATGTTTAAAATATTCAGTACCTGTATTTGTTGAATAAATATATAAAATGCAACATTTAGAGGTTAGCGGTACGGTACGACCACTATAGTCATCGTCAGGCGTCAAAAGGTTAATCATAAATGATTGCCTGAATTTCTTCAGAAGTTTGGTGGTATAAAGGTCGTGCAAATGAGGTTGAAGAAGCCCAAATGCATGACTGTCATGTCCAAGCTTTGATGAGTTTGTTCTACCATTTTTTTTTCACACATTTTTGTGTGTATTCCATGAAATATGGGTGAACATTCATTATGGTGTCTGAATTGATCTTTATTCTACAAGTGAAGTCCTGCTATTAAAAGTGGACAGTGTTAGGATTACAGGCTTTTGCTAGTATTACTGATGCAGAGTGTTTTCCAGTTGGCCATATGCTAATGTGTGTTTCAGCTTCATGTGTCTGCACAATTACCTGATGGTTCTGATTATAATCTGAGCTTAAATCTTACCTGCGCAGTTATCCCCGGCCAGTCTACGTTCAAAGTTACAGCCTCAAAGGTAATTTGAAACTTAGCCTTCACTTTAAGTTTACTCATGTACTGCACTCCTCTCTCTGATTAACAAAAGCACTTGGTGTTAGACCTATTTCATTCCAGCTCACATGCTCAAGGTTCATTTTAAAATTACAGCAGTCCTCGACTTTCAAACATTTGATTTTTTCACAATGTCATACATTTTAAATTCTCACTCCTAATCCATCTTTATTCTCCAAATTTAGACTTTTGTACACAACTGATGAGCAAATATTTTGAGCTATTACAGAATGGTGTGTCTGTCACCCAAGCCAACACTTCAGTCTCTGCATGGTCTTTGCACTGGAGAAGGGTAATGAGTGAGGCCATCAGGGAATGCAGTGAATAATATTGGCAACTGAGAACTGTACTGTTCTGGGTTATTATGCAACGCATAATGGTAATTCCTTACCAATGTATCAGAACATCCTATTGGTCCCATCTTCAAGGATCATTTCTTGAAGATGGGGTTGATAGGATGTCCCGAAACATCTGTAAGAAATAACCACTACTTGCTGTATAATAACCCAGATGAGCACAGTTCTCATCTGCTTCACGGTGGAAGCCTGAAACCATGAATATTGGCGACTCATGGGCTGAAATTAAGGAATCTACAGTCTATAGTTGCTGGAAGAGGTTATTCCCAGGTTTGATGCAGTATTTTAAGGGTTTTGAGGAGACACTTGAAGATGCCATCATAGAAGTTGCTCATCTCATGAATGAACTGAACTGGGGTTGAAGACGTGGATGAATTGACTGCGTCATAGCCAATGTCAAATGACGATCTCATTAACATACAAGTCACAGTCTTAGTTGAAAGAAATGGAAGAGCCCTTGATCACCTCAAACAATTCTGAAGCATAAAGGAAGAGTCTGATCCAAGTGTAGAGAGTAGTTCGCAAGTACACAGAACTGTTGATAGGGATAAAGCTTGTTACAGACTCCTGTATCAAGAGAAGAAGAAGAAAGCTAGTGTTCAGCTTCTTCTTGACCACTTCTGCAGGGAGAGTTGATAAGATGCTGTCAGCAAGCAATTCTCAGCATTAGAATCCCATCCCATACATTGGGATTTTTATGTACTTTTAACAATAGGAAGAGACCCCCCCCCTTATAACATATAAGTCTGTTACTTGACTTCAAGACACGATTCGAGGAAGGAATTACGTACAAAATTTGGGGACTACCTGTGCCTTCCTATTTCCACTTTCATCTCAAACAAGTGATTTCTTGCTATAGAGTTTACCAACCAAAATTTTTTGTAATTATCTTAGGTTCTCCATGCATACTCTATGTCAAGTGCATCAGGCCTCAGAGTTTTGTTGTTGTAATATAATATGAAGGCAAGAGCAGAAACCATGTAGCTCCTACTTATTCTTGTAGTCCATCTCTCACAGATACTGAAGAAATTTTCACCACTGTGTAGAGACCTAGAACCTTCATCGTTATGTAATTGTGAGAGACCAATTTTTTGGCTATATTCATTTTACAGTTTGTTTTGTTGTCAGATATTTGGAGGAAACATTGAAAGGTAATATTATGCACTAAGTGAAAGCAGAAACATGCTTACCCAAGTTCTCTTGAAATTTCACTTTTTATTCTGTGTAGGCCACTTGAAAGTAACTTTTTGTTCTGTGTAGGCCACATAAATGTTGCTGTAGTTTCAGAATATTCATGTGTACTCCAATAGTCCATAATACTTGTATGAACAACAACTTAACAATGAATTTTAATATGTAATAGTGTTAGATTACATGCTTCTCTGCACTTGCACCATCAGATAATCCATGTTTATATGGTAGCGAACAGGAAGTTTTTGTATCCATTTGTACATATTGTTGGATCATAAATATATGTTCAACAAAATGCATGTATTTTAAGTTAAATATTCAGATTTTGAAATCCTAAATAGGAATGAAATAAAATTAGATATAGTACTGTGATAATATGTATGTAATTGCAGGATGTGTTGGTTACTTGGTTTCACATTTACTATGTTTGGCATTACTGAACTCTTAATTTCTTGTTTACTAATTACAAGGGGCATTCAGAAAGTAATGTGCATCCATTTTTGTATCTTAATGCCAGATGTGATATTGAATTAAAGCAAAACACAAAATGTAATGCAGAATGTGTTCCTTGTTTTTATATCTCATCTTTCTTTGTAGTCTCCCTCTCGTTTGATACATTGCCACCAGTAGTGAACAAGTTTTTCTGACCTTTCACTTTGGAATTCTTCTGGCTATTCTCAAAACCCATTTTTGATGGTGGCTTGAACTTGATCACATGTGAAATGATTTCCTTTGAGATGTTTCTTGAGAGCTTCAAACAACCAGAAGTCAGTGTCAAATCTGTGCTGTAGGGAGGGTGTGGAATGACTTAAAATATGATGCTCTGTTTGGCAGTTGGAGTAGCAGCACTAGTGTGGAGTGTGGCCTTATCATGTTGAAGAAGCAGTTTTGCCCATTGAATGTGACTGATTCATTATTTCCACCTCTTTAGGGAGTTTAATGCACACTGACACTGTTGTAAACAAGTCATCAGATTTTAACTGAATGCACCCCAGACCATTGTGTTTACCAAGGTATATCCATGGCAGACTGAAGCTCAAGGAACATTAAAGAAGTTGGGACAAGTTCTGCTTGAAGTCACACCACTTGCACAAGATACCTTTGCAGCAGCATTACTTTGAAGGCCCCTTGTATTTGATATATGCTGTATATTAGTAGAGTTACAGTCACTAGTGTATTGGAAGACACTGGATGTGAGTTCCTTATTATGATATGTGCTTGTTCTTAGGATGCAGGTCTAGTGGGATGTACTGCTATGTTGGGTAGTTTGTTTTTCCTAACATTTGGGATTAACATAGTGCCTTTATCTTTTAAGTATTAAGGGACACAAGAAGAATTTCTTTGTAGATTCCTCAATCCTGATGATGAAGACAGTAGGTTCCTCTGAAACATCAGGTAACGGTAACAAGTGACACAGCATGACTTCCCAGATGATCTGAATCCTCAACCATACTGGTACTTGTTTATTTTATTGATTGTAAAGTTCTTATATATTATTTGTTTCTGGTACTTTGGTATTAACAAGAAACGCAATTAATGAACAGCAACGGAAGCATAAGGATTTTATGTGTTCTTATGCATTACATTGTTTATTGCAGATAGAAGTGAAGTTAAAAAAGCGTGATGGTCTTAGGTGGGCAGCACTGGAGAGAGATCCTACAGCTTCTAAAATTATGCAGTTCATGCCTGAAGGTAGGTCACAGTGAGAATTACAAAATGGTACATGTTGTTGGGGCTTATGCCATTCTGGAAATCAAGTCAGCATTCACCTTCCGTACAAAGGTCACATCAACAACTAGGCAGTGTTTTCCTGGCCAGTTATTCGTGACATATGTAGCTACAAGAGGCGGTGATTTAGTAAGTTTACAGGATGTGGATTTTGAAGTGGCCTATTGAATCTTCAGTATGGATAATATTGTGTAGTTGTAAATGAATTGTACATAATTTCGTTCCTCTAAAGGATGACATTATTTAATATTTTGTGTTAAGGTTTTCTGTCCCTTCGACACAAAAGACTTTTTCAAATGTTATTTCACAATTCTGTAGGGCCCCTTCCTCTCTTTCCTCACATGTTGCTTTGCAGTTATTTAAGAGGGCACAGGTTTGGAATTGATGATGTTGGGCAGTAATAAGAACAGTGAAGTGACTGTTGAAGGAACAGAACTGTGACTTCTATGAGCAGTAGATAGATAAGCTTATCAAACAGTATGATAAATGTCTGTCTTCACCTTGAGTGCATATGTATGAATGTAATTTGGGCCCTACTGTTGCATGTTATAAATCCTGAAAACTCAATGATTTCAAAATGCGTACCCAACAAATGTTTCATGGCTGATTGTCATATTTGCTCTTGCTCTTGAGTGGCTGTTTCTGCACAACATACTTTGAAAATGTTTACATTTTTTGTAGTGTGCACTAGTAGGTACCATATTTGTAGAATATAAGATTACTCAGTTGACAAGACATCAGACTGTTTACTGAGAAGCATGTCTGCACAGAGCAAGTAATTTTGTGTATTAGTTACATATACAGTAAAACTTGATCCATTCTCTCTCAAGAGGCCATGGAAATTGGATGATAAATGAAGGAAAATCACAGCAGCAGGAAAGGATTAAAATGATCAGTAACATAAGAAAATAACAAAAAGAAAAATTATAAATCTTCCACTTAAGCCTACAAAGTAATAAACACGTAAGACGTTATATTACTACCTGTATATAAACCACTTTTTTCCAAAGAAGTGTGCAATGGGCAGCTGTTGCTTGAAGCACTATATTTCAGAAGAAACAGCTCTGATTCCAAGTTTAGAATGTTCTTTTCATAATGTTCACTAATGCTGTGCATGTAAAAGAACGATTTAACTCTTACAAGTTTGGTTGTTTCCGTTCAAATCTGTGCTGATTCAGGGCCATTCTTATCTTTCGCACTGCCCCCACACCCTCACATTCATCCTACAACTTAATGGTGGAAATGCCAACAGAATGCTCTCAAGCTCACAAAAAGTAGGTTCTGTTCCAGTCTTCTCCTCCTACAGGACTTGTCACACTTGTCAATTTTCTGTTGAATTTTCCCTTTTCTTCACAACACTGGAGTTTAGTGTGGATGGTGCTAATCAGAATTGTTTAGCTATGTCAGTCAATTTCTTGGATTTTTCTCTTCTTTTTCAATGCTCTTCAGATGTTTGTGAAGCATCCCATCTTGCTTTGTGGGGTGTGAAATGGCAATCTGTGGTGTCTAGGTTTTACATACAAAGAACAGTATAAAAACAGGAATAAACAGGGGTAACGGCGCATGAGAATATAAATATAATGCCTAGATCAATGAAACTCAAACATGATTATGCAAGACAGTGCTACCAAGAACTGTGGAACATACATTTCAGGTTTGCCACCTTACAACTTATGCCTCCCAATCACTCAACTAACATCCTGCACTTGGCTGACTCGTGACATTTTGCAGGTACAGTTATGACTGTAATGATAATTGTCAGTGTAGGCAGCTTAATGCTACTACAAGTTCCCTAAACATTGTGTTACTTTCATACCACACTTGGTTGATGTGTGGCAGTAACGTATATTCAAAAAAAGTGTTACTTTCACTTTTCTTTCAAAGACAGTACTTGCAGGAATATTGTGGGCAAGGAATGGAAGTTCTGAAGAACTGATGCAGGAAAATCGCACTTCGAGGAAGGATCCATCTGAAATAATACATTGTGATCTGTGCTCTTCTAGGATATTATGCATGGAGTGGTGATTCCATACCAACACTTTGGGACAACCTAGCAGTCCCATTTTCAGTGGTCAAGAAGTCCAACAAGACATTCTTCTTGGACTTCTCGACCCGTGAAATTGAGCCTGATAGAATGTCCCAAAACATCAGTACAGAATTACCATTCAGAGCTGCATAATATCCCAAAAGACTCTTCTACATCGTGGCAGAAGCCTGAAATCATGCATAATGATTCACTGTTTGTATGGGCAATTTCTTGGGACTGAAAAAAATGAACCACAGTTGCAGGAAAATGGCAAATATGGGAGTAAAGGATGGAGGTTTCAGTGTAGTGACAGACATGCCAAAGATGACACCCTAAATATTTAAGCTGGAACAGGTCAAAGGGCATAAGCCCTAACAGGATTATTAATAATAATATAATAATAATAATAATAGAAGCGTCGAACAAACGGCTGACAAACGCAGATTTGTTTGCCGAAACAGGGTTTTTTAACAGCAATACAGGACCAAGTCATACTAACAAGAAACTACAAGAAATATATTTTGAAGGAGCCAGACAGTGAAGAACTATGCAGAAGATGTGGAAAAGAATTAGAGACAATCCAACACATTACTGCAGCATGTGAACAACTAGCACCTACCGAGTATGTAAAGAGACATGATGGACTAGCCAAAATTATCCATCAGAAACTGGCAGAAGCAGCCAAATTGATTGACGATAAAAGTACATATTATAAGTACACACCAGCCAATTTACTGGAGAATGAAAATTTCAAGCTGTACTGGAATTGCAGCATACTTACGGACAAAACAATACCTTTTAATCGACCTGACATAACTTTTATGAATAAGAAAACAAAGAACACCTTTTGATAGACATAGCTGTCCCGAATACACATAATCTCGCCAAAACAATAACCGACAAACAAAACAAGTACCAAGAACTGGCGAACGAAATATGTGCTATGTGGAAACAAAAGGCAGCACAAGTGATCCTAATAGTACTATCATCTACGGGAGTAATTCCAAAGTCACTATCACAAGGTCTACCAAGACTTAACTTGCACCCAAATACATATATACAACTGCAAACATCTGTAATTCTTGGCACATGTTCAATTATAAGAAACTTTTTAAACTACAAGTAAGACCACTGAGCCTAATCCTGTTGATTACTACATCCCAGGAGAGATGAATATTTCCCAGCCAAAGCTGAGAAGTGAGAAATTTGATAATAATAATAATAATAATAATAGTTTTGTGGACTCCCCATGAAACAAAATAATGAAGTGTAACATTAAACAAGTCATTTGATGTGACATGGATAACATCAAACACTATGGACATACACAGCAACTTCTGTGCCTTACAGAAACCTGTCCAATGGAGACTGAATAAATTCAAAATGATAGTGTGTGCCAAGGAAAGCTAGAAACTAAAGGATTTGTGATGGAAAGTGGGGATATTATTGAAAATATGCAGGAAAAAGAAATGTATAAATATTTGGATCGTCTTCAAGCTCTGCAAATAAAACATAAGGCTGTGAAACAGTGATTTCTGTATACACAAAGAGATTAGCAGATGTACTTGTGTCACGATTGAGTGAGAGAAGTAGGTTCAAAGCTATAAATATGTGTGCTGTTGCTGTGTTGACTTATTACACATTCAGAGTGATCTAATGGGCTGAAACTGATCTTGAGGTTGTACATATCAAGAAAAGAGTAATTCTTACTAATGTAGAATCCATTATCCCCAGGCAGCTATTGAGTGACTGACTTTGCCTGAAAAGATAGGTGAACGCTCTGATAGATTTAATGAGATTGTGTGATGAACAAGTGAAGCATCTGCCATTTTTTTTTGCAAAAGAAACAAGATTCATCCTTCTACCAAGCAATAATAAAAGGTGATACACATATTGCTTGCCATGGTTGCTGATATTTCTACCAATGATGATTGTAACAAAGGTACCCCAAGGAAATGGGCTCAGAAAGCACTACACGGTCGTCACCCACATGATCTTTACGAGCAGATTGTCGATAAAAAAAGTGCCAGAAAATTGGCCAACTCGTGCAGATCTGTTTGGTGAAACTCAAGGATTTACGATCACAGTCTAGGACAGGGTGTCAATACTTTTCAGTACTGCAAACATATTCTGAAAGAACTGGATATTAAAAACTTACTTACTCACTCACTCCATGGAGGATAGTCCTTCTTGAGAAGCTAACTGGGTCTCAACTAGTCAAGAAATTACATTTTATGGAACCAAAAGGTTGATTACTGTGTTTACAAGTGCCTGCCATCTGTCCCTGTTCTGAGCCAAATCAATCCAGTCCATGCCCCAGTATCCCACTTCCTGTAGATCTATATTAATATTATCCTCCCATCTGTGCCTGAGTCTTCCAAGAGGTCTGTTTTCCTCAGGTTTCCTCACCAAAATCCTGTATACACCTCTCTTTTCCCCCATAAGCGCTACATTCCCTGCCCATCTCATTCTCCATTTTATCACCTGAAGAATATTGAGTGAGGAGTACAAATCATTCAGCTCCTCATTATATAGTTTCCTCCACTCCCCTGGCACCTGGTCCATCCTAGGCCCAAATATTCTTCTCAACACCCTCAGCCTGTGTTCCTTCCTCAATGTCAGTGACCAAGTTTCACACCCATACAAAACAATAGGCAAAACTGTAGTTCTGTAATCTTAATCTTTAAATTTTTGGATAGCTAACTGGAAGAAAACATTCTGCACCGAATGATAGCAAGCATTCCCTGATTTCAATCTGCTCTTAATTTCTTCCTGAATAGAATTTTTATTTGTTAAGTTTGTTCCTAAATATTTGAACTCTTCCACCATTTCATAGGATCTATTACCAGTTATATATTTTTTGCCAAGTATTTGACGAATGCAGAATATATGGTCAGTCGTTGACCTATTGTATCAAAATCCACATTGATGATTCCCAATAATTTCCTCTGCATATGGAGTAAGCCTTGAGAGCAGGCTGTTCAATAAAATTTTGTATGTAGTTGGCGAAAGTGATATTCCTCTATAATTATGACAGTCTGTTTTATCACCCTTCTTGTAACTACTTACATTGATTATCTCCTCAGTAATTTCTTCTTTATTCCTAATAGAATTACTAAGTTTATGGATTACAGAGCGAATTGTTCTAGCCTCTGCTTTTATCAGTTCTGTTGGTATTCGATCAATACCTGTTGATTTGTGTCATTTTAACTTTTCCTTTGCCATTCAAAATGAAAGGCACTTAGCTCAGGCACTATTGGTTCTGCTGTGTGTATTTCTGTCTGCCTAAGATCGCTAACTCCATGTACATTGAATAGCTGATAGAAATGGTTCTTCCACCTAGCCAAAATACTGAAGGAGTCTGTAACCAAGTCACCCTTCTCATCCTTTACTATATTAGTTCTAGGCTGGTAACCCTTCTTAAATCATTGATGTTCCTGTAAGAGTCTCTGATATTTTTCATCTCTCTGTTAGTTTGAAGTTTGTTAATTTTAGCTTTCAGATATTTGTTCTTTTTGTTCCTGAAATTTCTACTATCTTCATGTCTTACACTGTTTAGATTATCTTATTACTTTGGTTTGAATCCTGTAACCACTACATTTTAGCCTCCTTCTTTTGATCTAAAAAGTGGTAAACATCTGTCATCAAACAATGGTGTATGCTGCTTCATTTCATACAGACCGAAACTTTTTAGCTGAAGTTTTGATATTCTCTTTAATGTGTTTCCAGGGCCTATTTATGTCCTAGCTATCTTTTAAGTTCTTCAAAGCTGAAAACCTGTTTGAGATCTTAATTTGATACTATTTCCTATCCTTCATCTCATTCGGCTTTCTAAGATTAAATCTTTCCACATAAAACTTCTGTGTTGCTTGTTTCCCTACTGTCAATCTTTTGCTAACATCTGCAACCACCAAATATTGATCAGTATCACAGTAGCTCCCTTGAAAGATTGTACATCTGCTCGAATGCCATATCCTATTTGTCAATATGCAATCTATCTGGTTGTCATTCTTCCCATTAGTAGGGGACCAAATGTCCTTATGAATGTTTCAGTGCAGAAACTTTTTGCTTTTAACATACAGATTTTTTAGTATGGCAAAGTTTACTATTCTGATGCCATTATTATTACTATCCTGATGTAGATTGTCATTCCGAATTGTTAATTTGAAAATATTCTCTCTTCCCACTTTTGCAGTAAAATGTCCTAACAGAATTTTCACATGGTACTTAGGAAAATGATCGAAAAACCTGCCAAAATTCATCATAAAACTTGTCTTTTGAATCATCACGTTTCTTCTGACTTGATGCATGCCCATTCAAAACAATAATATTACACCAGCAACCTCTCAGAACCATATATGACATCCTGTTACTTAGAAACTCTACTCTCTTAACTGCTGGTATTATTCTGTGGTGTAATAAAATACTGTTCCTAATTGATGATTTTCATTTCCTTTTCCTTAGAAAAAAATATAATCCTGCTCTTACCATGGCCTCTTTGTCCCATGTAAGTTCCTGTTCACCCACTAAATCTAATTTATATCTTGCTAATACCCTGGCTGCTGATGTAAGGGACCATGAGCTATAGAGGCTCATAACATTCCATGTGCCAAATCTCATGTCCCTTTTCGACTGCTTAGGTTGTACCAAAGGATAAGTCCAGGTCCGTGGCACCTGTATATGTTTCGTAACAAGGTAATTTTTTTCGGTGTGGAGTTGTTAGTACCTCGCCCAACCCCCAATCTGGAAGATCACCCTTTGTTGTCTGTCTGCAACTGCTTATTCAATATATTTGCAGCTATCCTCCATATTGGAGGCCGTTCCTCCATCTGCAACCTGAGGATGCACCATGCCATGGTGACAGGGACCCATTTATCACGGGAATCTTAATGACACATGTAAAACGTATAATGGAGTTTTGGAAACAGTACCATTACTGCAGGATTTAAGATTTTGGCACAGACAGAATATCTCTTGAGGCACAATCATCTAACAAGGATTGCTGACCAAAAGCTTGCCAGTATACATACAGTCGTACTGAGGATGACTCACTATATTATAAATACATTGGAGTGAATGTTCTAGAAATGATAATTATAGATTTTATTGGAACTGTAGTATTTTAACAGACAAGACCATTGTTCATAACCACCTAATCCTCAGAGATAAACTTACCATTATCACATCCTTGATAGACATAACCATTGTAGACATGCACAACCTACAGGAAATATGGAACAGAAATGTAACAAGTACCAGGATCTTGCAGTCATAGGAAAAAACATGTGGAAGCAGAGAATAGAGTACGTTCCAATTATAGTGTCAGCCACAGGAATTATACAGCAAGTGTCTCTTGACTGGTCTACATAAGCTCAACCTACATTCTTATATGTATATGCAACTACAGAAGTGTGTTGACTCAATACCTGTGCCATAGTTTGAAGAGTTTTAACTATCAGTGTATGACTACCTGTCCTAGCACAGAATGCCATAAAGACAAAATGGAATAATAATAATAATAAGAAGAAGAAGAAGAGGAGGAGGAGGAGAGATGTAAACTGTGGGATATCCCGTTGCTTAGGCCTTTTTTCTTTTCTCAGGGATTTCTAATGAATCTTCTTAGATCAGTTTGGGATAGTATATCTGGAGCTCGGAGATAAATGGGTTCTGCCAAAGAAAACTTTGGTGGGGTGATTGTGACATAGTGTTTGCTGGTAATGAAGAACAGTGCAATCTAATAGTAATGGTATATGTTGCATACGTGTCTGTGCGACTGTAAAATTCACTGTGTAAATACGTGGTCGGACAATTAAGTTGCCACCATATGCTTGCCGTAGCAGCACCGGACAAAAGCCTTAGTATGGTTTGATGATGTTGACATATCAGCGCTTCACAGCTATGTTGTTGATCTATGGCAGTCTCTTTCTGAGTGGCATCTATTACTGTCTGCATGTGTTTTGGTGTGCCGCCACGAGAATGTTGGAGCTTGAATTAGAGCAGTGAATGAACATTAAATTTCTTGTTAAACTTGGAAAGAGTGGAAAAGAAATCAGAGATGTTGGTGCAAGTTTACAGGGATAATGCTATGAAGAAAACAGCAGTTTAAAAGTGGGTGAAATGTTTTTCTGAGGGAAGAGAAAGTGTCACTGGTGAAGGGAGATCAGGACGGCCAGCAACAAGCAGAACTGAAGAAAACATTGCAAAAATTCGTCAAATTTTGTGTGAAAATCGTTGGCTGACTGTCAGGAGCATAACAGAGCAAGTGAACATTGACAGAGAAACAGTTAGGAAAATCTTAACTGAAGATCTTGACATGAGGAAGGTGTGTGCAAAAATGGTCCCAAAGGAGCTAACTGAAGAACAAAATCAAAGAAGAGTCACAATTTGCCAAGACCTTTTGGAGAGCCAAGATGACATTTTGGGCAGTGTCATCACAGGTGATGAAACTTGGGTTTACCAATATGACCCTGAAACGAAGCGGCAAAGTGCACAATGGAAGACTGCCAATTCCCCACAACCATAAACATTCCGTTGGTCCAAATCAAGAGTCAAAACAATGTAGCTGACTTTTTTTATATTAGAGGGATTGTTCATTATGAATTTGTACCAACTGGACAAACAGTCAACCGAGTTTACTACTTGGAAGTACTGGAAACGCTGCGTGAAAAAGTTAGACGGAAACGACCCAAACTTTTTGCCAACAACTCATGGATCTTGTATCATGACAATGCACCTGCTCACATGGCACTGTCTGTGAGGGAGTTTTTAGCTACTAAACAAATAACTGTGTTGGAACACCCTGCCTATTCACTGGATCAAGCCTCCAGTGACTTTTTTCTGTTCCCGAAGATAAAGGAAATATTGAAAGGAAGGTATTTTAATGACATTGATGACATCAGGAGTAATACAACGGCAGCTCTGAAGGCCATTCCACAAAACCAGTTCCAAAATTGTTTTGAAGGGTGGACTAGGCGCTGGCATTGGTGCATAGCTTCCCAAGGGGAGTACTTTGAAGGTGACCACAGTAGTATTCAGCAGTGAGGTATGTAGCACTTTTACTGCGATGAGTTCGCGAACTTTATTGTCAGAACATGTCACAAAATATTAACACAGTAGGTTTATTAAATGGTTTTGCAATTCCAGTTAAAATGGGTGAGCTTTGAATATTGAGATACTTACATGGCTTTCAGCTGGTGGAAACTGATTGCAGTAGTGTCTATACAGGGTGGCCGAGAAGTCACCGTACACCCAGAAAATACGCACCTCAGACTCAATATAAGTTTACAATGCACAGCGCAGCACGCAGTACAGTGTAAAATGGTAGGTTGGCAACAGTGTG
>Ga0123357_10005491_pt1 | contig 15200 bp, 10 predicted proteins | sample TergutEmb28metaG_FD_89873 | JGI IMG/M metagenome (GOLD analysis project Ga0123357, IMG submission 89873) | Embiratermes neotenicus P4 segment gut microbial communities from Petit-Saut dam, French Guiana - Emb289 P4 | ecosystem: Host-associated > Arthropoda: Insects > Digestive system > Gut ... | reverse complement strand
GCTCAGATGCTCAGATATCTTACCCCAGCTTCCCTGGGCGCCTCCCAAGAAAATGAGGAAAGCAGCATGACCGCGAGCTGCTTGAGAGCACGCTCTCTACCCACACAAACTACCGAAGGCTCTTTTATCATTGGCGTTTGTAGAAGTTTTTGTAATTGAGTTTGTAGCCTTACTATCGGTTTCAATTCCAGCTGTTGTTCCTGCCATGTCTCCACAAGCAACGATTAGCTGCTCGGTGGTTACGGTCTGGTTATCGGCGCCATTGTAATAACGAACATCTGCTCTCATGTTTACTGAAAATTCTCCTGCCGCAAGTGAGTCTTTCAGGTGGTAGGTTACTTTGCCTGCTTCCAAGATTGCAGCATTGGAACCGACACCAGGGGCTCCGGTGCCGGTGTATGACTTACCTACAAAAGAGACCACCTTGTCGATAGCGGTGCTGTTGAAAGTTGCTCCGTTGGTCTTCCAGGCGGAACCCCCTATCATATTGCTCGGGGCCATCCAATACGGGATGTCGATGCTGACCCAGCAGTCATCGGAGGAGTCAGCTTTGGTTACACCGATGACCAAGAAGTACGTGGTGTTGACATCCATAATGGGATTGGGGTTTACAAGGAGGTTTTGGACGGGGGTTCCGGCGGTGCCATCGGAGCCTACGGGGCACATTTCCAGCTTCGTGATATGGACGCCGTCGACTGCGGCAGCGGTTTTGGGGGTTGTCATGGGGGCGATCAGTTGCAGGAGGAGGGCGACACTCAGTAGCAGGGCTAGGGCCTGGTGGCGCAGGTTACTGGATTGCCGCGGGCGGCCTGCGGACTTGCTCGCTGTCGCTCGCAAATTACTGGATTGCCGCGTCGCGGCTTCGCCGCTCCTCGCAATGACGGCAGCGGGTGAATTGTCCCGTGACGATGGTTTACATGTTCTCATACGTGTATCCTTCCTCCCTTTTTATGAGAGCCCCACTTGATTGACTCCCCCTGTGGTAAGCGCCGGTGCGCTTAGGTTACGGTTTTGTTATGTGGCCCGGGGTCTATGTTTCTCCGAACAAGGCGCGCCGGGTCGTCGCGCCCTACGAGGTCTTTGCCTGGCCGGATGGGTTGCCCAGTTCCTTACAGACCGAAGGGCCTCGATGGCCCTGAGGGCTGTCTCCATTTAAGAAAATCCTTCAAGTTCATTCATGCTTTGATGCATGTTGGCCTCCAGTTCCTTACAGACCGAAGGGGGTCGATCCCCCTGAGGGCTGTTTCCATTTAATAAAATCCTTTTCTCCGAACAAGGCGCGCAGGTTTGTGGATTGGCGCGTCGCTTCGCTCCTCGCAATGACCATTGAACACTCACTCGATTTGGATTCTTAGGATGGCGGTTTGGGCTTGGTTGCCGGCGGGGTCGGTGGCGTGCAGGTAGGCGTGGTAGATGCCGGGCTGAGCAAAGTCAATGCGGTCCAGGCCGCTTATGCTCACAGACAGCACACCGCCGTCTATCCCGTAGGCAGCCGCCTCGCAGTCGGCCATGATGCGGGCTGCGGTGATTGGGGTTCCTGCCGCGTAGGTCAACGTTGGCTGGGTGATGGTGATCGTTGACCTGTGCCGGGCGCTGGCGGGCGCCGGTGCGGAAAATCCCGCAGGCGTCGTTGATCCGGTGGCGGCCTCTGACGCGTAGGATGCGTCGTGCGCCGTTTTACGCTCGCTTGTCTGCGCGGTGCTCTCTGCTGCTGCTGCCGCTGGCGTCGACGCGGATTGCGCGGCGGCGCTGGCGCCGGCCTTGGGCCCGGAGGCGTGCGCGGGTGTGTGGGCGGCGTTCTGGCGGTACAGCGCGTAGCCGGCGCCGGTTGCCAGGGCAGCGGCGGCAAGGCCGCAGATCACCTTGGTCGCTACCTGGGGGCCCAGCTTTGCCCCCAGCAACTTGGCCGCACGCCCGGTTTTCAGGAAGGCCTGCGCGCGGCCAGCCATCGCCTCGCTTGCCGCTGGCGTCGAAAGCAAGGTGGGCAGCACGGCCGCGATCTGGACGCTGGTGCGCTGGCGCGCCTGGTTGGTCTGCCTCTCTGACATCTCGCCCTGCAGCAGACGCGCCAGCACCAGCGCGTCATCGCTGCTGCGCACCTCACAGCCCGCGCTGCGCGCCGCACGGCTAAAAGTCGCCTTGAGCGAGGCGCGGGCGTCGTAGAGGCGCTTGTTTATAGTAGAAGCGCTCACCTGAAGCACCTCCGCTATCTCTGCGGCAGAAAGCCCGTCATAGTAATACAGGACAAGCGCCGTCCTCTGCGCCTCGGGCAGGTCGTCGACCAGGCGCAGCAAGAGCTCGCGATCCTCTTTTTCTTCGAGCGCTTCTGCCGGCAGGAACTCCGTATCGATGACCGTCGGGTTTTCCTCATCATCTTCGCGCAGCGTATCTAAGGAGTCTATGGGTACCGGCGTCCTGTTCTCGCGAATCCAGTACTGGGACTGGCGATAGACGATCGTGAAAAGCCAGCTTTCAAAACGCTCTGGCTCGCGCAGGGTATCGAACTTGGTCAGCAGACGCAAAAATGACTCCTGCGCCACCTCCTCTGCCGCAGATTCGTTGCGCAGGATTTTGCAGGCGGTATAGTAGACGCGATTAAAATAGATCGAGTAAAGCCTGGTAAAGGCCTTGGGGTTGCCCTCGCGCGCTTGATTTACCACATCGAGCAACTGCGCCTGGCTCATCTTTGTTGCCCCACGCCTCGTGTCTCCGTGTGTAGCACCCGCCATTGCCAACTACCCCTTTTCTTGCTTTCCCTCGTTACCACTGATGCCGTACGTCGTAAGCTGCCGGTCCTGTGTTGCTGGTCCTCTGTTGCTGGTCGTAACCCTGTCCTGCCCGGCGCCGTTACCCCGGCGCCCACGCGGGCATTTCTGCCCGCTTCATATAGGTAGATGCTAAAAATGCGGAAAACATTACATGGATTTTGAAAAAAGTTTTAATTGGGGGGTATTTGGGGCGATTTTTGGGGTGGTTTTGGGCGTAAGGCGTGAAAAATGCGAACAGGGGCGTCCGTCCGTGCTGGTTACACGGAGCGTTGCGCCCCTGTTCGACGTGATATGGTTTCAACTAATTGAGGTACATCTTGCTGGGGGTCGTGCCCGCCTGGTCCTGATACTTGCTGCGCAGGCCCACGTGCCCATAGGGGCGATCGACCGGCGTCGTCATCTGCGTAAACGATATCTGCCCGATGGGCATCCCCGGCACCAGCAGGATGGGCAGGTTGGCCACATTGGAGAGCTCCAAGGTCAGGCGGCCCTTCCAACCGGGGTCCACATAGCCTGCGGTCGAGTGGATAAGCAGGCCCAGGCGCCCCAGGGAGCTCTTGCCCTCCAGGCGCGCGACGATGTCATCTGATAGCTCGATGCGCTCGATCGTTGAACCCAAGACAAACTGCCCGGGGTGCAGCACAAAGGGCTCGGTAGTGGTCGCGGCCTCGGGGCTGGTCAGGCCCGGTTGCTCGCGCAAAGGGTCGATGTAGGGGTAGCGCGAGTTGTTGAAGACCTCAAAGCTGTCCGACAGGTGCAGGTCGATGCTAGAGGGCTGGATGTCAGCCTCGTCGCAGGGCTCGACCACGATATGGCCCTGAGCCATCTCCAGCTTGATTGTTTTATCCGAGAGAACCATGTGTTTGCAGCTCCTTGCTACTCCGAACAAGGCGCGCCGGGTCGTCGCGCCCTACAGGGATTTTGCCTATTTCACTATTACCGGCTGGCGCCAGTTTGTCAATTTACTCCGAACAAGGCGCGCCGAGTCGTCGCGCCCTACACAGACCTTGCCAATATTACTCCTACCGGCTGACGCCTGTCTATCTCCGTCTTTGACACTGGCGCTAGCCGTTCGTACCAAAGCTGGCAGCGACTCTGTAGGGCGCGACGACCTCGGCACGCCACCGCTCGGAACCGCAGAGGCCTCTGGGCGTACGCCCACGCCATCTTGCTGCTCCGAACAAGGCGCCGCAGGGCGTGGCGGCCTTGGTCGCCGCGAGTCCTGCGGCAACGCCGTCAGACGGCGTTTAGGCGCGTTTAGGCGCACTTGCTGTAGCCGCAGGCGCGGCATACGGCGCAGCCGCTTTCGTGTTCGAGGACGCCGCCGCACTCGGGGCAAGCGCCTGCCAGGTTGTCCAGGTGGTCGGCGTGCTTGCTTACTGCGGTGACCGCCTCCCCCGTCTCGTGGAACTCAAGGGCGTGTTCCAGCGCGATGCCAATCGCGTCGGCGCAGCTCAAGACCTTGCCGCCCTCGGCCCACATCGGGCTGGGGCAGCGGATGCCGCGCAGATGCGGGATCAGCGAGTGCGGATCGATGCCCGCGCGCAAGCTGGCCGATATCATACGCGAGAGCGCCTCCATGTTCGAGGCCGCACAGCCGCCCGACTTGCCCATCTGCGAGAATATCTCGCACATGCCGTGCTCGTCCCAGTTGATCGTCACATACAGGCTGCCGCATCCCGTCTTGATCTTCTCGGTACGGCCCTGCGTGATCTCCGGGCGCGGGCGCGGCTCAAGCCGGTGCGCGCCGGCGTCTGTGGCGCTGGCGGCGGACTCTCCCGCCTCCCCCGTCTCTCCCGCGGCTTTTGCCGAGGCCGAGGCGCCCGTCGTAAGCACCTGGCTGTCCTTGCTGCCGTCGCGATAGATCGTCACGCCCTTGACGTCAAGCTCATAGGCAAGGTCATAGACCGTCCGGACGTCATCGGTGGTGGCGCTGCTGGAAAAGTTGACCGTCTTTGACACCGCGTTGCCCGTGTAGGCCTGGAAAGCCGCCTGCATGCGGATGTGCCAGTCGGGCGTGATGTCATGGGCCGTCACAAAGACTTCCTGCACGTCGGCGGGCACCGCGTCCAGTCCGCGCACCGTGCCGTGATCTGCAATTTTGGCCATCAGCTCTGGGCTGTAGAAGCCCCGCTCGCGCGCAATGGCCTCAAATAGCGGATTGACCTCGATGAGGCGGTCGTTGTCCATGACGGTGCGCACGTAGCTGACGGCAAACAGCGGCTCGACGCCTGATGAGCAGGCGGCGATGATCGAGAGCGTGCCGGTGGGCGCGATGGTCGTCACGGTCGCGTTGCGCAGGGGGTCTGCGCCGGGCGTGTCGTAAATCGAGCCCTTGAAGTTGGGGAAGGCCCCGCGCGTCTTTGCCAGATCGCGGCTGGCAGCCTTGGCCTCCGTGTCGATGAACTTCATGAGCTCGGCGCCGGTGCTGACCGCCTCCTCGCTGTCATAGGGGATGCCTAACATGATGAGCATGTCTGCCCAGCCCATCACGCCCAGGCCGATCTTGCGGTTGCCGCGCGCCATCTCGTCGATCTGGGGCAGCGGGTAGCGGTTGACCTCGATCACGTTGTCCAGGAAGTGCACCGCGCGGTGCGTGATGTCTTTGAGGAGCTCCCAGTCGATGGAGGCCTTGCCCTTGCCGCTGTTGCTGCTGTTGCTGGCCGGGGTGGCCGGGGTGTCGTTGGCGCCCTTGGCTCCCTTGCCGCCCGCGCTGTCCTTGCTGTCAGCGCCACTCGCCCCGTCCTCGTACTTGAGCATGCGCGAGAGGTTGATCGAGCCCAAATTGCAGGCCTCATAGGGCAACAGCGGCTGCTCCCCACAGGGGTTGGTGGCCTCGAACTCGCCGACCTGCGGCGTCGGGTTGGCGCGGTTGATGCGGTCGATGAAGACGATGCCCGGGTCGCCGGTGGCCCAGGCCAGGTCGATGATGAGCTGATAGACCTCGCGCGCGTCAAGCTCGCCCGTGGCCTCCTTGGTATGCGGGTTGTAGAGGGTGTATTTTTCGCCAGCCGCGACCGCCTCCATAAAGGCCTCGGTCAGCGCGACGCTGATGTTGAAGTTTTCAAAGTCGCCGTTGCGCTTGCAGGTGATGAAGTCGAGGATATCGGGGTGGTCGATGCGCAGGATGCCCATGTTGGCGCCGCGGCGCGTGCCGCCCTGCTTGACGGCCTCGGTTGCCTGGTTAAAGACGCGCATGAAGCTGATGGGGCCAGAGCTGACGCCCTGGGTCGTCTTGACGTTGTCGCCCGAAGGCCGCAGGCGCGAGAACGAAAATCCCGTGCCGCCGCCGCTCTTATGGATGAGCGCCGTCGAGCGCACCGCGTCAAAGATCTCTTCCATCGAGTCGCCCACCGGCAACACAAAGCAGGCAGAAAGCTGCTGCAGATCGCGCCCGGCGTTCATGAGCGTCGGCGAATTGGGGAGAAACTTCAGCGAGGTCATGAGGTCATAGAAATCGGCCGTCGCAGTCTTGACGTCTGCGCTGGAGCCCCAGACGGCCTCGGCAGAAGCGATGTTTCCGGCCACCCGGGCAAACATGTCTGCCGGGGTCTCTATGGGCTGGCCATCGTCGTCCTTCTTCAGGTAGCGACGCTCCAGCACCGTCAATGAGTTGGGCGCCAGGCGCTCGTTTATCGTCTGGTCCATGCTGTTCTCAGCCGCGTGTCCCGCCATGTTTTCCTCCTGGATAGTCATATTTCGGTCTAACATCACTCGTTTTTGAGAGCCACAAGATATTGGGCTTCTATAGAGTAAAACACCAAGATATAGTAGTCAAGAGGATTTCAAGAGATAATGGTGACAACCCGGTAACGTCAAGGCACAAAACCCCAAAACGTTACTTGGCTTGGGCCCAGGTTGGGCCGTGGGCTACTGAGACTTCCAGATCGACGCGTAGGGTGGCGACGCCGGTCATCGCGGTGGTTACGAGCGCGGTCAGGGCCTCGATCTCGTCTGGCGGCACCTCAAAGACCAGTTCATCGTGGACCTGGACCAGCAGGCGCGCGCGCAGGCCGGAGGTGCGCATCCGCGCGTCGACGGCGATCATTGCCAGCTTTATCAGGTCGGCGGCCGTGCCCTGCATCGGGTGGTTCATGGCCGTGCGCTCGCCAAACGCGCGCAGGACGTGATTGGGCGCGTTAAGCTCCGGGATGCGGCGCTTGCGCCCGTAGAGCGTGGCCACCCAGCCGTGCTCGCGCGCAAAGGCCACGACTTCTGCCAGGTACTCCTTGACCCGCGGGAAGGTCTGATAGTAGCGGTCGATGAAGGCCTGCGCCTCGCCGTAACTGATGTCGAGCGAGGCAGCCAGCGCGCGGGCGCCCTGCCCGTAGATGATGCCAAAGTTGACCGCCTTGGAGCGCGAGCGCATGGCGGCGTCAACCTCTGTTGGCGCCACGCCAAAGATGCGCGAGGCAGTAGCGCGGTGAAAGTCCTCGCCACTCTTAAACGCCTCGATCAGGCCCGGGTCCTCGGACAGGTGCGCCAGCACCCGCAGCTCGATCTGGCTGTAGTCAACCGAAAGTATCTGCCAGTCGGGCTCGCTCGGAATAAAGGCCTCGCGGATCCGGCGCCCCAGGTCGGTGCGCACGGGGATGTTTTGCAGGTTGGGGTTTGACGACGACAGACGCCCGGTCGCGGCCACCGTCTGGTTGAAGCGCGTGTGAAGCCGGTGGTCGGCGCCGAGCAGCTTGGGCAGCGCTTCGATGTAGGTGCTCTGGAGCTTCTTGATCTCGCGATACGAGCTGACGCGGGCAGCGATTGCGTGGCGGGGCGCCAGCTCGGCAAGCACCGAGGCGTCGGTCGAGCGGCTCTTGCTGCCGGTCTTGACGGGGGGCAGGCCCAGCTCGTCAAAGAGCAGCTCGGCCAGCTGCTTGGGGCTGTCGATGTTAAACTCGTGGCCCGCCAGCTCCCAGATGTCGTTTTGCAGCTGTGCCAGGCGCGCCGCGCCCGCGGCTGCCAGCTGTGCCAGGCGCGCCGTGTCGAGGAGAAAGCCCGTGCGCTCCATGCGCAGCAGCACGGGCAGCAGCGGCATCTCTATGTCTTGCATGACGCGCGTCGAGCCGTCGTCTTCCAGGCGCTCCTGAAGCGCGAGGGCCAGGCGAGCGGCCAGCTGAGCCTGCTGCTCCAGCCCCCCCTCCTCGGTGGCCGTATAGCCCAGCTGCTCAAGCGCAAGAGTCTCCAGACTGAAGTCTGTGCGCGAGGAGTTGAGCAGATAGGCTGCGAGAGGGATATCAAAGAGCCGCGTCGCGTCCAGAGCGTCCAAGTCAAGCGCCGCCGGAAGCGCGCTGTCCGGCGGACACACCTCCGTAATCAGCCCCCGCAGATCCCCGGCAACCAACTGCCCTCTGGCCAGCGTGGCGGTGAGCTCGCCTGCCACCTCGTCGCCGGACACCGTGCGCGTGCTGTCGCTGGTGCCGCGGCTGATCGCCAGCTTCTTATCAAGATCAAAGAGTGTCCCCTCGCTTTGCTCCACCACAAGCGCCGTTGCCGCAAGCTCTTCAGGGATCGCCGGAAAGTCCTGAGCAGGCGCTGGCGCCTGCATGTCATCTTCGCCATCGGCGCTGGCGTCAGCTGTTCGCGCCCGGGCCGGCAGCGGCCCCGTAGGGTGCGACGACCCCGGCGCACCGCTGCCCGGGGCCGCAGGGGCCTTTGGGCGTACGCCCGCACTCTCCTGCCCCTTGGGACAAGGCGCGCCGGGGTCGTCGCACCCTACAGAGGTTTCGTCTGGCACAATTCCTTCTGCCCCGTAGGCCAGAATCCAGCGCAGGGGGCTTTTCAGGCGGTAGCTCATGAAGGTGGCGTTGACCCGCTCGCTATCAAAGGGCCCAAAGCGGAGCGACTCCAGATCAAGCGCGGGCTCGATGGCCACATCGCGGCAAATCGTCGCGACCGTACGCGACACGTAGGCCAGATCCGCGTTGGTCGCAAGCGACTCGCCCACCTTGCCCTTGATTTTGCCCGCGCGCGCGGCCTCGATGACACCATCAAGCGTGCCGTATTCCTGCAGCAGCCTGCTGGCAGTCTTTTCCCCCACGCCGGGGATGCCGGGGATGTTGTCGCTGACGTCGCCCTTCAGGCCCAGATAGTCGCACACCAGCTCCGGACCTATGCCGTAGCGCTCGCTTACGTCGCGCGGCGTGATGATGACGGGCTCGGTGATGCTGGCCCGGTGCGTCACCACGCTGGTCCGGGCGCTGATCAGCTGATAGATATCGCGGTCGCCCGAGGCCAGAAAGACCTCCATACCAGCCGCCTCGCCCTGCGCGGACAGCGTACCTAAGATGTCGTCGCCCTCCCAGCCCTTGATCTGGACCACCGGCACGTCCAGGGCTTCCAGAAGCTCGCGCGCAATCGGGAACTGCTGCTCAAGGTTGGGGTCTGCCGGGGGGCGCTGGGCCTTGTACCTGGCCAGCGCGTCGGTGCGAAACGCCGGCTTGCCCGCGTCAAAGGCCACGACCACGCCATCGGGGCGCAGCTCATCGACCACCTTGCCCATGATGGCAAAAAAGCCGAACACCGCATTGGTCGGGCGCCCATCAGGGGCCGTCAACGCCGAGGCAATCGCGTGAAACGCCCGGTGCATCCAGGAATGCCCATCAACAACCAGCAGGCGCTTCATGCGGACCGCTCTAAAGTTTTTTGATTTGGGGAAAGAATTCTCATGGCTTCATTATAACATCCAGATTTTGTCCCCCTGTGTTCCCCCGACCCCCTGTGTTCTAGCGGGCAAAATCAGTCCGTGCCGATTACATCAAAAGGCTCAGGCTCAACATCCGGCACCTTGGCCAGCGCCGCGTCGAACTTTGCCCGGCTTGCCTGGGAGGCCCGGCTCCCCAGATAGTCTTCGGTTTGAAGCGCGCTCAGCTTTTCACCGATGGCCGCGGCGATTAATTGGTTCATTGATACGTTCTCCTCTTTAGCGATTTTCTGGATCGCGCGATGGTAGGAGCTTGGTATAGGTGATGATTGACGTACAACACGCCTCTACCGCCAGTTCCAACACATGATCGTCGTTTGCGTCTTTGAGCATTGGCCTCCAGAGATAGAAGACTTTTCTCGTACTGGAAACCATACAGAGGTAGTCTAGCACAGAAAATTGGCCTTCCGGCATTCAATTTTTGAGGACCTCGCACCTCCGGTGCTTGTAACAAGCAGGCACCAGAACACACAGGGGGTTTGGGAGGATGAGCAGTTGCTATAATTAAAACGCAACAGAAAAACGTGAAGAGTGGCCATGAAGACGAGACGCTGCTTTCCAGAATAGGTCAGCCGAGGACGGATGCAAGATGGCTTATAGAGAAGATATAGCTTACGAAAAAATACCCCCTGAAACAGACTCAGCAAAACGGAAAGATTATTGGGAAATTGGAAGGGGACTTCAGGCAACCGATGGCCTCCCCACTTCGCGTTATCTCAACACGGTAATAGAAGAGACTGCTTCTGGAAAATACGACACGGCGATAGCGGCAGAAAAGATAAAGAACTACTACGCTGAGCTTGATCCGTCGTCACCGCAATTGGCGACCAGACAAGGCGACGAAGTTACTGCCAGGATCGCTCTGGTTTTAGAAACGTTTCCTTTCACCTTCGATCCAACAACGTTACAGGGGATTCATAAAAGACTTTTTGATGAAATCAAGCCGGAATTCAACCCGGGCCAATGGCGAAAATATGACCTCATGAAAAAGGAGCCGGTTCTTAACGGCGGCTCAGTCGAGTATACAAACTACGAAGCCATACCGTCACGTTTGCATAATCAATTTGATCTGGAAAAAAGCAGACAGGGCAATTATGTGCCCCCTCTCGACAAAGATACGATCAGACAGCTCGCAAGATTTATATCGTCAGTATGGGAGACTCACGGTTTTTCTGATGGAAACACGCGAACTATTGCGGTGTTCTTAATACTCTATATTCGCAACATGGGGTATAAGGCTGATAATGAATACTTTAAAGAGCATTCGGAGTTTTTTCGCGATGCGCTGGTAAGGAGCAACTATGCAGCCGCTTTCCTGGGAGTTATCCCGGACTTCAGCTATCTGGAAAAATTCATGGAGAACCTATTGCTCAAAGCAGGCAACGACCTGGAATCGCTGGACTTAAGATGCAAAGAACTCTTCCCCGGCAGCGTAGCCCCAGAAAAGGTGTGACAAGAAGACGGCCTCCTTGTCACACCTTCTTCAGTAAAGCGATTGCCTCTTGCTCTCGCTATGCCTGTCCGCGGCGACGGCGCAGCACCATGAGTGTCGCTGCCGTACCGGCAACAAGTAAAAGTGTCGCCACGCCAATCGCTGACACGAGCTTCGCGTTATCCCCCGTCTTCAGCAAAGTGGACGGCGGAGTAACGATCTTTTCTACTACCACCTCAGTCCACTGCGCGGTAAGCGTAATATCGGCAGTTGGCGTATAGGGAGAGGTGACCTTTTCGCCCTCGTCAGTAAACCAGCCGTCAAAGGTGTAACCCTTGCGCGTTGGGGTCGGCAGCTTAACGGCAGCGCCCTCCGCATCCTGCGTAACGCTCTGCGGGCTGACCGTGCCACCGTTGGCATCCAAGGTCACCGTATACAGATCAGGAACAGGAACAGGGGGTTTGGGAGGAATAGCCTTGCCCGCAAACTCCACAGTCTGGATGATAGTAGCAGGCGCATTCACCAAAAACGTGACCTTCTGGCTTGCGGGGGTTACAGAAGCGATGGCAGAGGTTGGTACCACCTCATAGACCGTATCTTTTGTTGCGTGATAAGGGAGGTGCCCAAAGATAAGTACCCCGTCGGGGTCACTTACACCCGTGGCGATCACGTTGCCCGTACTGTCCTTGAGCTGATAGCTTATCCCGGCATACGGAGCGTTCGTCGCAGAATTTGTCGTCTTGACAATAATCGTGTCGCAGGCGTCAAAATACGTCAGCCAGTTCGGGCTGACGTAGGCCGTCGAAGCAAAGTCGATATTGTTGCCACTCGGGCTGTCAAAACCAGCAGGGCCTCCCAGGACGATGATCGGCGCGATCTGCGACACGCCATCGTTTGTCACAACCTGGAAATTATTGAGCATATTGTCATCAAAAGACGTCAGCCAGCTGGGGTCACGCATCACGACCGCGTACTGCTGCGCCTGGCTGGGATCCCCGTTAAAGGTATTGCCGGACACGCTGACAGCCGGGGCGCTGGAATAATTATTCTGGAGCGAAATAAACATCACAGAAGTACTCCACTGGTTTACTCCGCCACTGAAGGTGTTGTTTGTCACTGTGCCGGTAACGCTGTCCATCGCGATTGCCCGGTAAAATGAACCCGAGAACGTATTGCCACTGATGGTTACATTGGTGCATTTCTGAGTGTATACCAACGTGTCTACCGGATTTGTCTCCGACGCACCAGGGGTCGAGATCGTGTTATTTGTGATGGTGAGGTTGGCTGGCCCGGGGCTGCCGGAAGTCCCGATCGCGATACCATAGGCAGTATTGGGGTTGTTGACGTCATCGTCATTGGGATACGCGCCGCCCAGGGTGATCTTACAATCCGTTATCGTCACATTATCCGCGCCGGAATTAACCGTCACGGTGTTGCAGCCAAAGGAGTTATGATCGCCGTCCCACTGGCCGGTAAACCCGTTGATGGTCAGGCTCTTAAGCGTCACCCCCGCCGCACTCACGTTGATGGTTGAAGTGAAATCCGTATTGGTTGCGCCCAGCGGCGGAGTCTGGGCGATCATTGTGATTGTTCCGTTTTGCAGCGTTACCTTTTTGTCCACGTTAAGCACCGCAACCGAAAACGTATTGCTGTCCAGGTCAATGACGTCACCGGGGCTTGCGCCATCAATAAGAGTCTGCAAGTCATCGGTCGGGCGCGCTGTAATCGTCGCTGCGCCCGCCAGTGCCGGGACCGCAAATAACGCGGTAACCAGTGCCGTAGCCAACAGCAAAGCCACTATTCGTTTTTTCATGTTAGGACCTTCCCTCTTTCCCTCTTTCCCTCCGAGAATAAAATCTCGCACACTTATTTATACGCGCACCCGCGCCGCAATACAAGGCGCCACACAGTAAAAAGGCGCAAAGAGCACGAAAACGGCCCCCAACAGCACTCCAAATCCAAATTCAGTTCCCGCTATGAGCAGTTGCTATAATTAACACGCAACAATATTGGAGTCCTCTTCGTTTGTTTTATACCGACTATGGTATTATTTTCAGTAATGATAATGATACAAAACTATTAGAAGGAGCTCTCATGGTTACCAACTCACTTCCACGTATTCGTCCTTTATCGGATTTGCGTACTCATATGGGGGAGATCACAGAACACGTTGATCAAGAGCACACACCGGTAATCTTAACGAAACATGGACGGGACAAGTATGTCCTTTTAAGCGCGGAGTCCTATCGGGAGCTTATAGCGGAACAGGAGCTGTGCCGCCTTCTTGATGAAGGCCTGGATGACATCAAGCAAGGGCGCACACAAGAATTGAGCGCAGCCATGAAAGACCTCCGCAAGGCTAACGCTGATCGATGAAAAAATAAGGTCGTCTTTGTTGTGAGGGCTTTACCCGCGCGACGGGACTGGCTTGCGCTTTTGTGACCAACGGACAAAAAGCGCAAGCCAAGACAAAGCGACTGCCTCTTGCTCTTGCTACGCCCGTGCGCGCAGGCGTCGCAGAACCATGAGCGCCGCACCGGCAACAAGCAGTGTCGCCACACCAATCGCTGACACCAGCATCGCACCATCCCCCGTCTTCAGCAGGGTGAGGGGCGGAGTAACGATCTTCTTCTCTGCTATCTTGGTCCACTGCGCCGTAAGCGTAATATCGGCAGTTGGCGTATAGGGAGAGGTGACCTTCTCGCCCTCGTCAGTAAACCAGCCGTCAAAGGTATAACCCTTGCGCGTTGGGGTCGGCAGCTTAACGGCAGCGCCCTCCGCATCCTGCGTGACGCTCTGCGGGCTGACCGTGCCACCGTTGGCATCCAGGGTCACCGTATACAGAGACAGGGCGGGCGTCGGGGGCTCCGGAGGCGCAGGGACATCTGTTACGGTCACCGCGCAAGTATTGCTGACGATCTGTATCTCGCTGCCACCTATCGTCGTCAAGGTAAGCACCGCCGTAATGTTTGCGACGCCGGGCGCGACTGCCGTCATCTTACCGGTCGCATTATCGACCGCGACAATGCCGGGATCGCTGGAGGCATAAGACACAGACCACTGCGTAACCAGAGTAGACGCTGTAATCGCCGTATTGCTGGGCAACGCCGAGCTTTGGCCTTTCTTCATGGCCGCAGTATCCGGAGTGATAGTGATACCCAGGGGGATGTTTTGCTCGTCGCCAAGTTCTTCTGTAGGGCCTTCACTGGTATCCCAGTTATAAAACTCGCCATCCGCATCCATGTTGCCAAAATCGATGTTGGAGTAATACAAGACGCCGCCATGCAGAGTCGTAAAGCCCCAGAGAACATCCTTCATTGTTATATTGGTAAACAGCGCTGTCGTACCAGCTTCATTGACCGCAGCAGCCTGGTCTACCTGATTAAACGTATTGCCATCCACAATCGCTGGCCCGCTATAAAGCAGAACCCCAATGACAGAAACCGCATGCGTGCTGTAATCCAGAGCAGAAATAGTGTTATCAAAAATCTTTGCCATGCCCGTTGCGCCCGGACCATATTGGATCCCATTTTGCCCTATGACGGTGGTTGGACCCCAGCCGGTAATGGTGGTGCCGCTTACCGTAAGATTGCCGCCCTTGGACACGATTGCCGCCTTCTGGAAGTCGGTGATGGTGCAACCGGTAATGGTCGCATCCCCGCCACCGGGAATTACATACACAGCTACCCCCGACTGCACCCCCAGGAAGTCTTCGCGCTCGCTTCTTATCGCGGTAACGGTGACCTGATCAAGCGTCAAGCTGTCGGCGCTTGACACGATGCCGTTGTATACGGTTCCCGTAACCGCCGGGAACTGCCCTTTCACGGTGAGGTTTTTGATGGTCACGTCCCCGCTCTGGGCGTAAATGATTGGATTGGTTACGCCTGCGGCTCCATTTATCGCTACGCCGCCATTTCCGGAGAACGTGGCAGAAACGCCAATCGTCGCGCCGTTGCCTACAATCGTGAGGGTCTTGTCGATAACCAGGGTCGCATCAAGCGTATAGGTCCCGCCCGCAGCAAGCGTAAGGGTGTCACCGGAAGCCGCGGCAGCAACAGCAGCCGCAAGATCACCGCCCGACGGGAGAGGGGCCGCAGACGCCACTGTCGGCGCCGCGACAAGCGCAAGCACCATCGCGAGAGAGACCGCTGCTGCTAATACTTTTTTATACCGCATAAAGATGAGCCTTCGGTAGGATTCGTGAGACCATAGCCACTCCTTCCCCTCATGCAGTCACCGTCTGAACTCTGCGCCCTGGAAGCGCAAACGGCAACCCGGAACAGCGCAGCATAATCAGCGCAAT
>Ga0123357_10005487_pt1 | contig 15201 bp, 10 predicted proteins | sample TergutEmb28metaG_FD_89873 | JGI IMG/M metagenome (GOLD analysis project Ga0123357, IMG submission 89873) | Embiratermes neotenicus P4 segment gut microbial communities from Petit-Saut dam, French Guiana - Emb289 P4 | ecosystem: Host-associated > Arthropoda: Insects > Digestive system > Gut ... | reverse complement strand
CCGACCAGCAGCGGCTAATCTTTCCGGAACTGTTAGCCACATCGCCCAAGCCAAAACTGCCCACAATACCGCCAACACCGCAAATATTGTTTCCTGTATGGTCTATTGTAGCGGTTATCTCTCCTGAGAATGAGCAACTGTCGATAAGGGCAGCTCCTGAAGCTATGCCTGCAATACCTCCGACAAGGATATGAGGTTGCGCTCCACTCACGTCTTTTGTAACAGTAATGCTCCCCTTCACGTTCAAGTTTTTAATGACGGCGTTGCCTTTGATTTCGCCGAACAGCCCTTGTTTAAAACTTGTCCGGTTGATATACAGACCGCTGATGGTCTTGTTATTGCCGTCGAATACACCTTTGAAAACATCAGTACCGGTTCCTGCCGCATTTACTGCCGCCCGGTCGCCGCCAACAGGTATCCAGCCTGCGCCTGAGTCGTAGGTATCTCCGTATGATACCGACAAGTCAATATCGTTCAAGAGGTTGACGGTTATTCCATCGAAATCGATGCCTGAGTTGACTAATTGCGCCAAGCCTGCCAGTTCGTCGGGGTAGCTGATGTTGAAAGGACCGGCGCCGCCGTCGTACCAAATTGTACTCGGAATCCCTGAATTTTGTCCGTCCGTTACGCCAAAGACTACATCAAAAGTCATTTCATTATTGCTTTCGTCAGTTACCGTTACGGTAGCCTTGTATATTCCCACTCCTAATCCGGTTTTCGGAGCAACCGTGAAGGTTTCCGAGTCGTTTCCCGCAATAGTAGCGATACTGCTTGTTATTACAAAATCGTCCTGGTTGTCGCCGCTAAGCGTAATATCCGCTATGGTAACAGGGGCGACGGATTCGCAGGTAACTGTTACGGTCAGCGTTGCCTGCGACGCAACATCCTCTGCCGTGTAGCCTGACAGTAAATTTGTAAAGGTGTGCTCGCCGCTTGCGTCTATGGTAAACGATCCTGCTTGCAGCCAGGCGGGCAGATCCACTTCTTCGACCGGTGAACCTGTTAAGCCGGGCAACTTGCCTGCCGTCATATTCCATATCGAAGGATCAAACGTAGCCACTGTTTTCCAGAAGTCTTCTCCCGACCGAGCGGCGGCGGCAGTTACGTCATCGCCGTTATAATCAGGAGTATTTGCGGCATTTGCGGCATTTGCCGGCAATCCATCCCATGCATAGTTGTTCACATTTTGACTGAAGTTTAATGCGCTGTTGCTGCAGCCCCAAACACGGCTTGCTTTACTGTTATCATTCGTTCCTGTTACACTGGGATTTAATGCGATGCAATTCTTCACCGTAAAATTAGCCACAGTACCGCCAATCTCACCTGCAATACCGCCAGCAGTAATGTTGCCTGTGGCTGCATTGGCTGTAACCGTATTGGTAGCATAGCAATTTTCTATCGAACAAACCGCATTGGCAGCGAAACCAACAATACCGCCTGCACCGAGAGCGCCTTCTACGGATCCTGAGGCATAGCAATTGCGTATTGTACTGGCTTGGAGGCTTCCTACTATTCCGCCTGCTCTGTTCTGGGTAGATGTCACCGTACCATTAAAATAGCACTTTTCTATCATCACACGGCTGGCGCTTTCTACATGTCCCACAATACCGCCTATCCGGCAATCCTGGTTGGCGCCGTCTCTACTCAAGGTTACAGTTCCTTCGGCCCTGCAATTGCTAATCTCTCCGGTATTGGTGCCGCCCCAGCCAAAAGCGCCTGCAATACAGCCTATGCCGCCTCCGCTGTTGGTTGTATTGGTTACTGTACATTTTACTGTTCCCGAGAACGAGCAGTTATCAATGAGGGCAGCTCCTGAAGCTACTCCAACAATACCTCCGACAAGAGCGACCGGCGTAGTGCTGATTCCTGTAACATCAAGATTTCCCGTTACGTTCAAATCTTTAATTATGGCGTTTCCTTTGATTTCGCCGAACAGCCCTTGTTTAGTGTTTGTTCGATTAATATACAGACCGCTGATGGTCTTGTTATTGCCGTCAAATACGCCTTTGAAAACATCATTGCCGCTTCCGTTTGCATTTGTTGCCGCACGGTCGCCGCCAATAGGTATCCAACCTGCTCCTGAGTCATAAGTCGTTCCGTAGTCAGTCGACAGGTCGAGGTCGTTCATCAGTTTGAAGTATATGCCGTCGCAAGTTGCTGAAGCGTCTGCTTTTGCATTTACAAAAGCAGCCAAGTCTGCAAGCTGCGCCGCCGTGGTAATTTGGTAAGGGGCTGTGTTACTGCCATCTCCGCCAGAGAACGTTGGAAATGATTGCCCCCACACAACATTCATTGGCAAAGCGAACAATGCCAATGTTATCAGAAAATCGATTTTTATTTTCTTCATAACAACATAAAAATATAAAGTAGTTAATAATATTAATAATCCTCTGTTTTTGCAAAACGATTTTTTAATCGATTCAAGTGTAAATGGGTTTCATTGTTCCGTTGATGTATTTCATACTTATAGCAGCCGATTCGGAAGGAGTCAATGTAGTGAAATCCTGTTCCACATTAAGCCAGCCTTTAAATTTGATTTTTTTCAAAATCTTCATTACTCCGGTGAAATCCACTTCGCCTTGTCCCATCTCGCGGATATTCGGACCGAAATCAGGTCGTTGGAACGTACCTGCAGCGTCTTTCAGGTGGAAATAATTCACACGATCCTTGTATTTTTTGATAATTTCGACCACATTACCGCCGGCAAGGAAAATATGTCCGGTGTCGGGCGACAATTTAACGTATCTCGGGTCGGTCAGTTCCATTATCATGTCAATTTCCCCCGATTTTTCCACAATGGTATTGAGGTGGGGGTGAAGTCCGATCTCTATTCCCGAGTCAGCAGCCATTTTACCCAACTCATTCAGGAAAGGAGCCATCGCCTTGATTTTATCCGGCACTTCGGATTCATTGCCATCACCGGCGCTGTGTTGATAATCGCTCCACTTGCCTCGTCCCGGAGGTCCGACAATCACGTTTTTTGCGCCGTAAAATTTCAGATTTTCCAGAATGTCTTTAAAAGAAGAAACGATTGCATCGTGTTGCGTTTTATCATGGAAATTACCTCCGAAATAATTACCGGAAAGCAATAATTTTTTTTCAGTCAGTAAATCTTTGAAACTTTCGCGGGTAAAACCAAACTTTGAGAGTTCGTCTTTCCTTGGAGAAAACTCAATGCCATCGACACCTAAATCCGATAAATTTTGTATTGCCTCAGAAAGAGGAATGTTCCCACTTTTAAAGTCGCGCCACAAAATCCAACCCATCGACCAGCGAATGTTAACGCTTGATTTCGCCGTCAATCCGTATCCTAATTTTGTTCCTCCAACAATCATCACTGATGTGATTGCTGCGCCTTTGATAAATTGTCTTCTGTTCATAATTGTCTGTGATTTATATTAATTTTTTTTACAATAAACTTATTTGCTGTTTTTTATTTGTACAATGTAAATTCCACCGCCCGGCTCAAAATCCGGGCGGGTGGAATCGGTAAATGCCGTTTAATCTTTTTATCCTATAACTTTTCGCACGATTACTTCACCGTTTACAGTAACCTTTACGATCAGCGCCTGTTTTTGAAGTAAGCCTTGAATTTCCACAGCGTTTCCATTACCGGCAACGGAGCGCAAAAGCTGACCGGAAAGGTTGATTACATCCACTTTTTCAATCGGCGCATCTGTTTTTACAACCAGCGTCCCATTTTGAGCGCTGACTTGCACTGCCGGGTTCACTGCCACTTTCGGTACGCTCGTGGGGACTGCACCTGTAAACGCGCAATCGTCAACCAGCATAGCCTGATTCATTCTATTTTGAGTAGGATCAGTGGCGTTCGTGAGATTGTAATGACTGACTTGGAATCTGATCTTGTTTACGCCGGCAGGGATTGTTATGTCTCCTTTTATCTGCATCCACAAACCAAGATTATCCTCAGTGAAGGGTATCGTTATCGCTTTTAAGGTATGAGCGAGGTCGTTAACATCCTTTATTCTGAGATACTCCGGTCTGACTTCTGATTGTGAAGTTGCATTGGATCTGACGTTACATACCCACGCGGAGAATGTATAGTTCGTTCCCTGTACTACGCTCACCTCCTGGTATATTCCTACGGTGTTGTTTGACACCAAACGTATGGCATAATTGCTTCCTGCGCGAGGCGCTAAAGGATTATTAGGGTTTAAAGCGACATTACCACCGGTATAGAAAGCATCGGTGGCTGGAAGCCTGTTAGGAGACTGCCATTGACCATCAGTACCAAGTACATCATCTACCAACAAATCGTCCTGGCTCAACTGACTCCACTCCACCGGTAATGTGGTACTACCATCGGTGGGGGTTTCAAAGCCCGGATTTAACAATAGATTAGTCTGCGCTTTAGCAGCAGAAACCAAGAACAGTGACAACACAAAGAATATCGCCAGCTTTGCAGAGATATTCTGTTTCAAAAGTAAAAAATTCTTTTTCATACGTAAATTAATTTAAAATAAATGAATAAATTTTTGTAATTTATTATTACATTAGCGTTTATTTCTCTCTTTAATATTTGCTTTATCAAGGACTACAATCCGTTATCCGCCAATAATTTTGACTTCAATATTATCTCCGGTTATTCCGGGCCATGCTCCTTTTTCTATTAAGTTTTTTCTTTCCGGATGCGCTAACAGCCACTTGTTGCGGGCAAAGAGCAGTCTGTCGCTCTGTTTGTTTCCGGCGTTTACGAGCGGTTCGTTGGTTCCGCGCGGTAATACCACGATACATTTAAATCCGTCAGGACTCGTTTTACACGGGGAGAAATGCAGCGTGGTTTCATACAGTTGCAAAGCCGTACCTTTCAAAACGAAGAAGGCGTCAACTTTTTCCGAATGGAAATGGCCATCGGCGACATCCTGTAATTTGCCCAACAATAAAACCAGATCGGTCACGGCAACGTCAATTTCACTGCCTATGTGGTATTCCAGTCCATTCAGACTTGAATTGCGTCCGTTGCAGTAACCTGCCTGAATGGGCATTTCTCCATAAAACTCATTCATCAACCGTTCACAAACAGGAAACGCTTCCATTTCCGGAACCGAAGCTTTATAAATATTACCTTCTTCCGGAACAGGCGTTTCCCTTTCCATATAACTCAACAGACCGGCAAAATCGTAACCGGAAATAATCTTTCCGTACTCTTTGAAAGACCGGTCGTTGACTTCTTTGAGATCCAAATCAGGATTTAGTTTTTTTAATTCATTAATCAGCATCTTTGTTTGAATAATGTATTTTAGTATTTTATAAACGGAATGCCAATAAAATCGCACATCAATCGTAATTTTTCCACAATATCGCCATAAGCGACAACGAAATGAGGTTCCCATCCGGCGCTGACTAATTCGGCAACTTTTGCCTGTGAAGCGCCGCTTTCAGGTTTTACGACTACCGAAGTGCCCCAAAACTTCTGCGGTTCATCAAGCGCTACGCCTTTCATAGCCATCATGCGGAATCCTTCACGATCTTTTCCCATCCGCATGACGGTAACTTCTCCGCTTTTCAAGCCAAACTCCATAGTAGGACCTATTTTTCTGTTTGGATGCACTCCCAGTTTAGCTCCTTCTTTTTTTCTTGCCAACGAGGTAGCTCCTGCTCCGCAATGCCAGAATACAATGCCGTTGCAGCTTTCGTCAACCGCTACCGGATCGCCGAAATAAACGGCGCTTCCGGTCAGTTCCGAACCGATAAACATGCTGATAGCGCCCCCCATGTCTGTTTCGCAGGAAGTAGCAATTCCGCTATCGTTCAAAAACGACAGGACTGAACAGACAGGAGCTCCGTATTCGGTAAAGAAATCAGGCCAGCACCGCGAAGCGAGCGCCTTGATTCCGTTGTTAGATACAAATTCCTGATAAGCAGTTCGTAAACGGGCATGTTTTTCTATGTTTTCTGCAGGAAAAGACTCCCATCCTTTTGTACGTTCTTTTAATTCGGTTATTGCAGTTGCAATATCTTTCTGTGAATAGGAGTTGGCTGTATTTATTATATTCGCCACTTCAATTTTAGTAATTTTCACACCCAGTTTACTTGCAAGCAAGGCTTCGTCCAAATTTCCAAAATCAAATCCCGGAGGCGGAGTTCCTACTATTCCAATGACTAATTCCTTGAGTTTTTCAGTTATTTCCAATGCTGAAAATAAATCTTTAAACGATTGAACAACGGAAGGTTCATCCGGATTGCCAAAAATAAACCTGTAATTGCAATTATGCATATACAAATTATTTCCTGCAGAAAAAGCTCCGGTTAGTGAATTTAATTTTAACCGTCCGCCATCGATAGAAGGTTCCCGCACCGACCATACAACGACAGGGCAATTGAAACGGCGTGTAAGTTCCATAACAAAATCCCCGCCGATGAATGTAGCGCATTGATATATAATCAGTCCGGGACGAGTCGCCTTTTCAACAAAATCCGAAAGCGCCTCCGGAGAAGTCAATAATTCCTGCGGCTTGTACAGATTTTCCGCGAGACTTTCAAGAAGCCGGCAGGATTTATTAAAATTATCCTCTGCATCCGGCATTGAGAATGTTGTTCGGGCTAAAGGCAGATATACAATATTTGATTTCATTTTTGCATTTATCCCAATTCACTGACATTTATTACTCTTCTTTCCTGTGCCGAACGATTCGCTCCTTCCATGATCTGAACGCTTCGACGCGCAATGTATCCATCGGGATACGGTTTTTGTTTACCGTCCATTACCTCAGCGAAATAACGTAATTCTTCAATTACGCCATCCGATTCGCGGTTAGTTCCCGGCAAGGTAATTTGTTCCGGTTTGGGCAGATCTTTCGGTTGAGGAAATCCCTTCGGATAGCCATATTTAATGGATAAACTGCCTTCGCCCATCTGCAAAGTGGCGTTTGTTCCGAAAAATGTATCCAATGCCTGAGAACCATAGTTATATACATTGCCGCCGTAATTCATCATTGCTCCGTTGGCGTATTCCACAACTACTCCTGCATGGTCGCTGGAATCGCGTTTGCGCAGCGTAAAATTATTGACGCTTTGAAGGCAGCAAACCGAAACCGGCTCACTGTCGAATACCCAGTTGTTAACGTCAATAATATGAGCGCCCATTTCAAAGACGACGCCGCCGCTTCGTTTTTGATCCAACCGCCAATAAGGCGTGCCGGCAGGAAATTCTTCAGGGGCAGGCACACGCCAATCGCCCCGAAAATCAAACAGACTGGATTGCAGTATTTTACCTACCGGTTTGGTGCGGAGCGCTTCTATAAAAGCCTTATATTCCTGCGAATGACGGCGTTGTGTTCCAAATTGCAACGCTTTACCGGAGCGTATGTTTACGCCGATCATCTCATTGCAGTCAGCTACCGTAAGCGCCATCGGTTTTTCACAAAATACGTGTTTTCCTGCATTTAGCGCAGCAATCACAATATCCTTGTGCGTATCGCTGGGCGTGATAACCGCTACGCAATCCAATTCCGGCATATTCAGCATTTCATTCATGTCGGTGAAGAATCTTGGTTTAGCTCCGTTTTTGATACATTCTGCTGCACGTACCTGCGCTTTATTGGGAACAAGGTCGCAAAAAGCGGTCATTTCAATTTCAGGCACACTGTTCAGAGCGTTAATGATGGTTCTGCTTCGATTTCCGCATCCAATAATCCCCATTTTGAACTTCTTGCTTGTAGTCATTGCTCCGCTTATCTGAGCGACTGAAGTTTGAGCCAGCAGAGGAACGTTTGACAGAGCCAAACCTATTCCTGCCAGACTGCTCACGCCAATAAATTCTCGTCGTGATAAATTTTTTGTATTGCTCATAATATCATAATTATTAATAGTTACATTTCATTTTTATTAGTGTTATAAATAATAAGTTAATTTAACGTTATTGCATTTATTGAAAATCGATTTTCATACAGTGTAATAAAAATAAGTTATAACTGATAAAAAAACAAGTAAAAAAATAGAAAATATTCCATATTTTGTGAATATCCGATTCGCAGTCTCCCCATATTCATTACTTCTTATTCTAATGATTTTTATGTTATATTTTATTAATAACAAAAATAAAAATCGATTTTTATTGCTGTAAAAGTATTGCATATATTTTGAAAAAACAAATTTAAATAGCGCTGATTATGTTAATTAACATAATTTAACGAACGATAACATTATTTTCATTTACACATTATCGTTATCGCTGATGATTTTAGCGCAGGGCTATTGGCTTGCACTGTTAAGCTGCCTTTCTGATCAGTTGCCTGCAATATTAGCAAAGCTTTACCCATAAAGGCTTTCCGTGTCAATACCTTTTGCGGATTGAGATCCAGAATGTCGCCATTTTCAACGCCTATCAGCTTGTATGAACCCTTCACATCAAACGTAATTTCGTTGTTTGCATCAGGGACAAATGTTCCTTTTGAATCCACAATATCAGCAGTAATATATACTACATCCCGTCTGTTTGCTTCCATAGCCGTTCTATCGGCGGACAACTTTATAACGGCTGGTTTAGAAGCTGTTGAAACACTTTCAGTCGCTATCTTTTTCCCATTTTTATAAGCGATAGCTGTAAGCGTTCCGGATTTGTAGGGAACCATCCAGACTATTTGTAATACATTCGGATCCATCGTTTTCTTACCCAGCGACTTACCATTAAAGAAAAGTTCGGCGGCATCGCCGTTGGTATATGCCACAACCGGTATTTCAACGCCTTCTTTTCCATGCCATGTCCAATGAGGCAGCAAGTGTATCATTGGTTTATCCGTCCATAAACTTTGATAAAGATAATAGGCGTCTTTAGGAAAACCTGCAAGGTCGATCACTCCATAGTTATTTGTCCGTGCAGGCCATCCCCACGATTCGCCAAGATAATCGAATCCCGCCCAAAAAAATTGGCCAATAAAGAAGTCGTTATCTCTGGTTCGTTTCCACTGTTCTCTTATTGAAATACGCCGCGTTTGATTGTCGTAGCTTGATGCGTAATGCCGGTCGAATTCAGGGAAAATTTCTTCTGAAGTCAGACTGTCCACAGGGAAAAGCGTTTTCCTTGTTTCCTCCGAAAGTTTTTCCGGCTCTACCCCCGCACGATAAGCTCCCAATGTGAAATAAACGCCTCTGGTATTGCGTGTGTGTGGAATTTCCGTGCCTACCGACACTTTTTCCGGAAAATCCTTATGGAAATTTTCCATGTTTCCTTTGGTTTCGCCATTCAAATTAAATCCGGAAATATCGAGAGATTCTCCCAATGCCCATGCTTGAGTAACAGGGCGGGTGGGATCCAATTTATGATAAGTGTCCACGATTTTCCATTGCAAATAGAGATGCTTTTCCCATCCCCAGACTTCATTTCCGGCGCTCCACATAATGATACTGGGATGATTACGGTCTCTCTTGATAAACGCCTGTAAATCATGTTCCCACCAATTAAGAAAATAATAACCGTAATCATAAGCCGCCTTACCGTTGTCTTTCCATTTATACCAGCCATCCCAAGGTTCGTCCAATACCATAATTCCCATTGTATCGCACATTGCAAGAACCTCCGGAGCATACGGATAGTGGGATGTGCGTATCGCATTACACCCCATCTCTTTTAGCTGAACCAATCGTTTGTGCCACATTTCATCCGTTAACGCCGAGCCGGCTGCGCCTGTATTCTGATGCAAACAAGCGCCTTTGATTTTTATATTTACGCCATTTAATTTAAACCCGGACTTGCTGTCAAACTCCAGCGTCCGTATTCCAAACGGTGTCGTATAATTATCCTCAACCTGTCCATCCTGTTCTACAATTGTTTCAAGATAATACATGTCGGGATTTTCAATACTCCATAATTTAGGGTTGGCAACCGTAAGCGTATCACGGATTAATCCTTCATTATACATTATTTGTCCATCTTTGGCGCTTCTGCATATTTCTTTTCCCGTATTATCTTTTATAACAGAAGTTATCCTTACTTTTACATTTTCATCGTCCTGATTATTCACATTTGTTTCAACAAAAACAGCAGTCTTGTTCCCGTCAATATTTGAAGTATGCACCCATACGCCATTTTGTGCTACATGCAATTGATTGCAAACAATGAGATTGACATGCCTGTATATTCCTGTGCCGGAATACCAGCGGGCGCTGGGCAGCAAAGAGTTGTCCAACTTGACAGTCAAAATGTTTTTCCCTTTTTTCAAATAAGGCGTAAGATCGTACCTGAAGCCAAGGTATCCATTGGGGTAATAACCTAATTTCTCGCCATTTATCCAAACGGTACTATTCATATAAGCGCCTTCAAAATCAATAAAGACGAGTTTGCCTGTCCAATCATCGTTCCAATCGATTTCTTTTTTATACCAGCACACTCCGCCGGGTAAAAAAGCGTTATCTTGACGATTGTCTTTCGAATAGTCGCCTTCAATACTCCAATCGTGAGGCAAGTCCAATTTTCGCCATGAATGATAGTCAACAGCATTTTTCTCTCCATTTTCCATATCATTTGGATGAAAATACCAGTCAAAATCTATGTTTGTTACTGTGCGTGCAGATACCGATAAAGACAGAGATAAAAATAATAAAAGAATATATTTCTTCATGATTAATATACTAAAATTGTTTGCTGTTCGGTAGTTGGACCGTGAACCGCCAGTTTGCCGTCGGGTAATATTTCCATCGGATCGATAAATACCATTCGTTCATCTCCCGTTTTCTCCGTACGCCCATGATAAACGCAATACATTTTTCCTCCGGTGCGAAACACCATGTTATGTCCCGTGCCGGTAACAATTCCTCCTTTATCGGTATTTTTCTGTAATACCGGATTATTATCTGCTTTTACAAAGGGGCCTAATGGATTCTTTGATGTGGCGTAGCCTACTGCGTAATTTTTTCCTCCGAAGAAATTGGCGGAATACATTATGTAATAAGTATCCTTATTTTTAAAAATAAAAGAACCTTCCGTCCAGCGGCGATTGACCTCATGAGAGGTAACCGAACGGCTCTCCCATTCAGCCTGTTTATCGCTCATACTGACCGGAGGACGAAGCAATAATACCGGCTCGCCTGTTATTCCCGAAAAATCCGGCTTTAACTCCACTCCATAAACCCAACTTTCCTCCACTTCGTCGTACCAACCCTGCGCTTTTGCCCAATCGGCGATTTCACTTTGAACCGGATGTTCGCCACAACAGCGGGAATAATACAAATAGATTCGACCGTTTTCAAACAGAAGATCACCGTCTATAATCGGATAGCCGGGGTCGAAAATCGGACGGTTCATAAGATTGGTAAAAGGCCCCGAAGGTTTATCGGCAACTGCAACTCCAATACGGAAGGTCTCTTTTTCTTTCTTCGGGTCGTTACGCCAGTCGGCGCTGAACAGCATATAGTATTTCCCATTGATCTCATATACTTCGGGCGCCCAAAAATTTCCGGTACACCAGGAATCGCCAGTATTTCCCTGATAAACACGCCCCAGCTCTTCCCAATGAACAAGATCGGACGATACGCAGGCGCGAAATCCGTCGTCTATTCCTCCGGTACCGTACATGTAATATTTACCGTCGGATGCTTTGAGAACAAAAGGATCGCCGAAAGCCACCGGCAAGGGGTTCTGATACGTTACCTCTTTTTTGCTGCTGTTATCAGCCTGACCTCCTTTTTGCTGTGGAACGCGCTGATTGTCGCGGAAACAACCCAAGTCGCCATATCCCAAATTGTCGGCAAGAATAAAAACATTGTCGGACTGCTTGGGTTGTTTCTGTTTATTTCCGCCCAATGCGACTATAGAACTCAATATTGAAACACTGAATAGAATACCCGTTTTATTCATTTGATAAAAAATTTACTTTTTCTTAATACGCCTGTTTATCATGCTTTTCCAGGAATGGGAATCGTATATTTCGACATATCCACATTACTGAGAGACAAATTATCAGGAAATAAGTTCAAGTCGGAAGCCATGATCTGATCCCAAGTCACATCTTCGCCTGTATATGCCGACAGGCGACCCATAATTGCCGTCAAAGTAGAAATAGCTGTTGCTTCGGCAAGGTTAAGCGGACTTTTGTCAAGAATATGATTGATGAAATTGACATGTTCCAATACAAATTCGTTGGTTTGCTTAAACTCGGCTTTTTCTTTTTCCGTATCGTATTTCCATATTATATTTCCTTTGCGGTCTTTAATTTCTCCGTTATTCGACCAAGTGCCTTGCGTTCCTCGAATGACTTCGGAAATATTATTGGAACAACCATCAATTTGGCGGCACATACTGTTGGCATGAATATCGTCGTCATAAACAAAATCGACGCTGAACATATCATACTGATCGCCGGTCAGCCGCCGCTGATGGGCGCCCATCCCTGACGCTCTTACCGGATTTTTACCTAAGAACCAGTTGATTACATCGATATTATGAATGTGTTGTTCAACGATATGATCTCCCGACAGCCAGCACCAGTTTCCCCAATCGCGGATCATCCATTCGATATCCGTCCATTGATTTTCCTTTGTACGCAACCAGTGTTTGCCGGTATTCCAGTAAATATTAGCCGATACGATTTCACCGATCAACCCTTTCTGTATTTGCTTATATCCTTCAATATACATTCGTTGATGATGGCGTTGCGTACCGGTAACAACGACAAGTCCCTTTGAAAACGCTTGCCGGGAAGTTGCAATCACCGAACGCGCGCCTACCGGATCAACAGCTACCGGTTTTTCCAGAAAAGCGTGTTTTCCGGCTTCTACGGCAGCTTTGAAGTGCATGGGACGGAAAGCGGGGGGAGTAGCTAAAAGCACCAAATCCACACCTGCCGCCAGCACTTTTTCGTAACTGTCGAATCCCGTAAAACAATTGGCATCGGGAATATCCTGATTGAATTTTTCTTTCAGAATTTTCCGTGATCCTTCCAATCTATCGGGAAACAGATCGCCTAATGCTACGATAGATACATTGGGAGCAGCGGTCAATAAATCCTGTGCAGCCCCTGTGCCTCTGTTGCCGCATCCGATAAGTCCGGCTTTCAACGGAGCGCTGTCTTTGGCTTTATCGGGCAGATATTGTTGAATATTCCATTCCGATTCCGGAATCAGCGGAATCAATTTTGCGGATGCTGCTCCGCTTTTGCCGCAGGATGAAAGTATGCCGCCCATGCCTAATGTACTTCCGATTCCTATTCCGGCTAAAGCTGAATTTGAAAGAAAATCTCTTCTGTTCATAGTATTTATATTTTAATTAGCTAATTTATAACTATTTACGCCGGATCTATTTCCCTGTAAGCTTTGATAATCGCCAGCTCGCCTTCTTTTCCGGGTTTACTTTGTCCATGCTCGCATGATAAGACTTCGTTATATTTTCTGTCGTACAGGTAACGAAAAATATTTTTGAAATTGATTTCGCCGGTTGTCGGTTCATTGCGTCCCGGATTGTCGCCGATGTGGATTGATCCGATATAATCCCAGCACATTTCCAGATTTGCAATGAGATTTCCTTCTGTAATTTGTTGATGATACAAGTCATCCACCATTTTACAACACGGATGATTGACTGCTGTACAAATCATTTTTGCCTGAGTGGTACGACTAAGAAAAACGCCCGGGTGGTTGACCAGCGTATTCAATGGCTCCATAACCAGCATCAATCCGTGTTCTCCGACTATGTCGCAGCATGTACGCAGATTTTCAATCACGTTGGCTGTCTGGTATTCTATGTGCAGATTGGGATCGGCATACCCCAATACGACCAGCGCTTTATTGATGCCTGTACGTTTTTGAATTTCCAAACCTGCAAGCATTTTTTCTTTGATGAGCGCTTTTGTTTCGGGTTTATTCAAAACAAAAGGTATGTCCCATGTTTTCAATGAAAACTGCCCTAATTCCAAACCTAACTGTTGCGCTGCTCCGGCAATTTTTTCCTGTTCTTCCGGCGGACGCGCGATTAATCCCAAGTCATACGCTGCCCTGAAACCCTGATCGGCGATAAACTTGAGGTTATCGACCGGATCTTTTCCTGCATTTTCTTTAAACATATCCAGCGTTGGAGCATATTTTAAAGTAAATTTCGCTTTATTCGAAACGTTTTGCGATACAGCATTCTGAGCGTGAGCGGCAACAGTTACTGCGCTTCCTAATCCTGCTAAGGCGATACTGCCCATTGCGTTTTTTATAAAATTTCGGCGTTCCATTTTTTCTATTTTTAAAAATGAATATCAAATAACCATAGTTACCCCTACCAATAGCAAGGATATAAATATAATTTTTTTAAAAAGAACTTCACTGACCTTTTTATGGATAATTTCACCGGCATAAATTCCGGCAACCAGAAAAGGAATCAGGAACAGCATATCGTATCCGATTGCAAATGTAAGTTTTTTTTCCAACAAATACTGAATCATCAATACTGTATTTAATGTTGTCCATAATAAACACATGGTTGCACGAAACTGTCCTTTATCAGGTATTTTTTGCGACGAATACAGAACAATCAAGGGACCTCCTACGGCAAATGCTCCGTGAACGATTCCTCCTGAAAAAAGGAAAGTATATCCGACCCATTTCGGTAAAGAATAGGTTTCGGCTTTAGTTACAAAAATTTTATATAGCTGAATGGCAGCCGATAGAATAATAAAAACTCCCAAGGCCTTTTTCAATGTTACTGCATCTAAACTTTTGAACAGTAACATTCCTACCGGCATACCCACTCCTGCCAATAATACGATGGTTCCGAACTGTTTCCACTGAATTTGCCCGAATTTGGTAATAACAAAATAAAGCGCTAATAGCCATGCCAGAATGGACAGGACGATTTTAGCAATTTCCAAATCTCCCATCAAGGCAATCACAAAAGGGAATGCCAGTACGGTGCACCCAAAACCCGTTATTGCTTCCAATGTATGCGTAATAAAAATAACGAATCCAACAAGAATCAGTATTTCAACTGCAAGCATATCTTTAAATTTTACTTTTTATTAATTCAAAAACGATTTTTTTATCTATTTCTATTACATTGTTTTTCATTTTTGGATCATCCAATGATTTATCGAATAATTCTCCAATTCTGCTTTCATCGATTTCAATATTCAAATCTCCGAATGTAAAAGGCAATCCGAACTTTTTCTTCAGCGACACGATCCGGGTCAGAAGGGTGGTAATTAACTTATTACCATCGTCTTCTCCATATAAAACGCCGGCTATCTTCGTTAATTGTTGCTTTGT
>Ga0123357_10005486_pt1 | contig 15201 bp, 7 predicted proteins | sample TergutEmb28metaG_FD_89873 | JGI IMG/M metagenome (GOLD analysis project Ga0123357, IMG submission 89873) | Embiratermes neotenicus P4 segment gut microbial communities from Petit-Saut dam, French Guiana - Emb289 P4 | ecosystem: Host-associated > Arthropoda: Insects > Digestive system > Gut ... | reverse complement strand
TTTTATTTTTCATACTTTTCCAGTCTTTTGAAATGTAGTTGTCCACTATGTTCATAAAGCAGTTTTAAGTGCAGAGTGGAAGTTAATGGAACCTAAGGATGAAATCGCTCTGTATATAAGCCTTTATGGAAATCCCTGATTTTGGCGGTGTGAAAACAGGTTTTTTGTGTGATTTTCCTGCAGATCTTCTGTCTTTTTAAAGGACATTTGAGGTAGACCAATTGAAGTCGCAACCGGACAAGTCGGGTGCACAGAGATTATGCAAAAATACTTTCGGCCGTAGTCCGGAAACTGATTTTACCGTGCCTGTGGGCCAAGTATATCGTGCAGCGAAAGCAAAATAACTTCTTTCCATGTTTGAACTGAGATGACCTTCTGCAGCAACACCTGTTAGTAAGAAGTTCAGGTTTGTGTCATGCTTCTAGGGCCACTCGCTGGTAACGTTTTGAAACGCTGTGAATCTAACTCAGACACGGAAAGTTGCTCACCCAACCTCCTTGACTAACGTCCTTAAAAATTTTAATACAATAAAATAATGTGCCGTGTTACAAATTTCTACATGAATTGTAGTGCTGATTTGTGCATCTGTGGGACAAGTGTTATACATTTTATTACCTGATTCCGAAAATACCTCTTCTCACCCTGGACAATTTCTATCTCAGTTTTCTGAAAATGAACGTATACGATTCGCAGATCTCTTAGTATGTAGTGCAGGCGGAAGACAGGTGTCTTTTGGGTACGCTGCTGGAAGTAGCTATTTCTTTTAGCAAAACCATTATATCCATGCTTCTGTGGACCTCAGAATGTGAGATTTCGTCACGGAGTTTTGAGACCCTTGATTAGATTGACCTCAGGACGGTTGGTTGGTCACTGATGTAGCACGTGTCTTATGTTACGCATCACGTCAGCAGGCAGGAGACAAAAGAAGGTTTCCAGTAGAGTGACAGAAGTGGTGCTCCCTCATTAGCCGGTTATGCTTCCTAACCTCACTTACAGGTGCACAACGACAATGCGATATCAGTGATCCCATCTGAACCCAATTTATCTTATTTGTCAGCACTTGGAGGACAAATTTAATCTCATTACAAGAAGCACTCAAATGTGGCTTTATAACTGAAATGGCACTCGCGTGTATTTTCATGCTGAAAGTAAAATAAACCTAGTTAACATATAACGGGATTTGAGTAAAATCTAAGGAACCCAGTCAGGAAATACGATTGGTCTCTTCCTGTCTGTCACCAATTCGAATTTGTTATTGCCATGGCGTTCCGGTAGAAGTCGCTTAGCTCTCAGAATAGCAGAATTTCATCAAATTGAAAACATAATATTGGGGGTGGTTAAACTGTGTGTTGCGATCTGTATCTACACGTTCTGGGAAAGAGATTCGAGTTCAAAACACAGCGGCTTGTGACGGCAACAGCAGCGCTGTATCTGATTTGTTCGGTGTTAATTCGGTGTCATTCATTGCACTGCCACATCTTGCTATACATGGCCGCCTTCACAGAAAGCACGTGCTGTATCTGCAATGCTATTGATTTTTATTGAGGATTATTTTGGAATAGAAAATAACCAACTTCAATTCAAAGGCAATGTAAATAAAATGAATAATCATGCCAGATTATTCGAATAAAGTGAATCTGTTACTGTGCTGTGTGAAACCTGTGAAAGGAATCCTGAAATAAGATAAAAATATTCGCACGAAAAAATATGAGTTCGTCACGATCTGTGCTTATTTTTTGAGCGGTTTTTTTTATGGTTAATTGGGTAAGTATCTCTGACGTGTTCAGGGCCTGCCGTTCTGCAGCATTAAAGTTGGTCCTCTATCCGTTTATTTTTTGCGAACATTTTTGTTGTTGGTTTCCACCTCCCCTTCTTTTGTCCACTATTTCAACAACTTTTATACTTCGATTTCTCATAAAGTCAGCAGGGTCCCTGCTGACTCTTACTTTGCTGGACAAGGGAGTTCGGTCGCGTGCCGATCATCAGCTGTTGGAGCAGGTGTGGCTGGCTGCCATGGTTACTGGACCGAACTCGCTGCACGATGCGGGATCATGGTTCGCTTGTTTAGGTTACACACAGGTGGCGATCGCCGACATGACAGTCGCCCCTATGTACGTAGTAAATTTCCTTCTGTCGTTGTCATAAACACCTTTTCTGCCCCTCCACAATTTTTCACTCTTGCTGTCCGTTCCCTATTCTCTTCTATTTCATTGCAATGTAAACTCCACTGAATGTTGTCGGTCCTGTGTGTACAGTTAGTCTTGTTCGTCACAAAAGAACCACTTTGCTCCGAGTACATTTGTTTTCATTTGTTACAGGAAGTTGGATCATAATCTTACTGATGACTTTTTGTGTAAAGTCCTTCTAATTGTTGCGGTAATTCCTATTCTTCGTTTTAAGGGACATAGAGTTGTTTAAGCATGCGTGTCTGGATGTAATACCTTTCTGAACGTCCAGTGTCCTTCCCCGTACCCCTTGTGCGTGTTGGCTATTTCAGTCGTGTAATATAGAAGCGTTCTGTTGACCCCGTATCACGTAAAATAGAGTTGTTTCGAGTGCAGAAAGATTTTGTCTGGGATTAATTTTAAAATGCGTCGAAACGCCTATTCCTTGTAAGATGATTAAGAGAAGGAAGAGCCAATAGCTTATTCTATGTACCTAGAATATCTTACCGTTACGGAGTTTATTCCAATGTTAGAATGGCCCAAGTATTCATAGCTGCTGACGCACCTTCTCTCTCTCTCTCTCTCTCTCACACACACACACACACACACACACACACACAAATGATCATGTTATGTAGCAACATTTTCGTTATCCTCGCACTAGAAGAGGATGATATGCAACTAGTAGTCCAAGCAGCCATAATATTTAATGATCACATAAGGAAAGTACTAAATTAATTTGAATTTATTTAATGTGTATTTATGCTTGAAACATTTTGAGCATTTATACGAATTGTATGTAACTATACGTCGCCTGTATCAAATTAATTATCAGCAAGTGCAATTGCTGTAAGCAGTGGCTGAGCCTTGACTAAACACTATGATCGGGTAGTGATACCAAGCCACTCACAGAAAGTACAGTACCAGAAGATGGTAAAAAAAAACCTCTTTGGTTACGTATAGAGTATAGGTGCATAATGAACTTCTTGACGCTTATTCCGAAAATCGCCTCAAAATTTATCTATCGCCAATCAGTTTTGAGAGATACAGAGTGAAAAATCTACTAATTTAAAATGGAAATAGCGATATCAAGTTATAAGTTGCACTTTCCACTCACCTGAAATCCAGCTAGTGACTACGTATGCTTATGTCGCCTCTGGGACATCTCGTACCAGTGGCTGCGCTAGGCCTGGTGTCATTTGTCCTTTGTGGCTACATCTTTATGTCAGCAGCACCACTCAATTGGGTTCGGCTAAAGAGGTGTGAGTCCATCAAATGAACTTTCGGTGACTTTTTTTCTCACTATTTGTTGGTCATTGAGAAATTCTTGAATAGCTGCCTCTTTGTTTCCACCCGTGTAAGTTTCCGCAAAAGTTGCTGGTCATTGCTTTAAATGCTCCCCAACCTGTTTTCTCCAGTTTCACTTAAAGTTTCATCGACATGCTGTCTCTCAAATTGCTATACACTCTGGCTTACAATATTGCTTCTTTGAGTGTGACATCGCTGATCCACCTGTATGTGTATTGCAAGTAGAAAACTCCAAAGATTTGTGGTTCATAATCTCAATAAAATCTTTCATTTAGTCAAAATTAATAGCAAGAAATCACTTTCTGCATTTTCTTAAGTTGACTGGCGACTTTTCTTGCTTTGAGCCATTACCAGTTGAAGAGGTCGTAGGTCGCGTGATTAGTGCTCTTGTGTCTCTTTCACAGAGAAGACAACAGAATTCCATGCACCTGGACTATAATCTAAGGAGAAGTGTGAACATTTTAACCTCAGCAGATATACCAAATATTTTTTCGTGTTGGATATATTTTAAAAGAAGGTGCATATTAAAGCTTTGTCCCTTCATATTAACGGCGTGTGCGAGTGCAAATGAAGTTCTCTTTGTATTTATTTCCCTTATGAAACACTGTATCTTTCAAAGCCAGCTACACAGTATCATTAAATAGGCGCAATTTTTCGGGGGTCCTGTTGTTGGCCTCATTGTCACGGTGCTTTTACAAAAAGATTTTAAAATCTCTTTTATGTTTACAGCACGAAAATATCGTAGCATCTTGTATACAAGACTCAAAACTTTTAGTGTAGAAGTTAAAACTCGTTAGTGGGCTCTTAAATTCAGTTCACGAACAGACATATTTAGGTGTGCATGGGTTATTAAGCGAAACTGTGTTAATTAATAATATGGTTCAAAGAGTGGATCAATATCTTGTTGATTTTCTGTCAGTACCATTTTGAGCTCCCTCGTTACATTTTACGACACTTTCATTTTCGCCCTATTCTTCACGTTTCCAGTGGCTTAGGTACAGACAGATCTTCACTCTGCAAAATAGACCTAATGGCTCAAGGTAAATTTTTGTTATGTCAGTTGCTTGTTCCTTTCAGCAACGTGTAATGCGTTTTTAAGCAGAGATAAGTTGTTAAATAGCTTTTTAGCATTCTGTTTCATCGGAAGAGCAGACGGCGATTGACGAGAGCCAGGTGGCCTGCCTGTGAGAAGACGTAAACAAGCAATTCATGTCTATGAAGAATACACTTATTTTATTCAAACCAAATTTGTATTGAAAATAAAGTTCATAGGCTTTATATGCGAAAAATGTGAAACTTCGCCTTTGAAAATTACATTTTAAGTCTCCGCACAGAAACTGTTTGATAGACACATTGACGCTGCATTATTTCGTGAAACATTACGCACATTGTAACACAAAATATTAAATGTTTGCAAATGACTAACAGTTAAATATCACCAACAAAACTAAAATAAATGGAGTTTACCAGTTTAAATCAAATTATTAAAGGACAAAATGAAGGTGGTTTTGTATGCTCAGTTGTGTGACAAAAAGTAATACTTCAGCATGGGCATGGGGACATTGGCGTTCAGAATTTTCGCAAGCAGAGTTGGCACAAGAAACAAACCACACCCTGTCCTATTATAGTCCGAATCTAAATAGGCCTAATTTAAATGCATGTAATGCAAAAATTGCCAGTGCAAGGAAAACCGTATTTAGTTTTACAATTAGTTTGTTAGCCTAAAAAGACACTAAGTTACGTACAACATGCATTCTATAATTACTCGTATTCTTCCTATGGGAGAAGTGTTTAAATATTTAAAGTACAATGGTTACTCAATGTACCAGCAGGTTCAACTTTCAAAAACACATTCTGCCCACGTAGTGTATTTGTACGTTCTATAAGATTCTGAAAGCAAACAGTGATTATTTCTCCAAAGCTTCAGCGTTATCTGATTTCTCTCTTTAATGAAGAGGCAGCGTTTTACTGTGCATTTCGATCTGAGTCTTGAAATGTAATTCAGTTTGATTTTAGTATGTAAAGGGCCAGTACCATATGCTAGAGACGAAATTCATTCCCCTAGTTCATATTTTTTTTATATGAATCAAAGCAGGCGTCTACAAATTTTCCAGACAACTTGGAGCCACCTAAAAATTCTAGGGGCCAGAAGGGTGATGTGGTGCACTTTGCACACTGAAGACCCACAAATTTTAGGTGTCACCGCACACAATTCAGTTGCCCGAAATTCTTTTCGTCCGGTATTTGTGCCCATTGACCTGAAGTCTTTTCAAAGCACACAGCGGCAGCTGTAAAATGTGATAACTTGAATTGAATGATACTCAACCTATTTTAGAGGTTTTGACAATGCCATGTGTGCGTTTAGCGTTTAGTGGAAAATGGAAGTGACGGTCGACCTAAGGGACACTTCCCCCCACCACCCTCCCCCAACTTCTAGCTTTATTTAGTGTTGTTGATGTTTGTTTCTTATAACGAGTGGACAGCAGAAAACAGAATCGGCTGATGAACGGAAAACAAACCAGAAACACTCACCCAAAACCGTCAGATAAGCATTACAATCAGATCAACTTCCGAACACAGATCCATTGAACGAATGTCTATGAGAATATGAATGCTTTGTCATCCAGGAATGAGTCAGCTACTTGTGCTTTTGTAAGATTATTTTCATTCATATGCAAGATCCATCAATTTACAGGCATTTAGGCCTACAGTATATGTGAAAACCATCAGCTTCTCTGTAATGTAGCCTATGTAATGCACACTACGCAACGTAGACTGTGTATTATTGACTTTCACGTCCAGAGTACTTTCTCTTAGAGTTCCGTTCGCTTGTAGCATGAATGCTGTGTCGATATGTAAATCGAACTGACGGGGTCAAGTATCTACCTGTTGCACGCCCTGAACATCCCCCTGCTGTTTCGAAATTCAATACGTTTATCTTACGAACTGTGCGGGAGTTTGAGAGAGAACCGGAGGCAGTTTACGAACATCAGAGACCAATTCACTATACCGTCTACAGATGTCACATTTTTTGTTAAGACTGGTGATACGGAAAGCAAGAATGTGTATAATCTTTTACGCTATATCAAGGATACTCTGCCAGTGTTGAGGAAATTGTATAGAACATAATTCCTTTTCCATGGACGGTTTGGTACATTGATGAGGTGGACAATGAATTCACAACTTGCGGAAGTCCACATCAAGGGTATTGAAACTAGAAGTGTCTTTCGCGTTACGTAAATAAACTGGGGTTCATTGTAGGGTTGTTTGTTCAGTGACGCTGCATCAGCTAGAAGCACGGTGGGATGAAAAGAAGTGTATGCGTACTGGGCCGGAGAGACAACGGTTGTCTGTTTGAAGTTAATTCATCGCAAGGAATGTCTGAATGAAATTAGAAAATCCCGTGTTATATCCGGTCTCTTGACTGAAACTCGAAGTAGGTATATCCTGAAGGCAAGTCGCACGGTTTTTTGTTGAACCATAATGCTTAGCCTTTATTTGTTAATTTTTATTACTCTAATTGTTTTCCAAATTCCAGTATATCGTAAGACATGAACTGAATTATTTATATAGCATACTACATAGACTACTTTTAAAATGTGCTTCGTGTAATAGGGATCCCGTTTTGACAAACTGACCACCCACAGTCATCCGATGACGAGGTTCAGAATTCTTGAAATTATACGTCCTGTATCCAGTGTAAATTCACGACATGGTACTTAATTATGCACAGGACAATTTTGCATATAGGTCTTCCTAACAGACGATCAATGACATTAGGTTACTTACATTCGCGACGTGGTGCACTTTAGACACAGGACAAATTTGTATTTACTTACAGAGAACCAATGTCATTAGGACACTTAAGCATTTTGTACAATATTTGTTTATACATTACAACATAAAGTTATGTGGGAATGGAGGTACACATCCGTTTATTTTAAACGTTGGAACAAAAGAAGTTTAATGATCAGCTTTATGCCTCGGACGTTTTATCCCGAATAAAATGTCTGAGGTACTCGTTAGATAGAGCAAGTTTGGACCCCAGATCTGGTCTGAATACTGTGAAGAACGGAAAAAGCGCTGCACTTGGTGGTAATGAAACTCCTTTTACTTGATATTGCTGCTCGTAATGTAGTCTCTAAACTAGATGAGCTAAACATGTCTCTTCTTTTATCCCCCCAAAAAAGAAATGTAAATCTAATTCTAACTATAACATCCAGTATTGACTGGAACAAAGAAGTCGATTCAACCAGAACGGAGTCTGTCATGCTCACAGAAGCAAAAAAAAAAAAAAATCTTCATGGTTACACCGTGCATCAATGAAATCAAATGCTTTACTGTCCAACTAATTCACTCAATTATATAAAATCCTTAAACTGTTAAAAATAATTAAACGCCTTTACCCCCAGGAAATATTCCTGGTACTCATTTCTGTTAGAGACTGAGTCGACCCCAAGGCCATAGTGCGGCCCGAAGAATTATGTCAAAACCAAATCCCAATGGCACCATCGGAAATCGAACCCGCAACCTTCCGGCTTGTAGCGCAGTGCCTCAACCAACTGCTCACCGCGTGCCCCTTATATATTTATGTATTGTACAATACATACATTATATAAGGAGTACGCGGTGGGCAGTTGGTTGAGACACTATTATACATATATATATATATATATATCTTTTTCAACTTCAGGTTATATATATATAACCTGAATTTGAAAAAGAAGTTGGCGTATCTGGCGCAGATAAATATGTCTCAGTTTATTGATGCTTATTTCTGTGCTACATGTGGATTTGTAGAGAAAGGACATGCCTCTGAAATAATCAGAATCAGTCTATATATATTTAAACCTCACTGTTCTCCCACCGAACGTAATATTACCCACGTCATTGTAACTAATACGAATATTTATTGTCAAGTCCTTTCTTACGGTGCGCAATGAAAGGCACGTCTGCAGTTTATTCCTCCTTTACTTTCCCTGGTTTTGTGGTGTCAAATGATGTCCGACCCTCCGGTCTTCGATATTGAAATATGACCATTAGTCTCCGGCGCGCCTTTCAAAAAGTAGACAAGGTTTATTGAACTTTGGGTCAAAACTTCCTATTATTGCGTGATTATTTAATGTTGTAGCTTAATGACTCTGAAAGCGACATGTCGTAGCTCTCGTGGAAGGGAGTCAACCCCAGTCTGCTGCGACCCCTTTCGGTATTTACTACGTATAATTATTCCATGTGACTATTGGAAGGCACACTTCTTGCGACCGCGACTCTGCGACGAGTGCGCAGATATTTTGTACGAATTGCTTTAATATGTTCTTAGGGCCAACTGTATTATTTTATTTTTAATGTGCAAATCCGTCTCAGTCGTCGAGGTAAGGAGTGGATTTATGAAGTATTGTTGGTAATGAAATAAAATATTAATTTAGTCACTTACAGTACCTGCAGTGTGTAGCAGTGTTTCCACACGTCGTTCAATAATGTTTAGGCTGCGTAATTTATAAAAAAAAAATTAAATTAAATTTAGTTTGTTCATCATATTTTCGCAAATTGCTCTATACAACTCGATCTTATGGCTGTTTTGATTTGTGGTATTAGGTTTGTATTTTAATTACATGAAACAAATTTTTCTTATGCGAATATATTGTAAATCGGCAGATTTGATTTTATTTTTATTTGTTTCTCGATTTTAGCTTCGGTAAGACATGAATTTAATATAAATAACAGTTCACGAAAAAGAATTTATAATTTGAATGACCTGCTCTCTAAAGAATACTTTTATCCTTAATTTGGGTTCTGTAGTTGCAAGAATGGTATTGTGCACCACTGAGTGAGCTAGTCAAATGGATCTGCATGGCCGAGCTTACGTTATTTTCTAGTCATTTCAAGCCAAATTAACAGGTTCTTAATTTCACTAAAATTATCCGTGCAAAAGGCAAGCCTTGTATAAAAAGGATATGAAAATAGGAATGGGTCTAAAAACGTTTAATGTTCATGATATTTTATGACGTCTTTGAAGACGGTGAGTCGAACATGCTTAAGAGGATGACGACGAGATTCCTAGAAGTAATTTTCCCTGTTTTATTCCAGTATCATACTCGGTTGGTTCTGTTACTGTCTTATCAGACTTGGAGATTATGAAGGAGGAAATTATAAACCATTCCATGTTCGTGATAACAACTCAAACAACAACATTTAGTTTATATTTATAAATTTCAGATTTTAAATTCTGCCCATGTCTGCAACGCACTTCACCATCACGTGGGCTAGATTGTCCATATTGTAAGAAATATTTTTGTATGTCAATATGTTTACTCCATGTTTTACTACACTTCAATCTCCTGGAAAGAGGAAGGCACGGCCTATTCTATACAACTCTATCCGTGACACTTCAATATTCAACGCCTAAATATTACACCTCGAACATTAATGAGCAGAGCAATTCATGTTTGCCTCTTTTGAAAGTTTACCGTTCAATTCCCATGACCGACGGTTGTCTACAGATATTCTGGAACCTTCTTGGACCACAGTAGAAATTATTGAAACGTAAAAGAGTCACATAACCTATAAAATAATTTTCATACTCTGCCCAAAACTTGCGCTTCGCCATTCCCTGTCGTTGTTGTTAGCAAGCAGTAAAATGTGCCGTGTATTAAAAAGAAAGATGGTTTTGTCTTAGGTCCCTCACTTAATATAGTCTTAATGTCTGGACTGAATATCTTGTGTTGTTGTGAAACATGTTTACATATCCTCTTGTGATAAATAAGCGGCAAACGAAATTAGCCGCATGAATTATTCTGTTCAACTTCTTCATATTATTCAGTTCTGAATGGTCTGTCTCCCTTTATAACCTACTTATACTTAGACTTATCTATCCTGATTGTGCTTGCTGAGAGAGTCTTTGTCACTGCCGTGTGACGTTCTGTCATCCATGCAACCAACAGAACGCAACTAAGAATAAAAGACCATACTACTATACTCCATACTAATTAAACTGTCATTAATTTCATCCAAATCAACTAGATGGTGCGAAGCTATAACCAGTCTTCTTGCCGATGTTTCTGCGGCATGCCTACTCTATATATATGTACACACACATAAGGCACAAGACGCGTTATATATATATATATATATATATATATATATAGCAGCTAGGATCTCGTCTGCTGCGAGATTCCCTCGAGACTCCGACTGAAACATTTCCTTCATTACCTTGCCTAGGTCCTCCTCCTTACCCTTCGCCCGCTACCCTGGTGGTACTTCTCCTCTTCTATATAATAATGCAGCATGCAAATTTCTTGAGCTAGCGTAACCCTTGAGATATCGCTAGCACTCGCTTCTCCTGGCTTGGCCCGGTACTTCCCCGCCTAGCCCCATGCATATCATCTTAAAGTTTAATTGAGTCTTGGCGCTCAGGGAGGAAGCGGCCGAGATTGCTTGGGGATTCCCCTAGGGGATCTCTCGCACTCTGTCTCTCTCTACTCTCTTCTTAAACCTCTTCCTTCACTCTCTTCTTCCTTCCTTGTATATATCCTTCTTCTCGTCTCCCTCTCTCTGTTGGTAGTATGCTTCCTTTACTCCTGCAGAAACGCGGTGATCAAACAAATTATAAAAGATGGCGGACGGGTAGCCTAAATCACAGGGGAAAATGGGTACAAACAGTTTCAAAGCGAAATGAAGCGTTGGTCGGATTTCGAGGCCGCTGTTTGCCTCCAGATGACTCTTAACTATTGCCACGTGCTTGTGCATCCTAGGAACCCCCAGGTAGCATATGCAAGACGTCTTGTTAATTTCATCGCTCGCTTCACGTTGTTACCTATTCGTGGTTATGCGGCAAGAGACTTGAATAACTGAGTCGTAACCAAGACCAGTTCTGCGTGCAACTTGGATTGCATTTAGCATCTAGAAGCTAACATATGCATATAATTATGGACAGTGGTAACACGTAATTACATTGGTGCCGTCGATGGGCTGTTTACAGTATTTGACATTCACAGGCATACAGCTTGTAAAACCCAACGCTACTTTATGAAGCCTACTTATCGCAAAATTATGCTAGCTGTGAGGAATTATTAACTCTATTAAAAATAAGAAAAAGAGCCAGTAGTGACGCGGGGAGGGGGTGAAATATTCCTGCCCAACACCTGGTGCGCTGTCGAAGAATTTGCACAAAAACTTGAAACTACTAAACCTGAAAGACCATCTCCATTTATACACAAAACGCAACAATTATTCACATCTGCCATATTTTTGCAAATTTATCTCTTCATTGTAACTTTTGATAACATTCATTGTGCTTTCTAGAGCCTGTGATAGTAAATTAGCCATTGTAATAACTGTAAGTGATTAAATTGCATTATTCCATCGTCATAGCAGTTGGCTGTGCAAGTGAACATGATGGTTTGTCCTGCACAGCCACAGTCTGAATCCTCACCGTGCGTACTGGTGTCTCCAGGCATGCGTTGCTGCCGTTAAGAATTCGAACAACATGCGCAGCAGGACATGCTTGCACAATGCTATCGGTTTTTACAGGTCCATTATTGCAGTTCGTAACAGACGCAGTCTCTCTGCTTTCTGTTCCTTTATTCAGAATAGTTTTTAGAATTATTTTATTAGGTAATTCCAGTTCCTAACAAATGTGATTCACTTTCTTAGGTGACGTGGATGTAATTCAGAGATTTTATTTCCATATTGTATAAATATTAGTGTATTAATTGCTAGATATTACATTCTCTTGAGGAATATATTTACTTAGAACGTTGTGTGAATTTTTATCAATAATTTTCATTCAGCTTAATCTTCAAACCTTTGAAGAATAGTGAAACTTTGCCCGGTATAAAGGCACGCTGATGCTTGTACATTCGTCATGACATCCTCGACCCAACTTTTTATTTACCCTCCACTCCTGTTCATATTTCTACAGTGAAGATGAACTCTATGCACAATATACTGTGGGAAACAAACGTAACTTCAATGTTCCTTTTAAGAGTTTCAGCCAGGTCGATCCGCCGTCAGGGAGAATACGTAAAATAAAGATAAAAATTACACACGTTTTATTAAGATGCATTACTTTAAGTCAGCTAGCGTATTTCAGAACATAATGTTACGTTAATATGTTGCCAAAATCTATATAAACCCTCCTATTATTCCCAGCCTCTCAAGTCTTTTTCCATGCCGAAAATAGAATGATGTGATAGCTTATAGTGTTTCTTGGTGATAAGGCTGGTTTTAATTACAACACCAGTCCCTTGTACTCTACATATTCTCCCCAGTGATGGTCCGGCCTGCCCGAAACCTTTGGGGCAAATATTAAAGTTACAGTTACGTTCCGTAACTTTTGTTCACTGTGTCATTCTTTACCGTAGATTCGTCCTGATGCACGTAGTGAGGGAACATACTGTTATGTGTCAGGAATAAATACGATTAAGATCATTAACCTAGGAAAACTAACAAATATGTGGGCTTCTTAGGGTCGTATGTTGAAAATGATAGATCATGAAATCAGTAATTTCGGAATATTTATCAGGTTATCATGAGTCCATTACTCTATAAACTGTTCTTCTCTTTACAAGTCTCGAAAGGCTGAATGTGTCTACGTGTGCGTCAGAACGGTCGAACATCTCCTCTGAATAAGCAAGCATCTGCGTTAATCTGATACGCTTGACCAAAACGTGATGATGAGCGACTCAGAGGGGAAGAGGCAGCTTTGTCACGACTACAGTAGTGCGGGGTTTTGTCCAGACGATGTCGGTTTGAGTTGCTGCATCTCTGATAATGAATCCTCTTTATGAAAATGGTTGATCTAACCAGTCTACGCAGCATAACCCTTCTTGAAAAACTTAACAGTCGATGTATCGAGGTATTACCAACCTTCCATTAAATCCGATCTTGTGTTACCACATTGACATGACCATAAATCTAGACGTTATTCCTAGACACTTCAATCCAGTTTAGAAAAAGCCCGACACTGTTCTGAAAATCTAATGTAATATTATTCTTTCATTTATTCCTAGGCTTTCCAAACAGCACTTTTCCATTTTTCCATTTTATATATTCTATTTGTTTCACATGTTCTGCTCATCTCATTTTGTTTCATTGTTCAACGCAACGAATATATTATTATAATTATTATTGTTGTTATTATTTTATTACTGATAATTGTCGTCATCAACATCATTATCATCATCTTCGTCATCATGTGTTATAAAACGTCGTTTAGTAAGTGAGTGGGGAATTCATATATAAAATATTAGTAGAGCTATAAACATTAACATTGCGCCGCGTTTTGTTGGGTTGAATCATCTGGGTTCCTCAGTACCATATGGGGCTAGTGTTATTGGTGTTTACAATAAAATTTGTGCCAAACGCTTCCACCTTCCTATTCTGTAGGTGTCTGGCCTTGCATGTCTCTAGTATCATCATCATCATCACCGTTATTGGGTTTTCGTGTTGTTTCATTTTGTTGTATTTTTGTAGTTATTATTTATGTACATATTCTTTATGTTTAAAATTCGTAGCTTCATTGTTTTAGTTATAGCCATCATACCTAATAGACATTTAAAGGAAAATGTTTGCTTCAAGGTCATGTTACTACTCCAAAATTTGTACAAAAAGTACTTTAAAAAGTTGCATATTCTTACATATTTTAGTAACTTACACAATTTCAGAGCACTGAAGTGACTGTTACTACTCTCCCTCTTACCTCGCAAGTCCAAGACTCCGCCGTTTTGTTCACACTGATTGTGGGACATCAAATTTACAGCTGTAGGGTTGAATAGCCTTCATGGGTAACACGTTTCGTGGAAACTTGTCAGCGAAATCTGAGTTTAAATGAGGCTATTCAAAGATAGAACTGTGATCTCATAACGCAAAGAAATGTAACCTAAAAGAGTGTGCTTAAATAATAAGAATATTTTAATATCTCAAACACAGTGCTGAACGGATTATGTGTCTCTGAAAGGTAGGGTTTAACAAGTTCCTCAGCAAAGATTAATTCTCCATTGCTATAAGTTTTACGTTGCTTCATACGGGAAGAGAATTGGAAAGTTTAACACATCGTTTACCTACACATTTTCTCTACCAGGTCCCGACAATTCTGCCCCTCCTACAGATTTCACCAACTTCTACGCAACTTGTCACGTCATCGATTTTCCAGCCGTTCGTCTTTCCGTATCTCATGCTGTGGTATTTGACGGTACAGACAAGTGATTTAAAGAAATGGAAGGGAAGACACTGGGGGTTACCCACGCAGGCACTGGAAAAAGTTAGTTTGCATCCTTCAGAATTACTGAACTTGTTATAAAGAGTTTGCAGAAAGCTGAAGGAGCTGCTCCAGGCCTAATGACGGCAATGTCTGGAAATAATGCTGGTAAGAAGTTAGGAAAATCAGTTGTTATATTCCGTATTCTGTGTATTAATTAGATGGATAAAATGTATTCAAAGACCAGCAAATGCACTTGGTTTTATGGATGTAATTTTATTGAATATCGGTCACCAAGATGTCCCAAGACACTCAAGATGGCCACTGATGAGGATGAAAAGAATACAAGAATAATAAAATGTGCGGACTAAATCCTCAATTATATATATGGACCATAATTCACTACACGTGTCTTCTACGTACGTCACTCCACAGAGCCATATTTCAAAAAACAATTTTAACTTCCGATATTAGGAAAGTCACATTTAGGACATCTGATACACGGGGCGAGATTCAGACCGAGAAACTTCC
>Ga0123357_10005484_pt1 | contig 15203 bp, 15 predicted proteins | sample TergutEmb28metaG_FD_89873 | JGI IMG/M metagenome (GOLD analysis project Ga0123357, IMG submission 89873) | Embiratermes neotenicus P4 segment gut microbial communities from Petit-Saut dam, French Guiana - Emb289 P4 | ecosystem: Host-associated > Arthropoda: Insects > Digestive system > Gut ... | reverse complement strand
TTGTTGGCATAGGAGGAGCTACCCCAAAAAATTATACCATAGCTTATAATAGAGTGTATATGAGCGAAATAGATTACTCTTAGTGTGTCTATTGGTACTATATGTTTTATGTTCCTCAGTGCATAGCATGCCGTGCACATTTTGTTGAGTACCTGTTCTGTGTCTTGTTTCCAGGATAAGGTATCATCTATAGTTAATCCAAGAAATTTAATCTCAGAAGCGGTGGTTATACATTCCTGATCATATTTAATTTGTGTATTAACATTATAATAATCCTTAGTTCTAAATTCTAACTACTGAGTTTTATTAAGATTTAAAGTAAGTAAATTGACTTTAAACCAGGTGTTTATATCTTGGAACATTTGATTAGCATTTACATTAAAGTTCCTTCTGTTTGTGTCTGTAATTATAATGCTGGTATCACTGCAAAGTTATTAGGAAGAATTCACTGTGTGTTGATCAAGAGTTTGAACTTATGCTTCAGAAGGTATCAGAATCTCTCCGAGGTAAAGGAAATTTTGTAATCTGACCAGCAACTGGCTGTATCAAGACTTAAGGGACATGAAATGCCAACAAGGAGCTCTGTGTCATAATCATGAAAAGGTTGCAATAGTGCTTGTTAAAAGACGTCAATATTATCTCAACAGATCAACACCTCCACTTTCACTTGTTCTGATCTGTTGTTTCTGATGTTAAGTTTCTCTGACTGCATGTAAGTTCTTTTAGGGTTAGGAATGTTAAAACAATGAGAACAACATATCCCACCATGTGATGTGATTCTGAGCCACTTCAATGCCCACTACATTGATGGGCCGGTTTCCCTAATGACTAGTTTAAAACTGTAATCCTGACTCCTGAGATAGGTTAACCTAATGGTAGTACCTAGACTTGTATTCAGAAAGTTTCTAGTTTTTATTCTCACTGAAGTTAACTTGTTGAGGAAAATGCCAGGAATGTACCCTGAAGTAGGTTGTGACCAACTTCTTTGTCCACTTTTTACAATAGTGACATATACATCTCATTTGATACTATATAATTTCTGCTAATGAAAAAGTGTTGCAGAGATTTTTTCTCATTATTTCCAATTTGTGCCCACAAATATATTTTTAGTTTAGTACTTTTATAATGTGGTGGCAAGGGTAGTGTAATCAGTATAGTGACTTGCCACAGGCTGCATGGTCCGGAGATTGAATCCCAGTGGGGGCGAGATTTTCTGTGCTCTCCAGACTGACCCTGAGGCCCACCCAGTGTACTGTACAGTGGGGATTGGGTTTTGCTGGGTTGCGAATAGGTTGAAGCCTACCTCTACCTCCCCTCTGTGCCAGCATAGGCATGTCCTGGGGTGACCTTTTCTTGCATGATTTCAAGTTTCTTTTGGATTCTTTACCCCTGAAGATGGAACTGATAGGTTGTCCCAAAATGTCGGTAAGAAATTACCACTACTTGTTGCATTATAATTCTGAAGAGTGTAGTTCTCTTCTGACCTTTACTTGTTATTCTTTATTGCAGAATATGATATTGTTAAATGCACAGTTTTCAAGGTCTTTTTTCTCCTTTTTGTTGTTGTTGGGGGAAGGGAGTGTATGTTGGTGGTGTTCAGCTGTATAGTCTGACAGAAGCATTTACAGGGTATTCAAATTTAACCTTGAATATGGGTTTTGTTCCTCAGTTTTGTACCTTCCCTGCAGTGGCATAAATAAATTGTGCTTTTATGCATTTTATAATGTATACTTGAACCATAAAGCAGTTTGAGGGGACCTGATAGTGTAGAGGTGAGTTGCTGTTCTTCTGTGCCCAGAGTCTTGTGTTTGAGACTAGCCACAACCAGTGCAGATGTTGCCACATTCCTTTCCCTGTTTCATCTGTGGAAATGGGAGAACATTTTGATTGTGATTACAAGGAGGCCTCTACCATGTACTGCAAACCATACTGAGTTGCAGGTCCCATCTCCTGTATGCAATTTTATGCAGAGTTTTGCTCTCAATTGTAACTGAGTCTGCCTTGTAGGTTCTGTCACTGCAGAAATGACCCTCCTTTGTTGCTGAAGTGAAAAGAGTCACAGATATTGAATAGGCCCTATCTGCAGGCATTAGCCACAGCAATATCTTTCATGTGATTAGTTTGTGAAGTTCACATAATATTTATATGTGTTAACAGGTACATTTGCAAAGGACCCACATGAAGTGTTTGACTTTGTAGTGAAACTGATCTCTCAAGCTAAGCGACGTTCTCCTGTACAGTTCCCACTAGAAGGTTTGTAAAGTTCATGGATCCTTTTTTCATTATTTGTATTGACTTAAACTTTATGTGTGACTTTTATGTGCCCCGTATTGAAGGTGCTGTATGATTAATAAGAAGTTTTACCCCTATTATATAAATATCCACAGTTCTCAGTATTTGTATCTTGAAGAATGAGTGGTTATTATATTGTACATTTTTGTATTCATCTCCAAAATATCTGGGTCAGCTGTAGCACCAACCCAGATCTCCTATTTATTGGGTACCCAGGCCTCTTTCCTTGCGTAAAGTGGTCAGGGTGTGAGGCTGACCCTTCACTTCTATCTAATGCTGAGGTTAGTGAGTAGAGCTATACCTTCACTCCCCACAACATGCCTTCATGGCATGTACAGGAATAACTTTGCTTTTACCTTTACTGGTATTAATATATTTAAAGTGTTGAGAAAATTGTTCCATATCAGGGTTTTTGAGTTGCATGTTCTGTTATGTTCCTGTAGTACAGCACTACCAAAGTTAACAGAGGATCATTGCTTATTTTTGAGTGAAGATGTTACAGGATTAATGTGTGTTATCTTCATCAGGTTTGTACCATTGCCTGAATCGTACCACGCTTTTCCTGCTGTCACGCTCAACAGACAGCATAGCTGATCAGATGGCAGTGATGGAGGCTCTGCACAAGCTCACAAATCACCGTGGACTTGTATTTGGTGCTGGCAATCATGAGCTGGATTTTGTGGGCTGCCTCACCTACTGTCTTTTGCAGCTGACTGCTGATATGCGTATAATGTTGGACACCAACATACGCACGACTTGGCATGTTAATCCACAGATGGTAAGGCATGCCACTTGTTCTTTCTTCTTAGGCTCATTCCTCCTCCTTCTTGTAACTTTGTTTTCTGTCTTGTCTTACGTTGACCCTTACCCTGGGAATTGGGTGTCTGGAACTTAAAAGACTTCTCACATGCCCATATTATTTTGAAGTTTGCAATTTCAGAAATTGTGTGAAGCAAACCATACAAGCAATATTATTAATGTATGTTTGCTTTATTGTTATGCTTCCAAATGTTATTTTCATTAATTAGTAAGTTTTGAATACCCTCTTTCTGATCGTTCATAAAATTTTAAGTACTGTTTTGTTCTCTACTCAGATGCCACTGAATTGACATGACAGAATACTTAAAACACTTTAAATGTTGACCACACAGGACTGAAGTGTTAGCTATAAATGTGATTCGATGTCCAGTAACCTGTTGGGATATTTCCCTGAGAGCAATGTCGTGGGCACTCTGATTCATTGGATATACGAGTTATGCTCCATTACTATTTTTGCAGGTCTTGAGTACTAGTCAGTGTTTTCTTATACCTCTAGTAATGAATGTTGCCTCAGACCATGTGGACACTCTTTAGTTTGGAACCCACATTAATTAGGTCCACCTTCTTGTCGAGCATAGAATGATCAGTGATCTTTAGTGCGTGTGATACCATGTTGGTGACATGTTTATAGGATGAGAGTGATGAAAAATTGACATCACATCAAGGCCATAACCTGATGGCAGGAGCAGCTCGTCGTGTTTGGGAGGAACTCTATGTTTGCAAGAAGCCAGCCATTGAAGAGGTGTTCAAGATCACTTTGATGTCAGGACCAAACAATAGAGCACCAGACTTGGCAACAGTGCGTGAACAGGTGTATGAGTCAGCCAACAAATTGTGGCTGAACTATGTTGATATGGAGAGGAAGGCCTCGTACAGGGCCCCGTGGGAGTTCCACAATCAGATTCAGTCAGTAAGTTTTTTTATGTTTGATAATACTGTAGTACAGGATAATTATGTGAAGCATACTGATATTTGTGTTGTGTGACTTAGGTTTAAAATTTATGTATATTTTCATTTAACTTAGAATTTTAAATGCTTTAAAACCATAAAGATTTGGATGTTCACTCTTTATGCCTCATTCAATGTATAATTCTCTACTTTAAAGAAAACTTCTTATTCGTCATGAATGCTTTCACAGCCTGTGTGTGTTGTAGGTTTTCCAGATTGTTTCCCCTTTAGACTGCAGTGTTGCCTTCTGTATACCATCTCAAACTTAAATATTACAGCGTACGAAACTGTAATTTGGTTATTGTTTTGTATGAGTGTCAGAATTATTCTCCCTGTCTGTCTGTCTGTCATTCAGTCAATGGATGGGATGGTGGGGGAGTTGGTTGATCGGTCGGTTGGTCAGTCAGATGGTCAGTTGGACTCGACAGTGCTGTGGCCCTTAAAGTAAAGTAAAGTAAAGTAAAGTAAAGTGATCCCGTTACAGGCCCGGTGTGGCCCAGAGGGTGGTTAGAGGTATAGCTCTACTCTTCCATGACCGTAGCACTAGAAGGGGTGAGTGGTCAGCAGCACGACCCGGCCATACTTTGCCTCCGGGAAAGACCCGGTACCCATTTTACAGGAGGCTGGGTGGGCCCCAGGGCCTGTCTGGATGGGCAGAAAATCTTGTCCCCACCGGTGGGCCCCAGGGCCTGTCTGGATGGGCAGAAAATCTTGTCCCCACCGGGATTCGATCCTGGACCGTCCAGTCTGTAGTCAGTCACTATACCGACTGAGCTATCCGACCCATGCTGTGGCCCTTACCTGGCCTAATAAATCCAGATGAAGCTGTAATGTGAGAATCAGAATGTTAGAAGAATTTAAACAAGGAAGAAGCTCTATTTAAAATTCTTAACTGTATTTATGCGATTTCTGATTACATATTTGTTTCAAACCAACAGGCAAAAAAGTGAGCCTCATTTGCATAAGGTGTGCAGAATTCTATAAATAGATAAATTGTAACATTTTGAGGACACTAAATAATTACTAAAATGTAAAAATGTAAAAGCTATCTCTTTGCTGGCCTGGAATAGGCTGTAGGGGCTTCAAAAGGTTGTGGTACCCAGAACTTCCAGAAAATTGGCACATGAAGGTGGCAAGACTCCCAGCCCTATGCACTTGCAGCTTTTACCCACAAGAGATATCCCTGGTACTCATTTCTGTTAGAGGCTGAGTCAACCCCAGGCCCGTGGTGTGGCCAGAAGAATTAAGTTAACGAAAAATCCCAATGACCCCATCAGGAATGGAACCACGACCTTCCAGCTTGTAGTGCACTGCCTCAACCAACTGTGCTGCCATGTACCCCAAAATATAAAAATGTTCTTTTTGTTTTCTTGGGGCCTGAACTTTCAGGACATATTTATGAGAAATAAATTTATATTGACTTTCGCTTTACCAGATGTATCACAGCAGCCAGTTGTTTTGTATTTTCCTGTAACTGCTGTTAAGTGTTATTGCCTGTGTAATGATACTGAAGCAATATCTGCTGTACTGAGAGGACTAATGAATGTTTTTCACTCTTATGGATTTGTAAGTTCTGATAACAGGAGAGGTACTTGGTTAGATGTAGTATGAATTGTAATAGCTAGAAGCTTGAGTTGATTGAAATCACATTGGCAAGTTTCTGATCATTGTGCATGGAGAAGTGGGATTGGTAACAGAAGGATAGGTGGAAGCATATATGAAATACAGTATTATTATTTTGGCAGTATCAACATGATTGCTTGGTGTTGTTAATGACAGTTCCAGATTTCAATTCTGCATGTAATTCCAAGACCCATGCATTAAAATGGAATTAGTCTATGAAAACAAGCCCTGGTTGAGTGGGTTGGGACTGGACTCTTTCTGATAGAATATTCTGCTATGTATTCTTTGTGAAGATTGTGTACAATACAAAATCATTCTGTCTGTCATCAAACTTCCTTCTTCCTTCCATCCTTCCCTCCATTCTTTTTTCATTCCTTTTTATGTATTCTGGTTACTAGGAAACCAAGTACGATTTGAAAGGAATCTTTGTATACTGCTGCTTTAGTGCTAGGAAACCATGTGTGGTTTAACCATATTGTTGCAACCATCCTTTACTTATCACCTGTCATGTGAAGACTTGACACTGATGTAGTCGGCATGTTGTTTTTTAATGATCTATTCATGTGGTCAGAAGATGCAGCAGATGTCATAGATTGATTGCTGGAAGAATGAACTTACTGTTTTTAGGCATGTTTCTTTGTCAAATTTGTTTTCGGAAGAAATATGACATTTGTAAAACTTAGTAGAGGAAAACATGCTTCATTGAGGATGTGTTGATTTTCACTCAAAATGGCAACATGGTTTAATTTCTTACAGACTACAGTCTAATAGTGAAATTGACAGTAATTTTGATAGTGGCAGCATATTGTCTGCAACAGCACCAAAAACATCAGTGGCCAAGGCAGATGGAATGTTGAGTACAGAAAATTCATGGCATTGGACATAGTTTATTTTATACTTTCTGATAATAGTTTTCATTTTGTTTGTACTTCTCATTGTAAGTACTGTTAGTTTGAGACTCACACTAAGATGCTTTAGTGCACAAAATGGCTGTGTTTGATATTTACAGCCTTAACACTCTGCAGTGCTGTGGTAGTAAACACTGTAATAGGAAGGTTGTGCTATATCATATCATTTGAGTATTAGCAACTGAATTTCATAAATATGACTAATTTGGTATTTATTTTTTCCAGTTCACTAGCATTAATAGGTAATTGAAGAGGCGCTACATTGTTTATGATGTGAATTAACACTTAGTGTAGAAGGCTTATGTAGTTACAAACATTAACCCTTAGGAGACTGATTTAAATGCCAATTTCAAAACTGTGAAAAGCAACTATTAGCTTTGACATGTCTGTCTGTCCATTCGTCTGCCCTTTCGTCCACATGGAACAACTTGGCTCCCACAGAATGGAGTTTTGTGAAATTTGATATTGGAGTATTTTTTGAAAGTCTGTCAAGAATATTAAAGCCTGACAAGAATAATGGGCACTTTACATGAAGACCAATATGCATTTTTGTTCATATGTCACTCATTTGTTCTTAGAATGAGAAATGTTTTAGACAAAACTTTACAAAACTTGTAGAGGAAATCAAAACACACATTTTATGTTCGATAACTTTTTTTTTTTTAAATCGTGCTGTTTATGAGATAATGTGGAAAAATATTCTGAGAGCCAGACAGGTCACAGATGACAATATAACGCAGCGCATGCACATTGCCTGCCATATACCTAAGGATACACACACACGGACACACTCAGAATATGTAATAATTATTGCTTTGCCACTGCTAACATTTTTACGTGAATGTGCCGTAGTATTGCATTATATGTAAATTGCCACATGTCTTGTCCTGGCTTAGCATGGATATTTGATTTGCTACCAGGTAAGCACCAGGAGACCGGCGTGTGGCATGCTAGGCCTTTCGCCAGTATAGTTTAGAGACCAGCATATTGTCTCATAGGACAATATAGTATAAGTAAGTGTTTAATAAGAATATGACATAGAAATAAGCAATGTTATTATTTGAGTAGAGTTTTAGAGAGATACTTGCTTGAAGAATGGGTCATTTAGCTGATATCTACTATTTCCAGAAAATCCAGAAAGTTACAGGCGGTTTGACCCGTCTGGCTAGTCGAACCAAGGTGAAGAAGGAAGAAACAATACGTATGCGGTACTTGTGCCTTCCACAGTGTGAAATTGCAGCGTGGACAATTGGCCATGCAGCATTGGTGAAAGATTTGGTTGAGGTGCGGGCAAAACAGCACCAACAGGCTCAAGTCCACATGCAGCGCTATGTTTTGGAGGAGTGGTTGCAGACAGAGATAGAGCTGACTAGAGAACGAGGGCTCTGGGGTCCAACAGTGCCTTGCAGGTACATCAACACCATTACCAGAACATTTCTAATTTTAGGAAGTCTTATTACAAAGATTGATGGCAGGGTAGAGCTTGGAAGGAAAGTGACTCTAAATGTTGTACAGTTATGGCAAAAACATTAGTGGATCAAAATGCTTGATTTGATGTAGTTCACAAGTTTACATATTTATATACCAGTTTATTAGTTGTACTAATTGTACAAAAGGCTGTGGCCACTAAGGCCTGGTTTTTGCATAATGTGACTTCCCGTGGATCTCATATTTTAGTAGCAATATCAGTCAGCCAGACACGCCTGCTTTTGTTGTTGTAATTCTACCCTCCCTCCTCCTCCTCCTCCTCCTCCTCCTTGTACTCCTCCATAACGTCAAATACTAGAATTCTAATTTGTCGCCCCATTTGCATCTGATCTTGTACAAAAATTTTCCTAAGCTTCTGAAATTTGTAATATTTTAACATAGACATTGCTGTTTTCTTAAACATTACCTTTGCATTTTGGGCCATTTCCTATTCAAAAACTTTTGTTTTTTTGACACTTTAATAATTTGTATGTAAGTGCATTTAGCTGTTGATGCTGATGTGCCTCTAACACATTCTCTGCCCCCTCCCCCCCCCTCAACACACACACACACAATCATTTCTGTACACAGTAGGATTTCTTTAATCCAGCACCCTCAGAACTGGATGTATATTGGATTATTGCATATTCTAGATACCAGATGGTACCTATACTGACTTCAAGTTCTTACAGGTAATTTTTTGATACTGTTTGTATACTTGGCCTGCACATCTAATCAGAGGAGTATTCCATTTGGATATCTCCATCATTTGCTGGTTCTTTGAAATTTTTCAGCCAGCCCATAGAGAATGTGCATGTGTCAGATATTTTCATTCCAAAAAGGCTAACTTTTCTAATTACTGTAGGGCCAGTCATGGGTTTTCTTTCAGAATGCTTTGCTGTTAACCACCTATACAACACCTTGTCCAATTGTGCTGATTTAGGTTCCTTCAAGGTCTGTCACTTGACACGGTCCTTCACACACTCTTACTTAATGTCATAAATGATTGTAAGTAACACTTCTGTTTCTTTATATCATAGATATTTGACGATTCAGTGTTGTATGAAACCATAACCTCTCTTCAGGTCTCACCACTTTCCAGCCTCCTGTTTGAATTTTCTGATGAATTATTAATGTTACATTTCTCCACCAGTTAGCAGTACCTTGTTCATTCACCTTGAGATCTTTTGAAGCCATTATAATAGCTCAAAGGACTGAATAAAGTCCAGATACTGCAAGGTAATGTCTCAGAATCAGTACACGCACTGGGAGTTAGGACAGTGAACTTTTGGTCTTGGGACTGCTTCCTCAAGTTCTGAACTATCAGAAGTGTCAGATTATCAGGTGCTGGATAAAAGTAATTTTTTTTATTTGAATATGCCCCATTGTCTGTACTATAATTGACATACAAACAAGGCATACTGTCAATCACAACACTTCAGTGCATTAAATTGTTTCTTTGATGATATACCTTGTTTGTATTTCAGTTAAAGTAATTCTACTATGTTTGGAGCATATTCTAGCCACTTGTCTTTTCAATTAAAGTTGAAGTCAGATATGTAACTATGTGTTCTTTGCTTTTGTATGTGTGTGCTACATACAGTGATGATTTTTTTTAAAGTTATGTTTTATTTTTGCATGTGGTTTACTTGAGAAAGTGTTCTGTTTTCACCCAGAAATGCATCTATGCCCAGTTTTATTGTCTTTTTCAGGTTAGACAAATGGATGCTGGACATGACAGAGGGTCCCTGTCGCATGCGAAAGAAGATGTGTCGCAACGATTTGTTTTACCTGCATTATCCATACAGACCAGAGTTAGACAGTGGTGACAATAAGGCACTGAAGTACAAAGTGGCGTCCAGTTGGGACAGCAAAGAATTTTACCAGAAATACCGGCCTCAGAGCTTGCTAGAACGGGAGAGAGACTTTGTGCTTGAGGCACAGCTGCAGCCAGAGGATCCCAATGATCGGGTCAGCAGGATGTGTGTGGGATAATGCTGGTGTTAAACACTGAAGCCAGGACACCTGGAGTACTACTGGCTTTTCTGTGAATATGGCTGGTTAGGCAAAGAATTAAAATTTTTTGGGGGAAGTATTTATATACTTTTTTTTCTTTTTTTTTTCTCCCCCACATTCGTGCTCTGCATCTTGATATTATCAAAGTTTCATTTATTCACCAACTGATGCGCTAGTGAGTTGTCTTAAAAAACGATATTAAAATTTACATTGAAATTTACATTAAAACAGCTCCGACACATTTCAATGTTATAGTTGCACCATCATCAGGGAGCGCATTAATTCATGCTTACTAAAGTTACGGTTGTTAAAATAGTTTATTAAAATACAACAGTGTGTGGTGAATATGGTGGTGGTGTGGCTGCATAAAGTAGGTCCTTATTGGTGTGTGTGTGTTGCACTGTTCGGCAGTAACTCATTCTACTTCCAAACAGTGCAACACACATACAGCAATACAGACCTAATATATGCAGCCACACCAGCACCGTATTCACCACACACCAATGTATTTTAATGGACTATTTTAACAACTGAAACTTTAGTAAGTACGAATTAATGCTTTCCCTGATGATGGTATAACTGTAACACCAAAACATGTTGGATCTGTTTTAATATAAATTTTAATATTGTTTTTTAAGACAACGTACTAGTGCATCAGTTGGTGAATAAATAAAACTTTGATTTATGTACTATATTTCAATGACTAATCAAGAATTTTTGATAGTATCAAGTTTTATTTGTAAAGGAAGGGTCCAGGTGTCTGGTGTTTTGTGTTGTAAACGTTACTTGCCTCAACAGACTTTTTTTTAAAGAATCATATTCCATTTGTTAACAAAACTAAGTAACTTAAAGCAGCTTTGTGTTATGTGGATTTGACTTGATCCTGCAGTTTATCATCTCTTAATCTGAGGTAAATTAAAACTAAAGAATGAATGAAAATATGTCAGAATGTAATACTGAGGGTCCTTGATACTCATAAATATGATGCATCTATGATGTTACATTTTCCATCCTGGGCCTACTACATTCTTTTTAATGTATTTTCATTTATCCTGCTGCAGAATTGACACCATTTTATGAGATTCTTGTTAAGCAGATGTAGTTATTCTTCTGATAAATTTCCATTTTGGAACTTGAATGTGTCATATTCCAGCAATGGAGCCCTGCATGAACCAGTTTACATTCTTATGTCTGTTTTTCAAAGATCCATTTAAATGTTATCATATTGTCTCTGATGCAGGTTTTTCCTATTAAAGTTCCCAGCCAGTGTTTTTGAAGGTCCTTGTATTGAAGTTTCCCTAGTTTCTGTCTTTGGCTCAATTATTTTCTTCAACACACTTTCTAGACACACTCAGTCAGTGTACTGTCCTTAGAGTTTAAAACTAATTCCATAAGCAGGGCAAAGAATATGTGAAATTCTTAGTCACTACGAAATGAATGAGACAGGTCCATTGCATTGTTTCTGTTACTGAATAATAATAAAAAAAAACAGTATTAGCAATTAAGGCATAACATTGTTTGTATCTTTTCATCAGCTGGAACTGACATATGTAGGAGGAGAGAATGGAGAAGACATAGGCTTGCAAAGTGTGCAGTGTGCTACAGTCCTGGAGCGCCATGGTGTGCGCCGTTCTGTATCTGAACCTGATGATACTGGTGATGATGCAGACACAGATACAACAGGCCCTGAAGAACCTGACAGTGCACCTGACAATCAGACTTTGATTCGACTGCTGGAGGAACAAGAAAAAGTAAGGCAAAAAGAAATTGTCACTTTATTTGAGGGCTGTCTTAGTACAAAACTTGATGGGATAAGGTATTCTTTCATCAACTGAATATTTAATTGGATTTTCATTAATGTATGCAGCCATGAGACACTTGAATGGCACTCTTATTTTGCAGGAGATCCTGTGTTCAAATCTCAGGTTGGAGACCAGATATCATGACTGAAGTTTCTCTTTATTCTTCTCAGTCATTCCAATACAATAATGGGTAGGACCTCAGATTAGGTTACAACCTCCTTTCGTGTCATTTCCAATTTGATATTCAGTGATTATTCTATCATTTGAGGCTACCCTACTGAGAGCATAACTAAACAAACTAAAAATGTGTAATAGAACTACAAACATTCATGATATAACAGAGAGAGAGAGAGAGAAGAGCCTTTTACACACACGTGCGCGCGCACACACACACACGCACGCGCGCGCACGCACGCGCACGCACACACGCACGAACACATGCACGCGCGTGTGCACACACACGCACACACACACCACACGCACCACACGCACACCACACATACCACACATACCACACACACCACACATACCACACACACCACACACACACACACACGCACCACACACACACACACGCGCACCACAAGCACACACACACACCACACGCGCGCGCGCACACACACACACACAAGTTTTGGAGACAGAAAACTACATGAACAAAGAAATGAAGAAAATAATGGAATGGGCAACAAACAATACACTAATGTTTAATGGAAACAAATCACGGTCTATACTTATGTCTTGTAGGAGATGAAAGGAAAAGAAAGAAATAGAAATTTACGTAAACAACACAATAATAAAACAAGAAAATACAATAAAATTCCTTGGGATTATTTTTGATAGTAAACTGACATTTAGAGACCACATTAACCACATAGAAGAAAAATGCTTAAAACTAATATTTTCACTATCCAGATCGGCTAAAATAACATGGGGACTGAAACAAGAGGCGATGAAACTATATATATATATAGGAGGAATTCTGCCCCTGATGCTTTACAGAACCCCTGCTTGGAAAAGCATGTTTAAAAGACATTGCTATAAAGCCAAACTAATAAGGATACAAAAAGTAATAAATTTAAAGGTGGCAAAAGCCTACCGCACGGTGTCGAATGAGGCATTATGCATAATTAACGGCATAACACCAATTAACATAAAAATAGAAGAGATAGGGAAATTATATGAAATTACAAAAGGGGGAGGAACCCAACACACACACACATGCACATGCGCTCGCGCGCACACACACACACACACACACACACACACATTGTCGCTCGTTTCTTCTGAGGATGAGAAATTTTTCAGACAAAAGCTGCAGACAAAGTTAAAACACCCATTTCATGTTCAATAACTTTTTTTTTTTAAATGATGTTTGTGAAATAATGTGGAAAAATATTGTTGAGCCAGACATGAAACCTGTCATATTATAGCGCATGTGCATTGCATGCTGGATACCTAAGGCAACAAACAGACATGTGTAATGTGTAATACTGCTTGTCCACTGCAACAGTGGTTGCTTGAACGCGCTGTAGTGTTACATTATACATACATGACCTGTCTTGTTTAATTTTATTACAGAAATAAGGTATGTTTGTATTTGTGCCTATATTTTTTCTGTAATTCAGAAATAACTAATCAGGGAAGTAGTCTTTATGAAAGACTGCAGGATGGGATTCAAACTTTTCCATTAGTCTGAAGTCATTATTGGTTACTAGCAGTTGACTTTCAGTGCTGGCACTAAAACTGGAAGGTATGTTCACTGAATTAATGGTTTCCCCTATGGTTGTTTGTCCAATTTTGTGTGTTATTCAGGATGTTCATCTAGATGTACTGAAGAGATTTGTGTAATTTGTGTTCATTATATTATGATGCCTGAAAGGAATGCAGTCATATTAAAGGCTTAGTATTACAAGAAATTGATAAGAAGCAAGTCCTACATGACAAGATACAGTTATGGATGTGGAATGAAATTTTAGCAAGGCAAATGCACTTTAATAATAGTCTGTAAAGAGTTCATTTTTCTTGTGGTTTTTTACTGTCTGCTCTTGCCTTCTTTGTTTTGCTGTAGTTTTCAAATCTTTTGGCATTATCATATCAAATGATTCATCCCTGTAACTTTTAATTGGTCCATGTTTCTGACACATTGATCATAAAATGTTTGGTAAAATAACCGGTACTATATCATTTTGTTTACTTTGAAAGAGTCCTTAGATGTTTGTATTACAGCATTCTGCTCTTTTTCAGATCAGTCACATGTTCCGTTGTGCTCGCATTCAGGGGCTTGATACTACTGAAGGGTTGCTGCTGTTTGGCAAGGAGCATTTCTATGTGATTGATGGCTTTACTTTACTGAAGTCACGTGAGATCCGTGATATTGAGAGCCTACCAAGTGGAGCACATGAACCCATCTTGCCTAGTCCAGGCAGTCCCCACAGGTCACGAGCCATGAGACAGTGCTCTAAGTTCAGTTATGAGGACATCAGGTGTGTGTTTAAAGGGCTGTGAGTGTTGGGTTTCTGGAAGGCAGTGGATTTGCACCAATTAACTCCATGGTACAGGGTCTTCAGTTTGAGCAGTCAGTAGTCATTCATTTGATCAATAAGTTTCCTTTTGAGATGGAACCCAGACTGTCTGCTCCAAAGCCTGCCTTCAGTCCCTGTCCTGAGCCTTTTGAAATCTGTTGTCATCTTCACTGTGTGTTTCTATGTTATTAATTATTTTATTACCCTCCTATCTTTGTCTGAGGATTTTAATACTGAACTGAGAAAACTTCAACTGCAAGAAATTAGCTGTAGGCTAATCAAATTAGAATGAGAGAAGTTAAATTTTGTAACAAGGGAACATTGATTTTTTAATCGTAGTAATTAACCAACTTGATGCACAAAAGTTTTTTCGTTTTACAATAAGTTTATTTCATGCCTCTGCATGTTTCGAGCACATGTGCTCATCATCATCATCATCATCATCATCATGTTCATTTGTGCATCAGGTTGGTTAATTACCAAGATAAATATACTGAGATGCACGTTCAGCAAAACATCAAAATTTGTGATGCAAAACAAGCAAAGCAAGTACACCAATATAAGAACACCAAGATAAAACTGTATAAGAGTAATGCAGCCAGCTGGTATAACAAAACCTGCAGGATTAAACAACATGATACTAGGGGCTGTGTAATGCAATTTTGACCTCCTGATGATAAGCGCATGTGCTCGAAACATGTAGAGGCATGAAATAAACTTATTGTAAAACAAAAAAACTTTTGTGCATCAAGTTGGTTAATTACTAAGATAAATATACTGAGATGCACAGTCAGCAAAACATA
>Ga0123357_10005483_pt1 | contig 15203 bp, 16 predicted proteins | sample TergutEmb28metaG_FD_89873 | JGI IMG/M metagenome (GOLD analysis project Ga0123357, IMG submission 89873) | Embiratermes neotenicus P4 segment gut microbial communities from Petit-Saut dam, French Guiana - Emb289 P4 | ecosystem: Host-associated > Arthropoda: Insects > Digestive system > Gut ... | reverse complement strand
TCCCATTACAGGCCTGGAGTGGCCCAGAGGGTTCTTAGGAAGTTAAGCTTCCCAGATTTCGTGACAACGGCACAGGATGGTGGTAGGTTGTCAGCCTTACGCAACGGCCGTCTTTACCCTCAGGAAATACTCCTGGTACTCATTTCTGTTAGAGGCTGAGTCGACCCCAGGGCCATAGTGCATCGGAAGGATTTTATGTCAATGAAAAATCCGCTGACACCAGCTGGGATCGAACCAGCGACCTTCCAGTTTGTAGCACAGCATACTTGTCCTAAATTGTGGTTTATTATGTACTTTTGTTGGTTGATGTATTGACTGCAACAAGCAGCAAAAATTTTCCACGAACAATGATTGTTACTGGAAAGCCGCTGAGGAGAGGTTGCCAACACTCATCCATGTTGGTGGGAGGAAAATGGAAATCAGTCCGCGTGACAGAGGTGGTAACAGGTCTGCACGAATTGCGGTCCATGCGCACGCAGCCACGAACTGGTCCGGTCACCGTGAGAGAAGCTTGGGCATTTTGCGAGCAAATCGCCGTCCGTATGCAAGGGAACTGTCTAACTTGGCATCTAGTAGCGACGTCCCTTGACACAGTATTAGTGTGAATATTTCACTACAGATGCCATTGTCCAGTCCAACCAATTACAGTCTACTCATTAGGCGCGAACGAAAAATAGCGAAGAGCGAGTATTAGCTTCGTCATGGTCACCAGTCTGTCCGTATGCATCGACTCGGTTCCCGCTGGACGGATTTTCGTGAAAATCTATATCGGAGGCTCTTATTCACATCTGTCAAGAAAATTCAAGTTTGGTCAACGCAGCTTCGATTCTGTTCAAACCACAGCTTATGACAACATGATTTGGCCCTCAGTTTTGGCCATCTTCAGGCCAACGACTTATTCATTTATTCGTTCCTTCATTCATTCTGTAGTCTGTCTTACGACAGGTCAATACCCTTTTCCAAAGCGGGTTCTTTACAGAGTGCGAGCTGGTTCTTACTCTTTCATCTTTCAGTGTCTTCTAGTTTCCTTAAGGCCATTAAGTAGCTGCTTACGTCTTCTTCCTCGTCTGTCCGCCACTTCTGTCCTTCCTTCTATCTTTCCTTCAATAAAATGTTTTAGAAGGCAGTTCCTACGCTAGATGCAAGCAATCCGCTGAATGTTACTGGTTTCATTGAACGTAGGATATTCCTTTCCTCCTTGGCTCTGTGTAATATTTATTCTTTCTTCACACGATCGGTCCAACTGGTCTTCTCCATCCTTCTCCAGCACCACATTTCAAAAACACTCAAGTCATTTCTTATCTGTTTCCGAAGCTCCAAATGTAGAAATTTACTAGTTTATTCCTTAAATTTAAGTCCAATTTGCTGGTGAATAATCTTATTCTTATTGAATGCCGCTTTTACCCAGATTTAATTTCAAGTGTGCACCTGTCATCATTTGTTCTCACACTACCCAAATAGTTACAGTATTCTACATTCTTCAATTGTCTTTAATCTATCATAATCTGTACTGGGGGTGGTTGCCTTGATATTACCTTAGTTTCAATCACAATCATTTCCTTTCCATAACATCTCCCAACTTCAAATGGTTTATCAAACATGCCCTGTAATACCCTTTCTTAATACCGCATAGAGGAATGCAAATGACAACACAAACTATATATTTACATTCCTAGTTGCCCGATGGGTTGAGATTTCATGCCGTTGACAGCATGGTGTTCTAAATATGTCTTTTTTTTAATTGTTTGTCAGCCATAGGAATTGTTTTACGGTGTAGTTGCATATATGTACTGGGCTTGGAGAATTAAATTTAACTGTACAAGTTCAGTGCATAAAAATAAACATAATAAGCCCTTTAAAAGTCAATACGACAGTAACTTTTATTATAAAAACACGCTCTATTGAGACTATCACGCTGTAAACCGAGTACGATCTCATATTCTCTGGTAACGTTAAATGCAAATGTGTATTTCACATTAGAATTGCAATTTCCTTCCTTTGTTTAATGGCTAATTATGGTCAGCACTAAGGGCCGAAACATCTCATAAACTGCGCAGTATATACAGAATTTAAATTGTGTCAACAGCTATTCGAAATCTAATTTCTGTAGAATTAAAGGGATAGCAGTCTATTACGTTGCCGATCCTGCTGTCGCAGGCGTAATCTCAGAGTTACGAAATGGAACACTGACGTCCCAGTTACGTCCGTAGATGGCAGCGCATTTAAAAAGTGGCGTCACAGGTTTCCACGGACCTTCAGTAACTCAAATCCACGTAAATCAAATTCCGCAACAAAATCATAGCTGTAGAGCGCTTCACTCTTCTTGGATATTACCCGGCGTGGATCGGCAGTAAAATTCAAATATTTCGAAGGCTTCAATGGCACTGCAGCGGCGGCGGCGCTAACACTTGCATGGTTGTTCTTGCATTTGGGTTGAACCTCTGCTGCAGGTGGACATTAGCGATATCTCCCGGCAACTATACGAATTTCATTCGTCCTATTCTCAATACATCTGCGTTATCGACCGAACATACGAAATACTGCATTCGTCCTGCGCGCTGTGGGAGATGCTTATAGTTGAAAACATGGCGTAATGCGCTTCAAGTCAAATTGCTAACGAAGTTATCCGTCAATATTCCACTGACAGAGTGTTTACAAATCGGCTTTTCCACTCCATTAAAACCCAAAGAAAATGCCATCCTTGAGAGATGTTTTGATGTAGCATTTTCTAATTTTTTCACCCTGATAGTATTATAATTTTAATATTAATAATAACAACAATAATAATACTGTACTTTGTTATTTAATAGCAGAGTGAAAATTTATAAACTTTACCATTCATGAGTGACATGCAGTATATGTTTGCGAATATTACAATCGACAAGTCACACAACACTGTATATATCTTTGAATAACTCCCTTAAGAAGGTTACAGGTTGTGGCCTAAACATGGAGGAGTCCAAAATATTTATTCCAACAATAGCACAACAATAAAAAGACAATAATTTATATATATATGACACTCCTTGTACATGTTATGGCCTACAATGTCCTTCTTCAGGCCAGTGGTTATCAAAGGAAAGAGTGGTTATGGTTAATTAGACATGCAGACATAAAGCTAATACACGTGTTAAATAAAATTACATGGTAGAATGGTTTTAGCTTTTTATCTGCACTTCTCTAACATAATTAACCATAACCACTCTTTCCTTTGCTAACCACCTTCCTGAAAATGGCTACCATAGGCCAAAACATGTGGGAGGTGTGCCATTTATTTATAAACTATTATAGTTTTATTGTTGTGCAGTTGCTGAAACAAATGTTGTAAACTAGTTTGCCGCACAGAACATGGATAATATTAAATATGTAGGAGTATTTTTATAAATCCACTATTGGTGTAATTAGTTGGTAATAAACTTGTTTATATGTGAATGTTACACAGAAGATGAAACACATCAAGTATGAACTGCTTTAATTTATGACTAAATTTTTTTAACAAATAAAGGAACATACATTGCCATAACACACATTCACATGGTGATCAACTATTAAACACAATGGAACTTGTGATGGAAATTGCGACAGGGGGGGGACTTAAACTTAGTAAAAAGTAATTATTTGAGAGAAAAATTACTATACACAGACAGTTGAAACCTGTCATAAGGTACATAATTAAAAAAAAAACAAAAAACAGTCCAACATAATGAAACTGTACAGGCTAAACGTCTGCTGATATACTTGGGATGGAAAAATCAGGAGCCAGGATGGTGTAGTTGGTCTACCAGGGAATTATACCTTCAGGTTTTTGCTATATCCTTTCATTATACAAAAGTGAATCAAAGAGTACAATGAATTTACCTGTAGTGACACTGCAGTTAATGCACTGTAAAACCTAGCAGTTGTCTCAATGACCATGTAATAGACACTGTCGTGACAAGTCAGTGTCAGTTTATGCTTGTTCACAAATCTTCTTTAAAGATGGAAGCAGTGCTTTCAAATGCACTGCTGCAGAACAGCAAGCTGTGATCTGTTTTTTGTGGTCAGAAGGCTGAAGCCCATGATTCACAATAAGTGCAGAGTTCTAGCTGTCTAAGAAGGTTCTTTTGCTCCACAAAAACACATGTCCACATTCTGTGGCACCTACCAATGAAGCAATCAGTCAGCTGAAATTTGAACTTCTCCCACACCTCTGGTATAGTCCAGACCCACCTCCATTCGATTATCACATGTTTGGACCAGTAAAAGAAGTCTTGAATGGATGAAAATTTGCCAGTGATGACATAGTTAAGGACATGGTGCATGTGTGGCTTTGATCACTTCTGAAAATTTTCTTCACAGATGGGATAAGTAGGATTGTGAACCACCACATAATATGTGTTGAGAAAAGGGATGATTGAATACATTGAGAAATGATACACTTTGCATTTGTCACAGAATGTTGCACATTAAATAATTAATAAATCCATTTACTCTGCCTTGTACATTACAAGGTCAGAAAAACAATCCACTCAAGATGAATACAGAGCAATGGTAAGGGTAGCCCATTCTGACTTCAATAGATTTGGTGCTTATGATTTGTGTGTGTGTGAAAGAGAGAGAAAGAGTATGCTGGTGTACATGCTTGTACCATTATCAGATAATATAGTGTTTTATCACAACCTTCAAACCCAGGAACAATACTTCAAAATATGCAGATGTTTGCAGCTTGGACTAGATTTGACACTCCTTTGTAAAGTTACTGGACACAACAAGATTCTGCAATTACAGAAGAAATACATTCATTAGTATACTGGTATTTCAACTTCTGCAGCTTCATCTTCTGTAAAAATTATAAATATCTGGTCAAATATTTACAGTCCCCTTTTCAAGGATGTCCTGCATCACACCATTACAATGGTATACGCACAGTTCAGCTGACTGATTGGAATATCAAGACGCTGAAATACCACTTCATTTTGAGCCAGCCCACATCAACTACAGCAAACTGCAATTCTACCTACAGTTATATACAGACTGCTGTTATGCTTTCCTGTTGTTTTATATTTATAGATGTTGATCACAGGAAGGTTAGTGTTACACACAGTCACATGGTGAAGCCATTCACACTACAGCATCCAAACAGGTGTGACAGAATACACCTGAATAAGCCTGAGGAAAACAACATAAAATTTCACAACAGACTACGGTCTTCTGGAATGTTACACAGTGTCAACCAGCAAATAGTTACCAATGTTTTCAAGGATTTTAATGCCTTCAACTTTACAGTCATGTAGTCCAAGAATACAGCTGTAACAAGTTAGTGTTTTAAGACAAAGACTTTTCAAGTGCAGTAGAACTCCAATTATCTGGTTTAATTGGGATGGTGAGCCATCCGGACATGCAGAAAATCCGGATAATTTGATTTGTCTTTGAAAATAAGCTACATTGGCAGTTTGAAGTTTGGCTGTTACCATTTACAGCATGTGCCTGCATCTTAAGCTCTTGATATTGCCTGATTTGGACTTCCAGAAGTCATAACACTGTACTGTACTTGATCCAATAGCCAGTAATTTCCAGCAAGTTAGTTATGTAGAATTTTCAACAAATTTACCCCAAGGGCCAAGCCGATCTGGATAACTGGCGATTCTGGATAAGCATAGTTCTACTGTAAGTACAACAATCAAGAAATGCACATAAAATGACTAAAAATCATACCTGACATGAGAAACATGCAGGCTCACAATAAACATAGCTAGCTCATTACCATCCCCTTCACTAGACGTGTTCAGTACACATCATCACCTGATAAGAAACACGCCAACACATACCACATGGACTAGATCCTATTGGATCATACATGAAGTGTGCAGAAACTGTATGCATACTTGGAATTACACTGCATAAAACCTTGACTCAGGCCCACATCTTCATCTTACGTTAATTCTGAAGTCAACAAATTCTGTAATTATATAATTCTAACATATTAATATTTTATTAATGTAATACCAAGATTGTTGTGTTGGTACATGCATGCCTTGTATACTGGATATCCTGAAGATGGCACCTTGGTGCTGCAACATGTAGGAATTTTATACATTAAGTATAGACTTTTAGTCATTTTATGTGCATTTGTGGGTTACTGAAATTACTTGTAAGAATAGTGCAGGGAGTGTGAAATGTCAAAGACTCTTGAGAGGCATACGTACCTTTGCTTTCTGGAATGTTGGCCCCTTTAATATCAACAACACACAGCAATGCCTTCGTACTTTCAGCTTGTTTCATCCAGAGCTGAATCTGGTTGTGCAGAAGGTCACGTCTGTGGCCCTTTGGTTCGTTGCTCAGTAAAGGTATCAAGGTACCAAGACATGACTGAAACTTATCCAGAGCATTCTGATAATGACCCTCTGCCATGTATTGTTCTGCTGAAGAGCCAATTTCTAGTGCCGTTGCCATTGCAGGAGTCTTACTACATAAATAACCTACAGAAGACATAAAGAAGTCAGTATTACCTAGGAAAGCATAAAGAGCTCTGTTGCATTATGTCACTGCGTATTCTGGCAAACAAGTACCTATGTCTTAGGCGAATATACTGTCTCAATAATCAGGACACAAGGGAACCAAATGGGGAAAGGGACAAATTATACAGAGTGTCCCAGGACTTAAGGGCAATACTTCAGGATTTAATACCAGAGCTGATGCTGAGTCAAAAACGTCATATACACATGGGCCCAATTTGCAACGGTTCAGGAGTTATGAGATTTTACAGTACAGTAAATAAATTAGAAAGGAAAGAGGAGCATTGTGTATTTATTGAGATATGTTGTTATGTGTCAAGTTACAGATTTGCTGTTCAACACTCAAGCAAGTTGTTCAAAGTGTCCTCCATCTGCTTGGATACATTTTCTGACTTGTGTGACCAGACAACTTGAAACCTTACAAAGCACTGCGGCATTGTTGATGCTTCTTGCAGTGCTGAGAATTCACTGGAATAGTTCTCCTCTCATGTTCACCTTGTGTGCATACACCATAGCTTTCATGTAACCCCACACATGGTAATCTAATGGGTTCTGATCCAGTGGCTGTGGTGGCCAATTCTGTGTACTGTCATGACCAATCCATTAGTTTGGGAATTTATGATTCAGATACTGCCTGATGACCTGACTGAAATAAGGAGGTGCTGTGTCATGCTGGTAGTATATCTGTCGTCGTGTTTGTAGAGGAACATTCTCTGAGAGTGCTGGAAGTTCATCTTGCAAAAAGTTGGCGTAAATATCACCTGTCAGATGTTGCGGGAAAATGCACGGATCAATGACACCACACGTTTATGGCAAAGAGATGTTGGAAGTTGCTTTTGACAGTTCCATGTGGATTATCACGATCCCATACATGGGAATTTCTTGTTTTGTTGACCCCATCGCAGGTAAAATGGGCCTTGTCAGTGAACAAAATGTTACAAATCATATGGGGGTTAGAATTAATTCAACAGCACAATTCCAACTGGCTACACGTGTCCGCAGGTTCAAGATACTGAATGCGCTGGATGTGGTGTGGATACATTCCTTCTGTGTGTAGCGTTCGCCAGACTCTCATGCGCAGAACACGGAGGCAGGCAGAAATTCTTCGTGTACTAGTGCGTGGACTGTGCTGTAACATGTCAATAATGTTTTCATCTTCGTCAACATTTCGTTGTATTTGACATTCAGCACAGTGGTATACACTTGGAAAGGAACCTTTTTCTCGCAGATGTTGGTGAACACAAGTGAAACATGTCTGTCAGGGATTTGTCGTTGAGGATATCATAGCCGATATTCTTCAACAGCAGCAGTGGCGTTACCATTGCAAACCCCATACACAAAATGCATATCAGCATATTCTTCATAGGAAAATGACATGTTTACAGTTACTGCTCACTGCACAGTTATCACAGTATGAAATGATTGCTCTGTTTCCTATTTGAAGCACCACTGGCCTCGTAACATGAGTACGCCCACCCAGCGCACATCTGGTACATTTCAACTGCTCCATACTCAGCAACCATTGCAAATCGGAACCATGTGTGTGTGTGTGTGTATAAACACACACACACACACACACACAGTATGACATTTCTGACTCAGAATTAGCTCTGGAATTAAGCCCTGAAGTACTGACCTCAAATCTGAGAGTCTGGTAACATTACACACAGAAGTAATGTATCTGTACCACATCAACAACATTCAGCATCTTGAACCTGCAGATAAGTGTAGCCAGTTGGAATTGTGCCACTGGATTAATTCTAACCCCCATATGATTTGTAACATTTTGTTCACCAATGAGGCCCATTTTACCTGCAATGGAGTCAATAATACAAGAAACTCCCATTTATGAGATCGTGATAATCCATGTGGAACTGTCGAAAGCAACTACCAACATCTCTTTGCCATAAACATGTGGTGTGGTGTTATTGGTGACCAAATTATTGGTCCGTACATTTTCCTGCAACATCTGACAGGTGATATTTACACCAAATTTTTGCAAGATGAACTGACAGCACTCTCAGAGAATGTTCCTCTACAGACACAATGACAGATATACTACTAACATGATGCAGCGATGCCTAATTTCAGTCTGGTGATCAGGCAGTATCTGAATCATAAATTCCCAAACCGATGGATTGGTCATGGTGGTACATAGAATTGGCCACCACGGTCACCAGATCTGATCCCATTAGATTACAATGTGCGGGGTTACATGAAACCTATGGTGTGTGCACGTAAGGTGAACATGGGAGAAGAACTACTCCAGCGAACTCTCAGCTCTGCAAGAAGCATCAACAACGCTGCTGTGCCTCATAAGGTTTCAAGTTCTCTAGTCACATGAGTCAGAAAATGCATCCAAGTAGGTGGAAACTTGCTTGAGTGTTGAACAGCAAATCTGTAACTGTACATTTGACAACATATCTCAATAAATGCATAATGCTCCTCTTTCCTTTCTAATTTATTTACTGTTCTTCTGTTGTGAAATTGACTCATGTGTATATGATGTTTTTGACTCAGCATCAGCTCTGGAATTAAATCCTGAAGTACTGACTTTAGCTCCTGGGACACCCTGTATGGAAGGAGGGAGGAAAGAATTGGTCATACATGGATGATAGCAATGGCCAATCAGAACCACGATAAAGAAGAGGGGATTTGAACTGAACATGCCAAAGGGAACTATGCCCCCTGAGAAGGACATTACTATAGGACAGGAGGATGAGCACAGGACTGCACTTTTGTAGGGCCCAGAAGAAGAACAAAGAGCCCTTTTTCAGGGTTGTGGAAAAAAGAGAAGAAACAATACTTTTCAGGGCCATAGCTAGAGGAGAGCCAGGTTCAAGCTTGTCCTTCACAAGAGCCCTGTTATTTCAGATGTCACACTTCTCAGACCAGCTCAGGGAACAACTGTGTTTCCTGTTCATGCTGTCTGGATGCAACTCATTCTCCACTGTTTCCTTGATGACCAGATCCAACTGCATAGATTTTTCTTCTATCACAGCCATTTATTTTCCTTCTTCTTTCAATTAACCAGCCACTTTCTCAACTTGGCTTACTTCTACTCTGAAGATGGAAGCAATATGTTCCTCTGAAAAGCCTGCTGTCTACATATCAAACTGAGTCATAATCAAAAAGACTGTAATAAGAATTTTCACTACTGTGATAAGGTCAAACCTTGTACCTGTTTACCTAGCTGATATCAATTACAACACTAAAGAGATACTGAGCGACCAAACTAACAGGAACTATTACAGAAATCAAATTGTCCCTCTGACAAAATATTTTAAAATATGATTTGCAACAAGCTTAATTATAAAATCCATGGGTGTTTCATAACTAATTATAAAGGTAGTGACCAGACACCCAAAACTTCAAAACTGTCTGGATGGAGGTGTCTGTTCAAGGAAAACTTGTAACTGATAACTGATGTGTATGCCAACAAACTCTCAGCATAGCATATATGGTTTTCAAGATGTATAACACCTGCAATACTTAAAAACACATAACTTTGATCCACACTGACAATTTGTGCATGATCTCAAAATGTAGGCTCTAAATGAAAAGTTCATGTTATAATTATAAGTTCTGATTACATCTGGTATTGGGATATGTTAATAAAATATGAGACATGTACAACTGAAACTGTTTGCAGCACTGATGTGGCAGTGTAGATGGTGCAGCTACATGTTACACTCAGTAAACAAACTGGCACACACCTGTGTAAGACAGTACTGTTGACTGATTAATTACTTGATATGGGTGACACTGTAGTGCAGCTTAAAAACAGTGTCAAAGATGGTGCATGTGTTGAAACAGCACCAGAAATAAAATGTGGGACCCTTACCACTAGACTTCATACCACATAATGACACAGTCAATGTAGACAGTTACTATCATATGCTTCAAAATCTGCAGACTTAGATCCAGGGGAGGGGGAGAAAAAAAACCAATAAACACACTGACAGCAACATCCTGCTGCAGATCAATGACCATCCCCATGTCGCCAACAGAATGCAGGACCAACTGAATGCCACACAATGGGGAGTGTTCAAATATCCTGCATATAGCCTGGACTTGTGGTCATATGATTTTCACATCTCTGCATCATTCAAGAAAGCCTTCATGTTCACGCTGCACAATGACATGTAGAACACCACAGTGCATGGGTTCAGGCAGCAACTCAAGGAATTATTTGCAGATGGGTTGTGTTGGCCTGTGCATCAATGGGTATCCTGTCTCAATGCCTGTGGTGACTTTTTCTAACTGCTGCAATACCTTCACCTGTGAGTATCCTCGAATAGGTTTCAGTTGTACATGCCTCATGTGTAGCAAACATGATATTTTCAAATTCTATTTGCCCATTAGGACTTGACTTAAATTACTTTATTAATAATATTTAATATTGCAATCAACATACTGGGAAATATTCTGGACAAAATCTACAGAAATCAGGGAGAACAATATTAATACAATTAAGTATGTTTCAGAAAACATCCCTTCTGAAATGTTTAGATGACATCTCATTATGTTAAATTGTACAATATCAGAATGTTTATGTGACAGAACATTCTACATACGTAATTCATCAGAGTCAAATTTTCTCATTTTTGGGTAATTTTGTATTTGGCTTTCATTTCTGGCATCTTCTGTGGCATATACTATCATCTTGAGGTCCTCTGCACGCCTGATGTACTCATCTACTTTACTGCACAATGAAGCCTTCTTTTTGACATCCACCTCAGCTGTAGGACAAACAAACAACCTTCAATTATGCACTACAAAACTTCACATTCGTGGGAGGTCAGTTACTAGTCTCTCACCATTGACGCCCAGGTTTAATCTCAGGTCAGTCCATATGGTATTTGTGGTGGACAGAGTGGCAAGTACTTCAGCTCTCTCCTGTCAGTATCATCCCACTAATGCTCCACAGTCATATTTCATTCATACAGCACTAATGATATATAATCTTAACATTTCTCAGCATTGCTGAATAACACTTCACTAAACTTAATTTAATGCCAGTAACAAACCAACAATATGTTAATGAAAGAATTTTAAAAAGTTTAAATATGGAGAATGCTTGCCACCATTCACTTCAGTATGCCTCATTCATCTCAAAGCCACTGAGATAAAGATTTACAAACCCATAACTTCACCTGTTGTTTTTGGCGGGTGTAAGACTTGTCTCTTCACCACTAACGGACTTCCAGAACAGACAGAAAAAATATCTGAAGGATGAAGAATAAAACCCCATAATGAGGCCTGCATATCCTGTTCTCTTCTCCAAATATTAGTGGTATAATCCGGTGGTTCCCAACCTTTTTTCACTTGCCTACCCCTTGGCAGCCTATTTCCATAAACTGTACCCTTCATATTAGCAAAATGTTTGTAATTAATATAGTTGCTGTTATTTCAAATTCATATGTTGTAACTGTCTTACACTGATGATGTATGTGCCTTTTTTGTCATTATTCAATTTTTTTACCTCAACCCTTAATGTTCTGGTTTGTACCCCTGGGGGTATGTGTACCCCAGGTTGGGAATCACTGGTCTAATCAAATTTAGGTTGAAATGAGTAGGACATGTAACTTGAACAGAAGTAATGAGAAATGCACTGTAACTGTAGTCAGAAATCCTGAAGGGAACAGACTGCTTTAGAGACCTACGGTATGGGCAGGATTCACGTGGCAGAGGTTGCTAGGTAATGGAGAGGATTCATCTGGCACACCATATGAACAGAGCTGATGTGATATAAGCTAAGCTATTGAAGGATTACCGAATAAACCAAGAATAAATAAATAAACAATGTCCAATATTCATTACTATAGTAAAATTAAATTTTACCGCACACCTTTAAAGAATCATAGGATTGGTTCTTAAATGCTATGTACACACACATTCTGTCTACATTTTCACCATCCAAAGCACACAAGTCTGTGTAAAGTAAGCATAAGGGGCATACAAAATATTTTAAGAAATGTATGACGATGAAAGAAAGAAGACAGACAGATGAGATAAAATAAAATGGGTTTACAGATAGATATGGATGTAAAAAGGTGGACAAAACGTATAAACTCTACATACCATTAATTACAGGTACGAAGTATCGTAGTGAATCACAATACAGACTGAAGGCTTCCACAAAATTCTTCTCTGTATCATGTTTGACAGCACTACATACTAAATCAACGGCTTTCTGATATGACTCAGGTGTTGGCATGTGCTCCAAATCTAGAAAACTGTGCTGAAAGAATGCTTCATAATCTATTCTTTTGTCTGGATCATGTTGCAACAGGGACATCAGAAGGTTTCTGCACTCTGATGATACTTGTGATCCTGGAGGAACCTGTTAACAGAAGCCAGTTTTTAATGTTCAATTCTGAGGGAAATGGCACTTCATTTATGCATAGATCGCACCTGTGAAGTGCCCGATTTGAATTGCGGCCAGAGACTGGCCAGTCTGACATTTTATGGTTTAAAACTATCCCTCATACCTACTAGCTAGTGCTGGAGAAGTAAGAGGTACATGTACTACAAACACTGGCAAGGATCATGGGGTGTAAAAGCTTCCCTTTTAAAATGTAGAGAGTAAGGATCTCTATGCATTATTCAAAAACATAACCAATATAAGCATCAGATCTCCACAAAAGCCTGAAATCAATTTACATTCCTGAAAACTTCCTAACACAGTACACAGATTTTGGTACACATGATTCATTTATGATTAAGAAATGAAAATACCTGAATGGGCAGTTGTGATTTTATCTTCTCTGCCAACTCTCTGAAGTTACTGGATGAATATGGAGCCCTTCCAAAGAGGCATTCATACATGATTACACCAACAGACCAGAGATCAACTCTGGCATCATACTTCTTCTTCAGCAGTATCTCAGGGGCCATATAAAGTGGAGACCCTCTCATGGAGCTGTTCTGGTCATCTGCAGCCAAGTACTGGGCAAACCCAAAATCTATAACGTGCATGAAATACAACCTTTGTCTTACAAATACCATACTCATAAATGATTGTACAAAAATTCCACTTTTAACTGGTACTACAGTTCGACATAATACTGTGTAAATTATAAATTCAATGTTGTACATTATCATCACTGTCTTATATTAAAATTTCATCACCTGTAATCAGTAACATATTTAAGTAATATCCTTGTCCTGTTCTAATTTGTGAGTCAATTGTGTCTTCATTATGATATATGATATATATATTTGATAACTGCAATTGGGTTGACACCTGGTGGCAGCAGTACAGAGCACATTTACACATAAACAATACACAGAACAACACAATGAAACACAATACCTAGAATGGAACACACATAACAATAAGAATACATAATATAAAAAATTAACTAGAAGCATACAAAACATACAACCATACGAGGGTATATACAATGATACACAATAGAACCAAAAGAATATGAAAAAAGCAGTAAAACTTCATTATCTCAGGAGGTCATCCAGATAAACATTAGAAACAGTCCAGGAGATAGATTTTATATAAAGCCATCATCAAGTCAATGTTCCAAGAATATAAATGAAGGAATTTATGCAATTCTCTTTAATGGTAATAAGATCTCATACCTTACACTGAAAATTATGCAAATTTGCATTTATATTTCAATGCATATTTATGTTTAAGTTTGTAAACCTATAGCATGTGGTTATAAAATATATACAGCTTACAAATCTGTGTAATATTCTCGACTGATGGCTCATACATTCTTGTAAAATTCAACAGTGTTGTTATGTACTGGAACTTATGTAATTTTTTCATCTAGCTTAATAAAATCTCCTAATGCTTTCTTATTGTCAAGCATGTATCTTAAAAATTTCAATTTCATGGGTTTTCTTTCCAACATTACTCCCTTTCCAACTAGTTATTACACATATCTTAATAAACACTAAATAATGATCAAAACATATACGATTTACTCCACATACTGTTGCGTCATTTACTTAGCAGTTCAACTTATTATTTACTATTACATAATGCATGAGAGAACTTTTCCCTCTAGGGTTCAAAGTAAATTTATTACTCTGTTTCTTCCTAAGAAAGCATTTATTTTAAAATAATAATAAGCAATGTAAAGACTTCAAGTTTTGCACATTTTATTTATCATATTTTCTCCTAAGTTCCAATCACTTTAAAAACATGTTGGTTGCCTATTCTTGCATCTAAATCCCCTGCATATTATAAGATGACCACTCTCATTTAATTTCTTTAGCTCCTTTTGTGTATCTTCATATGAAACTATGTGCTTCTTCCAGGTTTCTTTCTTCAGGTGCACTGGTGCCTGTAAATGTTAGATGACACCCACTTGTTTTTAAAACATAATAGTGGAATGCACGTCCAGTTTAAAATTTTGTTTTTATTTCTTGCCTTACACATTACTAGCTCTACCTCTTTGCTCAACCCCACCATCAATGAAGATGAAATCATTAATTTTTTTCAGCACCTTTTAATGGTTTCTTCCTTTCACAATTTACAGTGGTATCAGTAATTTTATCTATTCACAATATGTACAAAAATATTCATAATATGTATAAAAAATTCATAATATGTATAAAAATGAGATGGGCTGGGCATGTGGCACGTATGGGTGAGGAGAGGGGGTGTATAGGGTCTTGGTGGGGAAACCGGAGGGAAAGAGACCACTGGGGAGACCTAGGCGTAGATGGGTGGATAATATT
>Ga0123357_10005481_pt1 | contig 15203 bp, 12 predicted proteins | sample TergutEmb28metaG_FD_89873 | JGI IMG/M metagenome (GOLD analysis project Ga0123357, IMG submission 89873) | Embiratermes neotenicus P4 segment gut microbial communities from Petit-Saut dam, French Guiana - Emb289 P4 | ecosystem: Host-associated > Arthropoda: Insects > Digestive system > Gut ... | reverse complement strand
AGTATTCCCATTGCGGCCATATTGACCACCAGAGATGTTCCGCCAAACGATATAAACGGAAGAGGAAGCCCCTTTGCCGGAAATACGCCGGTCGCAACCGACAAATTTATTATCGCCTGAAAAACTATAAGAAGAGTGATGCCCAAAGCCAGATACTCGCCGAAAATATCCGGAGCATTCCGGCTTATCCTCATGCCTTTAAAAAAGATGAATATAAAAAACGCCAGAACAATGCCTGCGCCTATAAAGCCGAGCTCTTCGCCTATTACCGGAAATATGAAATCGGTATGCGCTTCGGGGAGATACATGAGTTTCATCTCGCTTTTGCCCAGGCCTTTGCCGAAAAAACCTCCCGAGCCGAGAGCGTAGAGCGACTGTTTTATCTGGTAAAACGCTTTATCCTGATTTACGAATATCGCGTCGACGTTGACGAACGAATCGAGATAGTTGCGAAATCTTGTAAGCCTGTAGGGTTTTCTTATTATTTCTTCGGCTATTAAAAGAACTCCGCCCGCGGCCATGGCAAGCACGGCCTGCATGCGCATTCCCGCGCAAAAAAGCATAGCAAAACAGACTCCGGCGATTAAGACCGGAGTTCCAAGATCAGGCTCTGCGGCTATAGGTATAATTAAAAGAAACAGAAAAACCAGAGGCGCCGCCAGCCCTTCCCATTCCCCTACCAAGGCTTTTTTTCTTGAGATAAAATCGGCGATTACAATTATTATCGCCAGTTTTGCCAATTCGGAAGTCTGAAAAGTAAAGAAGCCGAAGTACAACCATCTTCTGGCCCCGCCGCGCTTAACTCCGAGAACCAAAACCGCAATCACGGCTATAAGGGCGATTATATAAATTGCTTTTGCATATTTTTGATAGAGCTTATAGTCTATAAAAAAAGCTGTCACAGCCATTGCAACAAAGCCTATAACCGTCAAGATTATCTGCTTGAGAAAAAACATATACGGGCTCGACCATCTTATGTCGGCCATTATTACGCTGGAAGAAAAAACCATCATCGCTCCGAATATCACTCCGAGCGATACGGCGGCAATAAGCGTAAAATCGTATTTTTTCAAATCTATGTTAAACATACAATTTACAATTAATAATTTACAAATTATAATTAGAGGCAACAACGGCAAATAACAGTCGTTAATTGTTATTTGTTAATTGTAAATTGTTAACTAGTTTCTTAAAAATCTTTCCTCTTTCCTCAAAATTTTGAAACTGGTCGAATGAAGCGCAGGCCGGAGAGAGAAGCACTATATCGCCTTTTATTGCGGCATGATACGCGTCGGTTACCGCATTTTCAATGTTTCCGGAATCCGTAAAATCAGCGCCGGCAAGATCCTTTTTTATCTTATCCGAAGAACTGCCTATAAGAAATATTTTCTTAACCCTGTCTTTTACGAGCGCGGCGAGAGGAGTGTACGGAGCGCCCTTGTCCAGGCCTCCCATTATCAGCAGAATGTTGCCTTTGAACGCTTCCAAAGCCACTCTTGTGGAATCGACGTTCGTAGATTTTGAGTCGTTGTAATAATCCGCGCCGGAGATGCTTCTCGTAAACTCTATGCGATGCTCCACGCCTTTATAAGAAGAAATCACGCGTTCGATTATTGCGGGCTTTGCTCCCGCGCAAAAAGAAGCGGCCGTCGCCGCAAGTATGTTTTCGACATTATGCATTCCGGGGATATTTATTTCGGGTTTTATGCACACTTTGGCATTGCCGATATGAATAAAAATCTTTCCCTTCTCGTAATAAACGCCGTTTTTAAGCGGCTTTTTGCTGAAAAAAACTTTTTTCGCTTTTGTTTTTGAGGCAATGCGCCGGCATATTTTATCGTCAAAGTTGATTACCGCATAATCTCCCGGCCGCTGGTTCAAAAAAACATTCTCTTTGGCTTTAACGTATCTGGCCATTGTTTTGTGGTGTTCGAGATGGTCCGGAGTGATATTGAGCAAAACGGAAACGTCCGGACGGAAATCCGGCGTATCTTCAAGCTGATAACTTGAAAGTTCCATGGTTATGAGCGTATTTTTTGAAGTTTGCAGCGCTTTATCCGCCAAAGGAAAACCGATGTTTCCGGTGACTATCGAATCTTTATAAGCCGCTTTTATTATTTTACCTGTGAGATCTGTGGTAGTTGTTTTTCCGTTTGTGCCGGTGATTGCGATTATCTTTTTATATTTCGAGTTTCTCACAGAGAAAGCCAGCTCGCTTATGACTTCAATTCCTCTTTTTGCCGCTTTCCTGAGAACGGGTATTTCGGAATGTATGCCGGGACTTTTTATAATAAGGCCGCTGTTGAGTATTTCGTTGGTGTGCCCGCCGAATTCGGTTCTGACTTTTTTGTCCAGCTCTTTTATACCTCTTTTTCTGCCGCTGTCGCTGGCAAAAACTTCGTATCCGAGCTTTACGGCAAGATTTGCCGCGGCAATCCCGCTTTTGCCTATTCCTAAAACGCCTAATTTTTTTAACATTATATTTCCTTTACAAAGTGTGGAGGGTGGAGTTAACTGCAACGACGCTGGATTGCTTCGAGAGCTTCGCTCTCTCCGCAATGACGACTTTTGTTGTTGTCGTTAACTCCACCCTCCACACTCCAAACTCCACACTTTTGCTGCTACCTCAGCTTTAGCGAGGCAAAAGAAAGAATCGCGAGTATTATGCCGACTATCCAGAATCTTATCGTAACTTTTGTCTCCGACAACCCGAGCATTTCATAATGATGGTGCAGCGGCGCCATTTTGAATATTCTCTTTTTCGTCCTTTTATACACGGAAACCTGTATAAGCACGGAAAGCGCCTCCGCTACAAAAACGCCTCCCAGAAGAACCAAAATAAGCTCCTGCTTTATAAAGACAGCCGTCATTCCGAGCACTCCGCCGAGAAACAGGCTGCCCGTATCGCCCATAAAAACTTCGGCGGGATGCGAGTTGTACCACAAAAATCCGAGCCCCGCTCCGACAACCGCAAAAAGAAATACGGATATTTCCCCGGCTCCGGGCACGGCTACTATCTTAAGGTAATTTGCTATCTGAAAATGCCCGGCAAAATACGCAAACAACGCCAGTGAAAACGCAGCTATCGATATACAGCCTATCGCAAGCCCGTCCAATCCGTCCGTAAGGTTCACTGCATTCGAACTTCCCACTACGACTACCATTACGAAAACAAAGTAAAAAAATGAAAAATTTACAAAAAAACTTTTAAGAAACGGAATGTTTACGAGAGTGTAGTAATCGGGATTTGAAGGAAAAAAGCTGAGATAAGCGGCGATGGAAGCCGCAAAAACGGTCTGGCCGAAAAGTTTGCCCCTTGCCGAAAGCCCGTTCGGATCTTTTTTGCTGAGCTTTAAATAATCGTCCAGAAAACCTATAAAGCCGAGCCAAAGCGTGCCGATAAGAAGCCAGATTATAAATCTGTTGTCGAGCCTTGCCCATAAGAGTGCGGAGATAACTATTGAAACCAGAATGAGTATACCGCCCATGGTGGGCGTGCCGTTTTTGCTCTGATGGGTAGCCGGCCCGTCGGTTCTTACCGTCTGCCCGATTTTCATGTTGGTCAGCTTTCTTATGACGTACGGCCCGGCTATAAAACATATCAGCAGGCTTGTCAGCACAGCTCCGCCCGCCCTGAAAGTTATGTACTGGAAAACGTTGAACGGGGTAAATATATCGCTTAGATGAAAAAAAATGTGGTAAAGCATTATTTTTTCCTCTTCTCCAAAAAGCCGCTGAACTGCGAGTAAACTTTTTCCAAATGCATGCCTCTTGAAGCTTTAAACAGAAAAACAGATTTGTTATTTACCGGCGTGCGCTGGAGCATTTTTAACATGGCCTCTTCGTCTTTCGCGTGGTATACCACTTTTTTGTCCAGGCCTTCTTTTGTATACAAGCTCATATCGCCTATCAGGTATATTGATTTCACTCTTTGAGAATTTAAAAATTCTCCGAGAGAAAAATGATATTCCGAAGATTTATCTCCGAGTTCCAGCATATCTCCGAGCACAAGGTTTATCTCCCTGTCTATGTACGACTCGCACACACCCTGAACCGATTCCCTCACGGAAGACGGATTTGCATTGTAAGCGTCATTTATCAGCGTCACTCCGGATTTAAGAACAACCGTCTCCATGCGCATGGACGGCGGAGTAAAATTTTCTACGCCCTCTTTTATATCGTCAAGCCCGAACCCGAGCCCGACTGCCGCCGCAGACGCGGCAAGCGCGTTCATTATGTTAAACTTGCCTTTTACCGGCATTTCTATATTTATAAAACCGCTTGCCGTGTGAAGTTCAAAAGAAGGCTTATCCGCCCACAAAGAAATATTTTTTGCGTATATGTCCGCGCCTCCGTAGAGCGCGAAAGTGATGATTTTCGAATAGTTGTTGTGCGGTATCTTCTTTAAAAACTCGTCGTCGTTATTTAAAACTATAAAACCGTCGTCCGCTATATTGTCCAAAAGCGCGCGCTTCTCCCTGAAAACCCCTTCGGGAGAGTTGAAAGTCTCCAGATGAGAGAACCCTATATTTGTGATAATCCCGACATTAGGCCTTAAAATTTCCGAAAGGATTTTGATTTCGCCGTGAACGGAAGTGCCCATTTCAAATACGGCGTATTTATGTTCGGATTTCATTTCAAGAACGGACATGGGAAGCCCTATCCTGTTATTGAAATTTCCCTTGTTGCTTATGGTCTTGCCTTTTCTCTTGAGTATGGAGGCCAGCATCTCTTTTGTCGTGGTTTTTCCGTTTGAACCGGTTATGCCGGCAATTTTCACGGCGTCGAAACGCTGCCTGTACGCTTTCGCAAGATTGCCGAGCGCCTCTTCGGTATCCGGTACTTTTATTATGGAAGGAAATTTAGGAAACGGATTGGCAAAGTCGGCGTCGTCCTCGGAGTAAACTATGCCGGAGACTTCCTTTTCAACCGCTTCTTTGATGAAATCGTGGCCGTCGTAGTTTTTGCCTTTTATGGCAAAAAAGAACTGTCCTTTTTTGACTGACCTTGAATCTATGGAGACGCTTTTTACGGGCAGGTTCGGGTCGCCCAGAAGAAATTTTCCGTTTACGGCTTTTATTAAATCTTTTACGTAAAATGATTCCATCAGAAGTTAAACTCCTCTTGCCCGGGTTTTTTCTGCGTTTTTTTACGTTCTTCGCGCATACGCAGATATTTCGCGGCCATTTCCTTATCGTTAAAGGGAATTTTTTCAGCGCCGATTATCTGGCTGGTTTCGTGCCCTTTGCCCGCAAGAAGCAGGATGTCGCCTTTATCGGCCATATCTACGGCTTCTTTTATGGCAATTTCCCTGTCAGTGACTATCTTGTAATTCTTTTTCCCGGCTCTTTTGATGCCGACTTCTATGTCCAACAGTATCTCTCCCGGGTCTTCTCTCCTTGGATTGTCGGAAGTGACAAAAACAAAATCGCTCATCTCAACGGCGGTCCTGCCAAGCATGGGCCTTTTTGCCCTGTCTCTTTCCCCGCCACAGCCGAAAACGGTTATTATTCTTTTCGGTTTCAGTTTTCTCAATGCCGTAATCACGTTTACCATGGCGTCTTCGGTATGGGCAAAATCTACGACTATTTCAAATCCCGCGCCGTTTGTATCCGTCATTTCCAGCCTTCCCGGAACCTGCGGAAAGCGTTTTACGGACTCGGCTGCTTTTTCAAACGGAACGCCGCAACACACGCATACCGCAACCGAAGCCATGGCATTGTAGACATTGTGAAGGCCTATCTGCCTTATCTCCGTATTTACGGACTGCCCTTTAAAAACAAGATCAAAGATGCTGCGGCTGCTTTCAAGGAGTATATTGCCGGCTTTAAAATCGGCCTCTGTTTTATCTTTGGCCGAGTACAAAATTATTTGCGAATTAAGATTGATTTTTGAAAGCTTTTTGCCGTATTTGTCATCAGCGTTAATTATAGCATACTTTTCACTTTTTTTAGTGCCTGTTCCAAGGCCTCTAAAAAGCAGCGTTTTAGCCTCAAAATAGCTTTCCATGTCTTTATGAAAATCAAGGTGGTCCTGCGACAAATTGGTAAAAACAGCCATGTCAAAATCTATGCCGCGCACTCTTCCCAAAGCCAGCGAGTGCGATGAAACTTCCATAACAAGATACTTTATCCCTTTGTCCGCCATCTCCCTCATCATCCTGTATAAATCCGCAGACTGCGGCGTGGTATTTGGCGCTTCGACAACTTTGCCGCCGTATCTGTAATTTACCGTACCGATGACGCCGCACCTGAGACCGGCCTCGGCCAATATGCTTTCTATCATGTATGTGATAGTCGTCTTTCCGTTAGTGCCGGTAATTCCTATAATCGTGAGCTCTCTGTCAGGATGACGGTAAAACTCGGCGCTGAAAAGAGACATAAACCGAAGCACGTCTTTTACTATTATCTGCGTGACGCCGGCAGTATCGTCTTTTTTATCGGAAACTACAACCGCCGCGCCGTTTGCAACGGCTGTTCCGATATATTTTCTGCCGTCGGTATTATGTCCGGGAAGCGCAAAAAACACGTCGCCTTTGGAAACGATTCTGGAATCGTATGAAATGCCGGACACTTCAATGTCGCTGTCTCCGTAAATCTCCGCTTCTCCGATACATGTCATTTCATTTAGTTTCATTTTTTCCTCTATACACCAATTAATTTGTCATTGCGAGGAAGGACGAAGTCGTTACGAAGCAATCTAGACGATAAAGTTCTGAATTCCATGGCAATCCAGAAAGCTAACAGAAACGACATTCTTATTCCTAGATTGCTTCGGCGATAAAATCGCCTCGCAATGACGAAAAAAACTTTTCACTATTACCTATTCCTATTACCTTTTAACCTATTACCTGTTACTTATTACCTGTCGTTCCCTCGTCTTTCGGAATATTCAAATACTCCGCTGTTCTCGCGGCTATTCTCGAAAAAACCGGAGCCGCTACGGATGCCGCGTAATAGTCGCCTTTCGGTTCGTCTATCATTACAAATATGACAAGCTCGGGTTTTGACATCGGCAGCATTCCGCAGAAAGACGCTATGTAATGCTTTGTGGAGTACTTCTTTGTATCGCTGTCTATTTTCTGCGCTGTTCCCGTTTTGCCGCCGGTAGTGTATCCAGGAACTTTCCCGGATTTTCCCGTGCCTTTTTCAACCGCATTCCGCAGCAGTTTTTTTATTTGCTCCGCCGTATCACCGGAGATGACCCTTCTTATCTCTTTCGGTTCGAAAAACGACATATCCTGCGGAAGCGTATTCTCTATACTCTTGATGATTATCGGCTTCATCAACACTCCTCCGTTAGCCACCGCGGAAAAAGCGTTTGTCAGCTGAAGCGCCGTAACAGCCACTCCCTGGCCGAAAGAAGCAGTGGGAAGAGTCATTGTATTCCAGTTTTTTTCATCGAGCAGAAGACCCTTTGCCTCGCCGGGCAAATCTACTCCGGTCAAAGCGTAAAAGCCGAACTTTCTGATATATTCATAAAACAACTTGTTTCCGAGTTTCTGCGCGACTTTGACCATTCCTATATTTGAAGACTGTTCCATTATTTTGCTGAGAGACGCGGAGCCGTACATTTTATGGTCGTCTTTGACGATAAACTTTCCTATCTTCATCTTGCCGTCTTCAAGATAAAAAGAATCGCCGGGTTTTATCTTTTTTTCTTCCAAAGCCGCGGCGGCGGCGACAATTTTAAAAGTAGAGCCCGGCTCAAAAACGTCGCTCACGGCGGAATTTCTCAGAAGAGACGGATCCGTTATCCTGCCGGTAAAATCAAAATCAGGCAGCGAAACCATTGCCAGAATGTTGCCGTCATTAGGGTTTTGGACTATGCATATTGCCCTCTTTGCCTTGTAATCGGCAAAAGCTTTTCTTAGCTCCTGCTCCGCGATAAATTGTATGTTCTTATCTATGGTAAGAGTAACACCCAGGCCGTTTATTTTCGATTTATCCACGAGCGTATCGCTGATAACCTGTCCGCGGCCGTCTTTGTACTGCGTGGTTTTGACGTTCTCGCCGGAAAGATAGGCATTGCATACTTTTTCTATGCCCTCAAGGCCGTTTCCGTCGGAACCCGTTATCCCCAGTATATGCACCAGAAGCCTGCCCTCGGGATATTCCCTCGAATACTTGCTCTCAAATCCTACGCCGGGCATTTTCTCGGTTTTTATTTTCTTTACAAGCTCTCCGTCAAGCTCAAAGGCCGCCGGAGCATACGACGTGTCTCCGAAAGCTTGGAGATTTTTTTCTTTTATCTTTATGCCGTACGAGGCTAGAATTTTTTTATCGTAATCAAAATCCGTTATCATCTTCGGGTCGAGAAACAGAGTGTAGCGCAGCACGCTCGACGCCAGAACGCTTCCGGAGGAGTCAAGAATATCCCCTCTTTTTGCCGTCTCAACGCTTTCCCTTTTGACCATATTTTCAACGGTTTTATTTATTTTACCGTACATGACAATCTGTATAAACAGAAGTTTTGCAAATAATATAAAAAAAATAAAAAGCACCGCTGCGGCAAGTACTTTTTTTCTGTTCATTTCTTTATTCATGAGAGCGCCTATTCTATGTTTATGACCGAATTTTCATCGGGTTTGGAAAGCTTTTTATCTTTGGCTATTTTGTCCATCTTCTCAAGAGCCAAAATTGAATTTATCTTAAGCCTGAGGGAATCGTTTTCCGCGTTGAGTCTGTCGTACTCCGCCTGCAGCTCGCTGACTTTATATCCCAGACGCACGGCGGTTGTCTGCTGCCAAAGATAGACAAAGACGCAAAATATTACGCACAGCGCGATTAAAAACGGTCTATACATCGGTTTTCTCCGCAGCCCTGAGCTTTGCGCTTCTGCTGCGCGCATTCATTTGTATTTCAGAGCTGTTGGCCGTAACGACTTTTTTTGTAAGTATTTTATAAACGCCTTCCGACTCATTGGCTTTAAAATTCACTTTTACAATCCTGTCCTCTAGAGAATGAAAGCTTATTATTGCTATGCGCCCGCCGGGATTAAGAAGCTTTGGAGCGCCGGCAAGCAGTTTTTCAAGATTATCGAGCTCGGCGTTTACAAAAATCCTCAAAGCCTGAAACACTTTTGTCGCCGGATTTATTTTGCCTTCCGGTCTCTTAACCGAACGTACGACATCCTGAAGCTCGCGCGCCGTATTTATTATACCTCTTTTTCTTCTTGCCGATATTGCCGCCGATATCTGCCTTGAAAAACGCTCTTCGCCGTATTTGTAAAATATGTCAGCCAGCTCATTTTCACCGTAAGAGTTCACTACTTCCTTTGCCGTAAGAGGATTTCTGTCGTCCATTCTCATATCCAAAATGCCGGAGTTAAAAGAAAATCCCCTTTCCGCATCGTCAAACTGTTTTGAAGAAACGCCTATGTCCGCAAGTATTCCGTCGACTTTGCCTATATTTATATTTTCAAGCGCCGGCAATATATTTTTAAAGTTATCTCTTATGAACGTAACCCTGCCGGCAAATTCTTTTTCCGTTTCTTTAAATCTGTCAAAAGCGTCTTTGTCCCAGTCAAAAGCAACTATGCGTATATCTTTGAATTTGTCCAAAAGATACGAGGTATGTCCTCCGCCGCCGAAAGTACAATCAACGTACAAACCGCTTGGATTATTTATAAGATATTGAGCCGACTCGGAAGGCATTACGGAAATATGATACATTTTCAAACCACTTTTCAATTAACAATTTACAAATAACAATTGTTGAGCACGCTTTGCGCGCAAATTGGATATCGCGGCACAGCCGTTCCGAAATTGTTCATTGTTCATTGTTAATTGCCGTTTAGCAGACGGGCTGTACACCGAATTCTGTTCCCGCGCAAGCAAGCTCATGCAGGAGCAATCATTTCTCTGCCGTTAAAATCGCTTTTAACGGTCAAGCGGCCATAAATCAGCCTTGCTTTCCGGTAAGGATTTAGCCGTTTCACCTTTTGCGTTGCCGCAAAAGTTTATCCTCAGGGATATCATCCCGGAGGATACTCTGCCGTTTCCGGCAAAAGCGTCGCTGTTCGCACCTCTGGCCTCGCGACCGACAGGGATTACCTGCTACCGTTCTCCGCGGCAAAGCCGCGGTAAAGTTCGGACTTTCCTCTCCGCAAACAAATAAAGCGGAGCGATTGCCGCCCGTCTGCTAACGACAATTACGAATTACAAATTAAAAATTACGAATGAAAGACACAAAAAGCCTTTTGCAGTTGCCGTTGATTCGTAATTCGTAATTGGTAATTCGTAATTTCCGTTATTTTTTTAAAAGTATTCTCGAGCAGTTGTCGCAAAAAACAAGCTCGTGGCATTTTTGCGCCTGATTTATAAGCTGAGGCCTTAAAACCATGCTGCAGCCGCCGCAGCTTTCGCCTTCTATGAGGCAGATGCCCTGGCCGTTTCTGCCTTCGCGTACTCTTTCATATTGCTCTAAAATTTTAGGATTGACTTTGGTTTTATATTGTTCGCGCTCGGCCTCTATTTTCTTTATCTCTTCCGCATAATTTTTTACCGAGGCTTCAAGAGCCGCAACTTCCGACTTATTTTTTTGCTCAAAGGCTTTGAATTCATTCTCCGCGGCCTTTACCGCCGCAGCTTCAACGTCTACTTTATCCATGAGCTCCAGAATCTGATCTTCGACGACGCTTTTATCGGCTTTGGCTTTTTCTATCTCAAGCAGCAAGGCTTTATACGCGTCGTTTGATTTTACGGTATTGAGCTCCATGGAGTATTTGCCGATGGCTTTTTCTTTTGAGTCAAGGACAGCTTCTTTTTCTTTTTTAAGAACATTAAGCTCTAAAAACTTTTTCTTTGCAGCCTCGGCTGCCGCTTTATTGTCCGCAAACTCTTTCTGTTTTCCCTCTATAAGCCCGGGAGAGTTGTCTATCAGCTCTTTGAGTCTTGCAATCTTGAGGTCGTAATCCTGCAATTCGTACAAAAGCTCCAAATCCTGTTTTAAATTTTCCATTTATTCCCCATTAAAAAACAAGTAATAAGTAATATGTAAAAAGTAATAAATACAACGACTTAACTTTTTTTATATTTTATATATTACTTTTTACTTGTTGTTTGGTGGGTAGTGCAGGGTTCGAACCTGCGACCACTCGCGTGTGAGGCGAGTGCTCTTCCGCTGAGCTAACTACCCATGTTTTCAAAAGAACCTCAAAGCACCTTATTGCCAGTAATTATAGCAAGTTTTAAAAGTTGAGGTCAAATGGTAAAATTGGTTGAATTTTACGGCTGTTTGGCAAAATAAAAGGCACGTTGGGCATAATCCCGGGACAAAATAAAAAAACCCTTGATTTCTCAAGAGCTTTTATCAATTGACTGGGCCTGGTAGGACTTGAACCTACGACCATTCGATTATGAGTCGAGTGCTCTAACCAACTGAGCTACAGGCCCGCTAAAAACGTTCGAAAATTATACTTAAAAATAGTTTTCAAGTCAAACGCTTATTTTTCCGCAGCCACCCTTTGCAGATAACCGGCATAGTCCGCAGGCAAATCTTTCGCAAGCTCCAGCAGGCCGGCTTTTGATATGTATCCGTTTCTGTAAGCAATTTCTTCAAGACACCCTATCATAACGCCCTGTCTTTCTTCAAGAGTTTTTATGAACATCGACGAATCAAGGAGCGACTCGTAAGTTCCGGCGTCAAGCCAAGTGTATCCCCTGCCCAACAGTTCGACATTGAGCTTGCCTTTTTTCAGATAAACGTCGTTTATATCGGTGATTTCAAGCTCGCCTCGCTTTGAAGGTTTTACGTTTTTTGCAATTTCAATTACTTCGTTATCGTAAAAATAGAGGCCTGTCACGGCCCAGTTTGATTTGGGATTTTGAGGTTTTTCTTCAATAGATACCGCTTTGCCGTTTCCGTCCATCTCTACTATTCCGTAGCGCTGCGGGTCTTTGACATAATATCCGAAAACAGTCGCGCCGTTTTCTTTGGAAGCTGCTCTTTTTAACATCCCGGAAAGTCCGTGCCCGTAGAAAATATTGTCGCCCAAAATAAGAACGGCATTGTCTTTGCCGATAAATTTTTCCCCGAGTATAAAAGATTCCGCAAGTCCGCGCGGCTTTTCCTGAAGCGAATATTCTAAGTTGAGCCCCAGCCTGTTGCCGTCGCCGAAAAGCTTTCTGAGAGCGGGAAGCGTCTCTTCATTCGATATTATAAGAATATCTTTTATTCCCGCAAGCATAAGCACTGACAGCGGATAGTAAACCATAGGTTTGTTATATACCGGCAGCAGCTGCTTGCTGACCGCCTTTGTTATTGGATAGAGCCTTGTGGCCTTTCCGCCTGCGAGAATAATTCCTTTGGTCTTTTTCATTGTTCACACCTCGTATTATTTTTACTTTAACCGCCGCCGTCTGCTTCATCGGGCTCTTCTTCTGCCTCTCTTGCTTCTTCTTCCTCGGTCTTATACGGCACCAAATGCGCCGCCCACCCGCCCTCTTTGGCTTTTTCATAATTCCCCATCGGAGAATTCTTTACGCCGTCATATTTACGCAAAAGATGCTCTCCTTTGATTCCCAAAATATATATTTCCACCCCAGCCGCAAGCAGTTTCCCAATAGGAGGCGGTATTAATTCGACTATGCCCTTCATCAATTCCAAATCCTGTTTCGCCACAGCGGCATCTAGCGTTAATTCAGTGTCTGCAGGAAGCATTCCTACCAAGTTACTCTCTTCTTCGGGAAACATTGTTCCTTTAGTATTATATATGGAAGAAGCCGAAAAAACCGTAATCAACGGATAAGCTATATTAAGAAATTTTTTAAACAACGGATCATTTTTTGAATTCGGAAGCTTTGAAAGAGACACTTTAATTTTTTGCTTATACATATTCTCGCCGTCCGATATATACCAGGAATGGTCCGTTGTGGCATAAACCTTCTCTCCTACGATTTCGCTAATGCCGAGCTTGTCCAGCATTTGTCCGATTATCTCATCAAAATCCATACCTGATAATTCAAGTACACGGAAAATAGCTTTCAGCGGCGGAAACATATCGAGCGCCTGCAGAATGGAATCTTTAAGACCCGCAATAGGAAACGGATTATACACTATATGCGGAATATTAGCCAGCTGCGTGTTTATCGTCTTCAAATATCTTATTCTTTTCTTATTTCTTTTTAAACCGAAAGATTTTTCCGCATTTGCGAGACTCGGATATTTATACGGATTTACAATGAGCGCATACCCTCTTGCGGCATAAATCGGAGTTAAAGAAACGACATATGTAAGATGCGACTGCATTGCCTTTTCCTGGGCTTCCATGAGACCGTCCACGGCTTTTTTCAAATATCCCACATCTCTGTCAAAGGCTTCGTTAAAAGTATTATCTTTATAGTCAAAATACGGCACTGCGGCAACAAACTCGGTGCTGTATGTAGGAATTTGAACCAAACTCGGTTTTGTGCCGAGCGCAAGCAATGAACCTATAAGATTATTGCACCCCGCGACAAAGTTCATGGTTCTGGCTTTGTGCACTGCAATAGAAAGCGCAATATTGTCGGCCGTATTCTGCATAATCATCCTGTCGCGGATAAGCTTGGCAATGTTTAACATCATAGCCCAGCTTATAACCAGTATCATCGTGAAAATCAGAAAGTAATAGAGTGTCTGGCCTTTATTGTCAGTTTTCATCGAAATTTTTTGCTCCGGGATAAGCTTTATAATAGAATTTCCAGTCCGGCGACGGGACCATTCTGCTTCTTGCGGACTGATACCTTCTTGCTCCGCTGTATATGGCGTCTTTTTTATACGTCAGCTTTGCCACAAGAGAGCCGAACATAACTCTTGTAAAATAATAAATTTTTACCGTATGGGAGTGTACAAGATTATCGGAATAATCGTACGACTTTTTTCCGGAATCATCATTCGGGTATATTGCTATGGAATCTCCGGTATCGTCGTTTTCTTCGCCGTCGCTGTTTTCAGCATGGAAATATTTGTCTACGGTTTTTTTATCGGAATAAGCAAATTTTGACGGGCTCGTGTCGCCTTTATAAATTATTGAGAAAGGATAAAAAAGCAACATATAATTTTCCACCCTGCTTTTAGCTTCTTTCAGCTTGCCATTACCGTCGGATTTAGCATTCCCTATCGTAACTGCAGCGGAACGCATAGCGACAAAAGCGGCCTCGTTTGCTGTCATATCGTCAACAGCCATAATGCAAATCTGCAAAAAAGAAAACATTATTACGGTTGTAAAAACAACCACAAAAAGCGCTTCAAGCATGGATTGTCCCGAATTGTTTTTCATTTTACGTAAGATCCGTACTTCCCTCCGCTTATTTTATCTACAACCGCCGCGGCAACTCCTGATTTCATGGCGGTAGTATCGTAACGCGTCTTCCAAAATGTTTTATATAAAGTCAAGACGCCTGTAGTTGCAAGTAGCAGCACGACAAACACGAGCATGAACTCTGTCATTGCCTGGCCTTTTGATTTTTTATAGACGGGATTTTTCATTTTTATTCTATTATTTTTGTCGTTACAAAAATCAGAACATTGGTCTTTGTTTCATTGTTTGTTTTAACGCTGAACAATGCGCCTAAAATCGGTATGTCGCTGAGGATTGGAATCCCTTGTTTTGTGCTGCCTTTTGTGGTTTCAATCAGCCCGGCCAAAACCATGGTTTCGCCGTTTTTTATTTGTAAGTGCGAGGAAGCCTGTCTTTTTGCAATTGAATAATACCCTCCTACCATCGGGGCATTATAGTCGATCCTTGAGAGTTCGGTTTTGAGGTCCATATCAATTCTGTTGTCCTGCATAATTATCGGAGTTATATCCATCATTATTCCGTATTCTTTCCAGTCAACCGTTGACGAGCCTACTCCGGTTGCAATCACGGGGAATTCTCCACCGACCATAAATTTTGCCGTAGTCCCCGATTTTGTTACAAGTTTAGGTTTTGACAAAATTTTTGCGGCGCCGGCAGTTTCCAAAGCTTTTAAAGTCGCGTAATAATTAGTCGTTCTCGCCCATTCTCCCGACTCGATAATAGACGGAATTGTCATTTCGCTCACGCCTACTTCGCTCGGCCACTCTATCCCGAGCTGTATGGATTTATTTTCGTTTATTTCAGTTATTTCGACGGATATTTCGACCATCTTTTCCGCTTTCTCAGGCACAGGAACAGCTGCTTTTTGCGCGTAAGCTAAAACCGCCGCGAACAGAATAGGAATAAAAATTAATTTTCTCATT
>Ga0123357_10005477_pt1 | contig 15206 bp, 8 predicted proteins | sample TergutEmb28metaG_FD_89873 | JGI IMG/M metagenome (GOLD analysis project Ga0123357, IMG submission 89873) | Embiratermes neotenicus P4 segment gut microbial communities from Petit-Saut dam, French Guiana - Emb289 P4 | ecosystem: Host-associated > Arthropoda: Insects > Digestive system > Gut ... | reverse complement strand
TAATTTAGTTAATGTAGATCGGTCGGCTGTCACACGAAGAAAGAGGTCGAGAGCGGCCAAAACAGAGCCTACCTAAATTACTAGTAAAAGGGGTGGGGATGGAAGGAAAGGAGAAAGGGGAAAAAAAACCCCTATACGGCGCAGGTCCACATGGTACAGTCCGGTCCGACAGTGACGTCGCAGCACAAATTGATCATACATTTTATACAGCAAGTGCTATGATCACAAAGAAATAAGAATGTTAAATGATTCATAATGTGATGAAAACACTCAAGTTATGCAGTTTGTGCTGGATGTGGACTCTTTTTTATTTTTATATATGTAGGTATTTATTTATTTGTTAATGTATTATTTTATTATTTTTTGTACCAGCACATGCTTGTGAGAAATTTGTATGGAGCCCATTTTCTGTTGAGTTTAATGTATGTTAGAACACCTTGAGAACATCAAATGAAGTTCAGTGAGTTATTTCCCAATTAATTATGAATAATGTTAATCTAGTGCATTTTTATGGCTACACATTGTGTTTATTTGGAGCAAATAATTGACAATTATATGAAAATGTTTGAAGTGCTGAGCTTTTCTTTTAAAACTCTCCAGAGCCCACTCAGTTTGAGAGACCTGTCAGACTCCAAGTAAAAAGAAATTCATACTTTGGCCTAGAAACTAAAATCTCAACATTTTTTAGCTGTTACTGCTTTGTCTTGAACCAGTGCATGTGGTTGCTGTAAATAATAAAGCTGATAGACAAATGTAGACCTTGAAAGGGATGTACAGTGAAAAGTATGTTTGGCAAACAGCTCTGCTTGTTTGTGTTTGACAGACATCTCATGGACAAAGTATCTGCCTGTAAGTTTATTACTGTGCGCCCTCAAGTTTCAACTTGTAGTATGGTGCCAATTAGTAGGTATACGGTCCATTTTTGTGTTTAATAAGCAACAGAAAGAATTGCTACAGCCACAAATTAAATGTACTTATACAAAGTGTAGGAAATGTTTATTATTCTCCAAAGTTTGACATGTTAGTTGACTTGTTGTCAACAAGCAAAATTGTGGACAATTCTGGACAATTGAATGAGACCTGAATGTGATTGGATTGAAATGTTTGTTTGACATTAAACCAAGTATGTGCTGATGAGCCACGCTTAGTTAGCTATGTTTTTATCTGGTATGTCTGGTTGTCGGAGTCTGGTTTTCTGTTGCGTGAAGTAGGCTTATATAAAAATATGTTAAAGATATTGCAGAACCATGTACACTGTTTTATTTCAAACACCCTTGTGTTGGGTACTAGTGTTTCTCTTGAGTGTTCTGTTCAAGTTTAATTCATTTTTCTGGCAGTTTTTTAATAGCCTACTCAGCTAGGCTTGACATGACGGGAGTTAAATGCATTCACAGTCTGCCAGGTAATGTAACAATTTCACGACAGATTAATGGTGCGTAATTTTATCACCTCTTCAAAGCCAGGTCTGAATGTGCTATTGAATGACAGGATGTTTCAGCCTGACTTTTTATGTTCACATGCCACAAGTTGAATATTATTGAGGTTGCATCTGTATTTCAGACTGGGAGGCCCGTATTGACAGTCATGGACGCATATTCTATATTGACCATGTGAACAGGACTACCACGTGGCAGCGACCTACATCCAATTCGGTGACACGAGCAAGACCAGTCAGTAATGAGCTGCAGAGACAGCAGCTTGACAGAAGGTAAGTCTGTTGTATGTATTGTGGCTCACATGTCATTTGTTTATCCTAAAGCTGATGTTTTATCTGATGATCATTACGAACTGAACAGGAAGTGAAAGGTTAATATCTGCATTTTTTTTTGCAATATACAGCAACTAGTATGTAGGAACCATGTTATACGAGTAGCCAGTGAAAACATCAGTCACGGGATAAGGTGTTGGTATGGCTGTACCTTCCCTGTTTTCTTTTCTGAAGTATGTAAGATCTCCAATATTTCAGTGACGTTTTATACACGGCATTAAGTGACAGACGTCATATATGAAAGTAAATGAAAATTTAAACACAGTTTTATTGCTACTGTTGATATAGTAATCGCACTAGTCGGTATTGTGTCTAGGCTACGCCTGGACAATCCGGGTTGAGAATCCTGGTAGGGGCAAGAGATTTTTCTCTTCTCCAAAACTTTAGACTGGCTGTGGCTGGGCTCCTGCTCAGTGGATACTGTTTTTTTTTTCTGTCTGATGAAAAGTAGCCAGGGTGTGAAGATGACCATTCACCGCCATCTAGTGCTGAGGTTAATAATGAGCGTAGCTACACCACTTTTTCTGCTACGGATTGTTACAGAACTTGAGGTAAATATTTAAAGATTGAATCGCAGAGGTAAATGTGGGTCAGGAATTTCATGTATACAGGGGTCCAATTTGCAGCAGTTATGGAGTTAGCACTAGTTAGAGCATAAGGGGGGCACGGTGCTCGTAGTATGTCAGTTAGCAAACAGTGCTGCCAGTTCATGCTGTGATAAGTGTACAGATAAAAGTATATGTCTTAATGGTATGGACAGGAACAGCTTTAAAACAGCTGTGAAACAGAAATATGCCCATCATTTTGCATTTATGTTTCATGCATTTTAAATAATAGAGAACAAGGGCAGCTCCTCATCAGACATTTCCTGTATTGATACTTTCAGTGACTTGTTTTGGTGTGAACTGCAGGGGATTGTAACTTGACTGCATCATATACCATATTTACCGAAATGTAAGATGAGAATCTTTTGCAAATTCATAATCAGAAAAATGGGACGGTCGCCTTATAATTGTACATGTACTGCACAGGTAAGTTTCCTTAAAATTGAAGATTGTGAAGGGGTTCATCTTATGTTTGGGTAAGCGTGATGTTTCAGTCAAGTTGCCATCAAAATTTGGTCCATTATGAACACTCCCTAATAAGGTGACAAGAACCCATGAACATTCTGTGTTTGTTAAAGTATTGTTCTTATTAAAACAATCTTTAGAGAAGTAGGGTGTAAGATTAAGAAGAAAAATGAGAAAGTTATCCCTGTTCTTAAGTAATTACCAAAAGGTTGGATTCAGGTAAAGTTCTATGCATTTGTTACCTTGGCAGTAGATGAAGTTTCATACAGGGACAACTGCAGGGTGGTACTTTTCAGTGTGTTTTTCATTATTTTGTTAGTGGCCATAGGTTGTTGGATGTATGTGATTTAGATGAATGTGTGGAATTTGCAGGTATCAGAGCATTCGTCGAACCATCACATCTAGACGACTGGACTCTGAGGATATTATTTCTGGCAGTGGCAGTTGTGTTCAGGGCCAGTCCCAGGCCATGTCATCAGATGGCAGTGGTAGTAGCAGTGGTGGAGAGCAGCAGCGATTACAACAAAATGCAGATATTGTGCATCACATGCCTGCCGTGCGGTTTATCTCTAGGCCTGACTTCTTCTCAATTCTGCACATGAACCAGGTATTTATATTCTCTGTAGAAGCAGCACATGGATGATTGTTATTTTTTCTGAAATGTTGCGTTATTTCATGCCATCCTTGTGTGGTGTCCATCCCTCTATGTGATATTTGAGGTGCTTACAGCAGTGGCAGGAAAGTATACTGTCTTGTAGGATGTGATAGCATGTAGACTGATATAAATTTACCGGTGTTGAATGTGTGGTATTTGTGGTTCTCACTGCATTAACTATGAAGCGTGGGATTTGTTATGTAGCCTCGTAGACGGCAGGAGTTCCTCCAAATGTTGGTAAATTTCTACCAGATTATAACACTACAAATCCACATTCCAGAAAGCAGTATTATTTATCATTCTCTTTGCATGTTCTACTATATTTACCCAAACATGAATGGACTTGTCTGAAACCTTATAATCACACACAAAGTCCAGATTGCTCTGTGTAAGGTTTGTAAGGGGGTTCTTTTAGTTACCTTCAGGTATATATGGTAGTTATGGTGAATTTCACTAATTCCATGTACTTCATGGCCAAGTAATTATTTTGTGATTTATGCAGAATCTCTGCCAGTTAGGTCATTTCCTTAATTTATACACAATGCCATCCATAAGTTTTAGGACTGATTTTTTTTTTTAAATAACAGAACTAGGGCGATCTATTGGCCAACCCACTAACTAAGTACTATCAAACAACGTCCGTTCACACACTGAGTTCCGTTTGTTTATCTTCGACAGCGTACGCGTTAACAACTTGTCTTGTAAAGACAGCTTTCTTTATACATCATGGATGGCAGAAATGAACAGAGAGTTACTGTAAAATATTGTTCCAAAGCTGGTCTGTCTGTGACTAAAACACTAGTACTCATGCAGAAGGCTTATGGGAATGAGGCTGTGAACTGATCAAACGTTTTTAGGTGGTATTCTTGATTTCGAGACGGAAAGGAGCTGGTAGAAGATGACGAGAGAGGTGGCCATCCAAAATTGACTCGAACTGAGGTAAACATTGCTGCTGTTGCGGATTTGGTCAAAAACGACCGTCAGATCACATTAAGAATGATAGCAGAATCTTTGAACATCCCCAAGACTGTAGTTCTTCAGATTCTGCAAGAGGATTTGGGAAAGGGAAAGTTGTGTGTACATATTATTCCACACTCCTTGCACTTGAGCGAAGGGAAGATCAAGTCACTTCTTGCCAAGGCATTATCGCAATAGCCGATGCAGACAAAAATAATTTTAACAAAATTATTATGGGAAATGAGACCTGTTGTTTTGCCTGTGACACCGAAACAAAGTGACAGGGTTCTGAATGGGTTGGTGAGACATCTCCTTGGCCGAACAAACTGAAATGCCAAAGGTCCCGCATCAAGACCATGGTGATAATTTTTTTCATTTTTTTTTTTTTCAATTTGTACCAGAGGGAAAAACACTAAATGCATCATTTATAAAGGAGTAATGGATCGCCTCCTGAAGCACATTTATTGGGTTTGTCCAGCTGCGTTCTGCTCTTGAGATCTTTTCGTGTTGCACGATAATGTGCCTGCCCACAAAGCTGCAAGTGTTTGCCAATTTTTGACCCCAAAAATGTTACAACCCTTTATAACCCCCCGTACTGTCCAGATTTATCTCTGCCAGACTATTGTCTGTTCCCCAAGTTGAACATGAAGTTAAAAGGACTCCACTTTGCGGATGTTGCTGAGATCCAAGAAGCCATAACTGATGAATTAAAGAAAGTCTAAAAAGAGGAGTTTTCAACTGCTTTTCAGAAACTGTAGGACCACGAAAAAGCCTGTATATATGCCAAGGGAGCTTACTTTGAATAAGAAAAATTAAAGTGTGTGTCTTCCTCGTGTCTTCGATTTTTAAAAAAATCAGTCCTAAAACTTTTGGACCGCACCGTGTATTTCCACTTTGCTTCATTTGACTTGAATGATACAAACATCATTGAATGCTGCTTATATCTGTCAGTGTGTCAGGGCCTAGGAATTGTTGTAATGGGGCTGGTTTATGCAAAGGTTGTAGAGATTGGTTACTGAGTTATTGAGTCTGATGAAGACTTGGCCCATTCTGTTTCTGCAGCCTTCACTCTTCACCAGAGTTTATGATTCCATTTAGCATTAATTTTACATTCATTGACTGCTTAGGTACAAAGGCTGTTTAAAATCACTCTCAACTGACATCATATACTTTAAAGAATCCTGCGATACTTATTATGTACTGCACATTTGTTGCTAGAAGAATTGCACAGCATAAATGTACTTCTAAAACCCAATCTCTGTAGTCCTCACTGGTGTAGTTAATGAACTGTTAGAGTACAAGTACCTTGCAGTAGCATTTTGCCAGTGGTTACCCTGTGAAATTCCTACCTGTTCAGTGTTTTCCTTATTAGAAGTTCCTGGATACAAGGTTTTCCTGTGTACGGAGTTAGATTTTTAAATGCCCACCAAACTTCCCATTAGAGTAATGTTTAATTTTCATGCTTATAATTCTATCGTTTGAAAGTTTTCTTGATTTCGAAGTTGATTTTATTTGGATTTTGATGTTAAATTTCTCATTTAATGTGTGTAAAGGTTTTACAACAGTTATGTGTATCTTAGTGGCTCAACTGTGCCATGGTTTTTAATTGGTTTTGGGCCATCTTATGACTTCTGTGTAATGTGTCTACTGTTTGATTGTGGTTCCTCAGTTTTTGTTTTTAACTTGTTACTAACTAAATCATGTCAAAGAGATGTTACAGCAAGATAAGAACTTCAAAATGAAATTTTGTTGCACTAGATGTAGATATGCTGGGACTTATACAAAGTGCTGTAGTTACCAAAGAATTGCAATTTCGTATTTGAACAAGATACTCTCAGAAAATAAATACATTCTTCTTGAATTCTTGTATACACAGCTGTACGCATTGTTCACACAAGGTGTAGTAATGACAATCGAGTAGCTGCTTGATAACATACGTATTTCCTGTAAATTTTGACTAATTGTCTGCCATTGTTATGTGATGGCAGTGCTTTCCTAAATTTTAGAGGTACCAGCCTATTTTCAATTTGTTTCTCATTTTATCTTCCAGGAAGCACTAACATTGTACAATCGTAATGGTTCCTTGAAACACATGGTTTCCAAGATCCGTCGAGATCCACAGGCATTTGAGCGCTATCAACATAACCGAGACCTTGTTACATTGGTCAACTTATTTGCTGATTCTTTGAGGGATCTTCCTCGAGGATGGGAAACAAAGTTTGATCGAAATGGAAAGGTAAAAGGATTTATTAATTTAACAAGATATTATGTACAGAACTCACAGAGCTTAAGTTTCTGGTCTTCTTAAACTTTTATGTGTGTTTGCAAAAACAAAATATTGGTCTTAACATGTAGAGCTGTAATCCTTTGTTCATGAGACCTTGTGTGCTGATGCTTCTCTGTCCTATCTGTCAGAATTACCTGCACCTTCTCAACTTTTGAAAGTGTAACTGCTGTATGGCTTTGCAGACCATCCAGTTACTATCATAGAAATCCCATCACATATAGCATGTCTTTAGAAGAGGTAAGATGTCCTTGTGTACAGAGAAACTAGTAGTGAGGAGTATACAGGGAGTGAAGCAAGTAGTGAGAATGCTGAATATTTGGAACACATGAACTTCAGAACTTGTGCAAAAAAAATAAAATGGGAAGAAGAGTAGGAGTGAAAGTAGTAGTAGTACTAGTGATGGTGGTATTAATAGTAGTAGCAGCAGTGGTGGTGGTGATGGTGGTGGTGGTGGTGGTGGTGTGGTGGTGTTGGTGGTGGTGGTGGTGGTGGCGGCGGCGGCGGCGGTGGCGGCAGCATTGATGGTGGTGGTGGCGGTGGCGGCGGCATTGATGGTGGTGGCAGCAGCAGTGGTGGTGGTAGTAACAGTAGCTACAACACAGTGCATATAATATGAAGGTAAAAAGTGAAAAGCAAAATTTTTCCTGTATCCTGGCTTGTGAGGTGAGTAGAGTCATAGCTCCTGGTCCTGGATGGACGTGAGTGGTCATCTGCACCCTGGCTGCTTTGCATCCAGGGAGAGGATTCTGATACCCACGCAACTGGAGGCTTATTGGGCCGGAGACCTGTTCTGAACATTAACCTTTTGACGCCTAACAACGACTATAGTTGTCATACCGTACCTCTAACCTCTAAATGTTGCATTTTATATATTTATTCAACAAATACAGGTACTGAATATTTTAGACATGGTGTATACTCTCCGTTTTTTCCTCTTCAAAATGCAGTTTGTTTCATAAATCTAACCTATTTGGTTCCTGTATTATTCACATTTTATATACAGGTGTGCTAAAATTAAAAAAAATAATTCCGGTGCCAAAAGGTTAAGGAGAAGAGACAAACCTCTTGCCTCTGTTGACGATCAAACCCTGCCTCATCCAGCCTGTGGCATATTCACTATACTGACTGTGCTGTCGCAACTAGTTAGTGTAAAGGTAATCTGCACCAAAGCATGGATAGTGTTAATGCCGATCATGTGGTTGCATTCTGTTTTCAATGGAGGGCCCTTGTATGGTCGAAGAATTTCTTCAGTTGGGGTGTAGTGGTTTCTCCCTTTGTATATATTCTCTAAAAGAATGTGCCAGAAGCAAACAGTTCAAACCGTATCTTATTCCAATTCATAGGAAAAGTTATAATGGTACTTCTTCACAGTTTTAGGAGTGATGAAGTACGGCCATTTACTGTGGGTAAAGGATGGCAGGTAGATAGGAAATAGCTTTTTTACTGAATACTCAGATGACAAACTTGGGGACTGTACCAAGCATGATTTTAGGCTTCTGCGCTGAGGTAGATGAGAACTGGGCTCTTATGGGTTATCACGCAGCGACTAGTGGTAATTCCTTACCGACGTTTTGGGACAACCTTTCGGTCCCATCTTCAAGAGTCAAGAATCCAAAGAGGGGGGACTGTACCATCTCTTCTACAAGGAAGGTTCCATTGTGAAGTGCAGGAATTTCTTTATTCTCTGTGTGATGCTTGAGACAGGAACCTGGTTGTTTGTGTAGAAAATTGCTTCAGTAATTACTGCACACACTGTAGACACATTGACGAGATTAAATAGCAAATATTTATTACTGACTAATTAACACTGAATTTAAAAGGGCAAAATGTGAGTTTGTTTGTGTGACTGAGCGCTCCATCTTGAAGCCAGCTATTTTACTTCTGAGGAAAGACCCCTGGTACCCATTGGATGGGAGGCTTGGTGGACCCCAGAGCTTCCCTAGCTGCTCTGCAAATAAAGAATCTCCCTGTGCCCAAAATCAAAGTCCATTGTTCCCCCTTATGGCAGGTTAATTTAGTGATGGATTTATCTGAACTTATTAATTTTTATCAGAGTACTGGTACTCTGAACTGACGAAAATAAATATGGAGGGGAAGGGATTGAGGTTGTCCATGAAAAGACATATACTTCATTGTGTAGCACCTGTAGGTTATCATGTTGTAATTCAAACCATATTTACATGAGGCTGTAGGATATGCTCGACTTTAAGCATTTAATATTTTGTTGTTTACAGTATGCTGCTGTACACAAACAGTCACATTGCTATCTCTGCTTCCTATCTTTTTGTTGCAAGATGTTTTGTGTTTTGCAGAAGTAAACTGTAGATTTGTGTCTCGTATTTCCTATTAAACATGGTTGTTCCTAGCATGGTGGTTGGGCTGTCTATGAATAGACTTGTGGCTTCCTCTTCTAGCAATTCTTCATTGATCACACAACCAAGACGACAACTTTCATAGATCCCCGTGTGCCAACTGAATCCCTGTACCTGAACCCGCACAAGTTTTTCCTGCCTGGAGCCCGGAGGAGAAGCAGAAGTGCGGGCGAGGAAGAGCTCAGCCATTCCCGAGTAAGTTGCTCACTCCTGGCCATCCCTGTGTGAGTGAGAGTTTTCCCATATTAAAACCAGAATCTTCAGAGAAGAAAATATTTGTTATACACTGACATGCCTAGAGAATGATAAGAAGTTGTTAATATTACAGTATATAGAAGGGTTGAATATTAACAACTATGTGAACTTCTTTATAAAGGGAAAATTTGATACAGTATTTTGCAAATCAGCAATCCATCCAGACAAGAAAACCAGACATTAACCTCCTCCATCTTAGTTTAGGAGCAGAGACTCGAAGTGTGATGCTTTATTTCATACTGCTAGCATAAGCAACAAGCATCAGCCTAAACACATTAAAAATAAAACTAACGGATGAAGTGCAGGGTCTTTTTCGATGCTGTGCCAAGTTGAATGGTAAATTTTCAGTCTACATGATGTAATATCCCAAAAGACTTGAATCCTTATAAGCACCAGCGTAAGAAGCTCAGATCCTGCAAAACTTGCTGAGAATACAGCAGCTGCCAGAAATGTTCTTTGTCCTTGTACATGCATTCCTGACACTTCTGAAGCAGTTTAAATTGATCCTTGCTGTACCTGATAACTTGCTTTCATATTTCTTCCCTTTCCTCCATCAATTATGTGAGTGATGTGTTTGATCTGTAAATGGTCTGATTTAATGGTCACAGATGAAAGTCACATGGGATGAGGCTGGAAAAGTTTCCTGACCATAAACAACTGCTTGTATTGTGTCCCAAACACTTCCCCTAGGTCACCCATAAATGTCTTTGCTATGTGAGCAGTTGTAGTCTTTTTTTATGTGCATTCGCATAGCCATGGGAAAGCTCATATTAGCATCATCGTGTTTGTCCATCCATCTGCGTATGTCACCTTCGCTCCCACTGGATGGATTTCCATGAAATTTAATACTGGGGACATTTATGAAAGTATGTCAAGAAAATTTACTTGTACGTAATGTTTGCAAGAAAATTCAAATTTGGTTAAAAGTAGGCAAAAATATCGAGTACATTACATGAGAACTTAAGTATGTTTTATTGTTTCTGGTTATTTTAAATCACCATGAAAGTGCTTTTGTCAGGTGAAATGTTATCAGGCTGTTGCATGATATGTACATCTGTCTTGTTTATAGAAGCTATACACACATACGTCATCTGTTAGCTGTTGAAGAACCTCAAAAAAATTGGCCCAACTATTCTCTTCTACTCACTCTACAACATGCACCAGTTTTATGCCTGTGTGTTGGATTGTCATGTATAGATCTTAGATTTTATGAACTCCAATGTGTGCTGTTCTGTGAATTTACCTTGCCGTGTAACAGAAACACAGCCACATCAGAAAAGAAAATCATGAGGATGGATTTCACTATTGTGAGGGATGGGAGTACAAAGATTCAGTCTGTTAACTGAATCACAATGTTGGAATTCATGTAGTAACTGAACTGAGCAATTGACTTATGGCTGCTTATTGCTCAAGTTAGGAGTAGCAGCTGATACAGCAACATGTCCTTAGTGCCTGTGACTGGACTTGGCAAGTGTGGGGTTCAGCTTTTCCAACCCAGCAGGTTCATTTCTTGCATAATCATAATGCATTATAGAATCTTCCATGTACAGGTTACCATAAAAGCATTAGGTTTGGAAACTCATGTAGGTATGGACTGGTCAGCTGTTAGTTGACAAATAAGATTAGCATTTCACAAAATTTTTGTCCTCTTGGCCTCAGAAAGTAGTGACAGAGTCCCAGCACCAACACAAAGAGCATCTTATGTGAAAGGACAGAACTTGTGATTTTTATGTTTTATACAAGATGAGAAAGACAAAATAAATTAAACCAACATTTTGTGAATTACTGAATATGATATTGATGCTTTCTCTATCACACACACTGGAAACAGTGCTAATGAACTAATTTTGTACCGGAGATGGGGGAAGAACGTGATAAGGTGCAAGGTGAGAAAATAGCTCTGTCCATAGAAGGGCTCACAGATATGCTTGTGGAAGAAAATTGACAGATTTTTGTATAATGTGGAATTGTGGAGCAGTATATTGTTTGAGAGTGAAGTCATGTGTCAGTTTTTCTTTTTGTCCACTCCTTTTTTTCTCAACAAAACAAGTCTTTTGAGGTGAGTGAATAATCGAAGTAAAGAAGTTCTGATGAATTGCTGCTAATATTGGGTATACTGGGGAATGTGGTGGCGCAGTTGGTTGAGGCACTGTGCTACAAGCCGGAAGGTCGCAGGTTCATTTCCTGATGGTGTCATTGGAATTTTTCATTGACATAATCCTTCCTGCCACACTATGGCCTTGGGGTTGACTCAGCCTCTAACAGAAACGAGTACCAGGAATATTTCTTGGGGGGGTAAAGGAAGCCAGTGCATAGGGCTGACAACTTTACCACCTCATGTGCTGACTGTCTTGAAATCTGGGAGCCTCAGCCTCCTGGAACCCTCAGGGCCTGTCCAGGCTTGTAATGGGATTGCTGTACCTTTTATTGGGTAGATTACAATACTGAACTCTGACTTGGAATATGTCTGCATTTAAATATGAGGACATGAATTGTGATAGAATTTGCTTTCCTCTGACCAGCTCATTGAATTGGGAAGTGAGAATCCTGCCTTCCTTATGTATTAATTATGTTTGTGTGATATCTGTTGTTTGTGCAGCAGAACTGCAGTAACAAAAAGAGGTATATGTGGTAATAGCTTAGCTTACAATTTACGTCTTGAACATGAGAGGTGGGTTTCTGTTTGTGGCCTTATCTCTGTCCCAGTGAACTTGAGCCTGAACCGTTGCTTGTTTCCATACTTCCTTGAGAGCATGAATTGCTGATTCCTATTGTAAAACGTTTCCTAAATGGTAACATTATGGTATATCATGTTTCAAGTCTGTCGGTAGTGTTACAGATTATATCTGATGTCTGGTAGTTTGTGTGTCATGACCAAGTGCTCTCTGATGGTGAGATCAGTTTGGACCCACTAATGTTGGGAGCAAGACTCCATGTGCTAGCATATTATGATCAGTTCTGCTGGGATTTGATCAATACCTGGTGATTTGTGTCTTTTTAGCTTTTCAGTAGCCATCTCAACCTCAAAGACACTTGGCTCAAGCACTAGTGGTTCTGCTGTGTGTATTTATTTCTGCCTAACATCACTAACCCCATGTACATTGAACAGCTGAGAGAAATGGTTCCTCCCCATAGCCAAAATACTGTGGGAGTCTAACCAAATCACCCTTCTCATCCTACTGTATATTAGTTCTAGGCTTGTAACCCTTCTTAAAAGCATTGATGTCCCTGTACAAGTCTCTGACTTTTTAATCTTATTTTTAGTTTCAAGTTCATCAATTTTAGCTTTCAGATATTCCTTCTTTATGTTCCTGAAATGTCTACTGGTATTACTATGAAGGTAAAAGGTAAAGGCAAATTTCACCGTAGAACATGCCATGAAGTTCCAGATGGGGAGTAGAGGTATAGCTGTACTATTTCTTTAACCTCGGTGCTAGATGGGGTGGGTGGTCAACACCACGCCCTGGATGTTTTACCCCTGGGAAAAACCCAGCACCCATTGTATTGGATGCTGGGTGGGCCACAGGGCCAGTGTGGACAAGTGCAGAAAATCTCGCCCACCAGCAGGATTCAATCCCCAGACCAGGTACATAAATTTTGGTGTTATTGTTTACTGGATTTGGAGGGATATTAATTGGGCAGTTTTGCATACATTCAGTTTCTGATAATGTTTGAAGTAATTTAATGCATGTATATTGCAGGAAGTGTGTACAAAATTTAGATGCAGATGTGGGGCAACAGTTCGCTTTCAGTGAATCTGATTGTACAGCATTATAACCATCAATTGCAACAATAGTCTAGACAGTATTTTATTGTTGTGACTGATTGTCATCTCCATTTGTCTAATTGCAATGAAAGTATTGAAATAGGTCTACATAAATCAGTGTGTTTTGTCTGTGTGTGTGTGTGTGTATTGTGTGTGCGTGCGTGCATGTGTGTGTGTGTGTGTGTGTGTGTGTGTGTAAAGAACAGTACTTATTCCCCCTTCAAGCTTCTTTCCTATGAGAGGGGCCTTAATTTGTAACCTTCTTGCTTGCAGGCTCCAGTCCCTCCACCACGGCCTGCAGTAAATTGTGGCTGCAGTCCAAACATGGCATCTAGCATGAGTGGAACATCTGTTCCACGTGTGCTGGCTCCATCAGATATTCCTACAGCTTATAATGAGAAGGTGGTTGCATTCCTTCGTCAGCCAAACATATTGGACATCCTAAAGGAAAGGCATGCAGTGGTTGGAACATCACAGGGACTCAGGGACAAGATCAATGCTGTTAGGGTTGACGGAACCATGGCTCTGGACCGCCTCAGTGATGATATTGATCTCACAATCTTGCTGAGGTAAGACTTTTTTCATTCTACCATTACTTAACCCAGCTTATTATTCAATCTGGTTACAAAATTTTCTTCTACATTGCAAGAGGACCTGAACGGCTGTGTTCATCATAACAAGAGAATGCAATTTATTGTCTTAATGGAAATGTGTGCAGAATTTTGTATGGCAATGTGGTGATGAATAACTGGCAGCAAGATAGGTAAAGATTATTGCCAGCAGGGAAAATTAATTTGTCAAATACCAGGAGGGCCAATCTGTGAGAGTTGGGGTTCTCACAGCATAGTTGCTGATGATCGATGCCTTCTGGGATATTATGACATTTTGACTGGTAAGTGGTTACAGATGTTTTGAAGGATCATAATGCCTTCATCTTCAGTCAAGCAAGCAGAGTAACTGTGTGAGAAGGTGTGGATGTGTTTTGTAAGTGTTGAAAATAGGGATGGGGAGCCAGTGGGGTTGTTCATGATGTGCAGTGGGCAGGACATTGATGATGATGTCACCAGCATTAAGACACCAAGGAAATGGAGAAGAGATACCAGGGAAAGTGGAATGTCAATATGGCAGAAGATTACTGCTCTCAGTGTAAGGAGCAGTTTATGGCATAGCACATAAAATAAAACCACAGGGCATTTTTTTTGTCTCAGCTTGTTGCATTTGGATAAATATTCATTAGGGCTTCTATGTGAGTATAATTTTTTGTTATCAGTTTATTTATTTTAGTGTTGTGATTTAGAAAGGTGACTATTTGTTGGGTTGTGGTTAATGAGCATATCCATGTAATAGAAAATGCGTTTTTAAATTCTTAGAATTTTTAAAATGCTGCAACATTACAAATTGAGTAGCACTTTTTAGATCAACATAAAGAAGTTGTGGAAAATGGCTTACTACCACAGACTGTTATTATTTTCATATCTTGTTCAGCAAAATGGGACATTTCATTGACTACTATTACTTTGTGATGGCACACAAAAATGCGATGGGTGGTGGGGAGAGTTGAAGGGGAAACAGGAGAATGGACTAAGTGGTAACGTCCATGTGAATGTGGAGCAATAGCCAACTGAACAGTTGCCTCCTGCCAAAATGCATGGACTCATCCATTTAGCCAAAAGATGAAAAGTGGTTTTTTGTGCGTGTACCATTACACTGTAATCTCGGTATAGTCACAGGAAGTCTGCTATCCTTTGGAACACCTGTTTTTGCATGTACTCAGTTGCCACTGGTGTTGTTGGAAGCTGTGAAGTATTTTGTATGAATTCGGTGTGTGTGTATAGGGTCTTGCTGGGGAAACTGGACAGAAGGAAACTAATGGGGAGACCTAGGCATAGATGGGTGGATAATATTAGGATGGATCTCCAGGAGGTGGGATGTGGGTATATGGACTGGATTGCACTGGCCCAGGATAGAGACAGGTGGCGGACGCTTGTGAGTGCAGTAATGAACCTTCGGGTTCCGTGAAATGCGGGGAATTTCTTGACTAGCTGCAAACCAGTTAGCTTCTCAAGAAGGACTCTG
>Ga0123357_10005476_pt1 | contig 15210 bp, 21 predicted proteins | sample TergutEmb28metaG_FD_89873 | JGI IMG/M metagenome (GOLD analysis project Ga0123357, IMG submission 89873) | Embiratermes neotenicus P4 segment gut microbial communities from Petit-Saut dam, French Guiana - Emb289 P4 | ecosystem: Host-associated > Arthropoda: Insects > Digestive system > Gut ... | reverse complement strand
TATCTTGACGCCGCCGCTATTGATGATATTGTCCGTGCGTCCGAGAATGCGGAATCGTCCGTCGGGAAGCAATTCGGCAACATCGTTGGTATAAATCATCTCATCGGCAACTTGAAACGCTTCAATAATTAACGTATTCTCCGGCGATAACGACAGTTTTACCGATGGGAAAGGCGTATAATAATCCGAAGCTTCTGCTCCGCTCAAACGGCGAAGCGCAATATGCGAAAGCGTTTCCGTCATACCGTAAGTTGAATAAACGGCATTTGGAAACATTTTCAGTGTCCGGCTAAGTTCAGGGTCAATCGCCCCGCCTCCGATGATGAGATTCTCAATTCGCATCAACCGCTCTTTTTCTTCCGCGACTTGAAGCGAATTATATACCTGCATCGGCGTCATGGCAGCGAAGCGCAAAGGCGCGTCCACATCCGACAACGGATTGCCCGACGGATTGCGGACAATCAAATCCAGCTCGAAAGTTAGCGCCCGCACAACCATCATACGTCCGGAAATATATTCCAAAGGTAAACATAACAGCGCCTTATCTCCTTTGTTCAGTTTCAGGAAAGAACACGTCAACCGCGCGCTCCGAATCATCTTCTCCTTGCTGACAATAATGGATTTAGGCGTTCCCGTAGAACCCGAAGTTTGAATCGTCATCACCGGCGATTCGTTGAACCATTCCGATAGAAACGGCTGTAATTCTTTATTCGGGGTCATACCACAAACAATCTTTTCGGACGAAAAGCGGCAAATCGATATTGTCGGTAAAAAGCTGACCGGTTCCCAAGCCCTGGGGCAGGGGATTGTTGAATGTAGCGCATCGTTGTGCAATGGCATTCAGTCCGATATTGGATTCCAACGCCGAAGTCATCCACCAGCCGATGCCCAATTTTCCGGCTTCCTCCATCCATTCGTCGCAACCGCAGAAACTGCCATGCAACGACGGTTTAAGGATCAGGTAGCGAGGACGGATGGCAGTCAACAGCTTCCGTTTTTCTTCTAAAGAATGAACCCCGATTAATTCTTCGTCCAATGCAACCGGCAACGACGCCTCGGCGATTAATTGCGCCATCGCTTCCCATTGACCGGCGCGAATGGGCTGCTCGATGGAATGAATATCCAGCTCAGCCAACCGGTTTAATTTGTCCGGCGCATCGGAAGGCGAGAAAGCGCCGTTGGCATCTACGCGAAGCTCAAGCTCTTTTGCAGGGAAATGATGGCGAATAAAGCGGAGCAACGTCCATTCTTCTTCAAAATCGATAGCGCCGATTTTCAGTTTGATGCACCGGAAGCCTGCGGACAGTTTGGTTTCAATCTGTTTCAGCATGTTGGAATAATCGCTCATCCAGATAAGACCGTTGATCGGAATGCCGGCTTCTCCCCGCGAAAACGGAGTGTCCCACAGAGCAAAACTTCCGGCTTCGAAATGGCGGACAGCCGTTTCCAGTCCAAATACGATGGAAGGATAGGGACGCAAACGTTCGGTATCCAATCGACCTTCCTGTTCCAGACGGCGGCAAGCATCGGCGAGAATTTGTTCGTAATCCGGCAAGGCGTCGCAACTTAAATCGGGTAGGGGAGCGCACTCTCCGATTCCCAGACGTTCGGGCTGCTCAACGGATTGTATGTTTATATACCAAACATCGCGAACGGAATATGCTCCGCGTGATGTTCGCGCCGGCTGTTTGAAATGCAGTTGACGGGGATGGAAGGAACATTTTATCATTTACTATTTACCATTTACCATTTATTTACGGAAACTTAGGATATTGTTTAAAATCCGGCTTGCGTTTTTCCAAAAAGGCCTGTTTGCCTTCCTGCGCTTCGTCGGTCAGGTAATAGAGCAGGGTGGCATCGCCTGCAAGTTCCTGGATACCGGCTTGTCCGTCCAATTCGGCGTTTAATCCTGCTTTAATCATTCGAAGCGCCAGCGGACTGAGCAGCATCATTTCTTCCGCCCATTGAACATATTCGTTTTCCAGTTGTTCCAAAGGAACGACTTTATTAATCAATCCCATGTCAAGCGCTTCCTGTGCACCGTATTGCCGGCAGAGGAACCATATTTCCCTCGCTTTTTTCTGTCCGACTATTCGCGCTAAATAGGAAGAGCCGAACCCTGCATCGAAACTGCCGACGCGCGGACCGGTCTGTCCGAAACGGGCGTTGCCGGATGCAATCGTCAAATCGCAGACCACGTGCAATACATGTCCTCCGCCGATGGCATATCCGTTGACTGCTGCAATAACCGGCTTGGGAAGGGAACGAATCTGTTTTTGAACATCCAGGACGCTTAATCGCGGCACGCCGTCTTTCCCGATATAGCCGCCTCGCCCTTTGACATTCTGGTCGCCGCCGGAACAAAAAGCTTTGTCGCCCGCTCCGGTAATCACTACTACGCAAATTTCGGCATCTTCACGGCATATTCGGAGGGCATCGCTCATTTCGCCGGTAGTAGTAGGTGTAAACGCGTTGCGGTAACGCTCGCGGTTAATCGTAATGCGGGCAATCCCATTATAATAGTCGAACAGAATATCTTCGTATTCACGAATCGTTTTCCAATCTCTTGACATCATTTTACATTATACTATGCTTACAGATTTGTTATACTCTTTTCTTGCATTTTTCAGATAGTCCAAAATCTGCTTCCTCGTCATTTTCGAAATCTCTTCATTAATCTCTTTTCTAATGTCACGCATCATTTTAACGCTGTCAAATTTTTTCGTCTTCATAATTTATCAAATTGTTTGGGGAACGTATATCTATTGATTGATAACCTTTTTTTATATTTATGGCATTATAACCTCTTATTCTATGTATATTTACTATATGTTTGAAATTCCAACTTACAAGTATATCTATTTTGTGAACAGTTGCAGTTGCTATATGGATACAATCATCCATACTTGTTTGACCTACAACATTTTCAGCCAAATATTCTGCTGCTAATTCTATACATTCGCTTGTGGCAGTAATTTCATTGAAATCGATGGCTAAATCTCGCAAAAGACTTCTAACATTTTCCGGCGCTTTGACTAATTCCTTCAGAGTTAAATCCGAAACCACAATATCATATTGTCCTTCTTGTATTTCATGAAACAATCGTTGCGTATCAAGCATAAATTCATCATCATAATAACCGCCTATTACAGAAGTATCCAAATACAAGGTCAATTTTTGATTTTCCATTATTTATACTTTAAAGTTCTACAATACAAAAGTAGTTTATTTTTTTCAGTTCTTCAAATCGGAGTTAATTTAAGACAGTGTTAGTAAGAAACTGTTTGCTCTATTTTTTATCCATTAATTTGTATTCCTCTATTAACCGTCTCAATGTCAGTACATCAGATTCGTTTTGATTCTTCTTCGCAGACGCATCGTAGTAATTTTTCAGAAACTGTTCGGCGCCACTCCAGACGGTTTCGATGATTCCTTGAAAATGTTGTGCCATTTCAGGAGTAGAACTTTTACGGAAACGGATCATGTCGTTCAATTGCTGGACAGCTACATCCGGCAGTCTCCACGGACAGGTAGCCACATCCAATCCTTTCGTGGCAAAATACACGGCCGTTGGGTCGGGTCGTTCGTAATGCCAGTCACAAATAAATACATCTTTAGGTATCAAGTCGATAGCCCGGTAGGTCGTATTCATGCTGGCTTCCCATTCGCCGATTCCGGTTGTTTTTCCATCAATCAGCCGGTCGCCCCAGATCATGAGCCGGCCATTTCTTTGCGCAACGTGGTTGCGGATGGTCGTTACTTCACCTGCAAACAACTCGGCTTTATCGTGACCGCTGCATCGCGGACAATTCGGATCGCCGATATAAAACACTTCATCCATACCGGCATGAAAGAGATTGGTTTCAAAGGCATCCATTATCTCATCAATCAATGCAAAAACGACGGTATGCACCTCCGGATGCAAGGGGCAATAACTCTTACAATACAGACCTTCGGGGTTGGGCCATTCGGTATAGTTTTTGGTATCAATCTGAGGGGTTTCGTCAAATTGGGGATAGACGGTCAGTAGTTTGTTGGTGACCGTAGCCCACGATTGATGCCCTAAAAGATTAATCTGTGGAGCGATACGAATACCGTATTTTTTACAAACTTCCACAATTCGTTTGACATCGGATTTTGTCAAAGGGTTATCGTCCCTCAATTCGGGATGCGATTCATACGCATAATTATAATCTACTCTCAAAATAAGCAGATTAAAGTGTGCAGGAGCCAATTCTTCTTCAATAAATTTCAAGAATGAATCTACTCCGTTAACCGAAGGCGCTGCAATAGCCAAGCCTCTTACAGGTAAGTTCGATACAGCCAAACTATCTTTGGTTTGAGCCGACAAGAACATGGGCAATACCCATGCAATGAATAATACTATTCGCTTCATAATGGAATTTGTTTTAGAAATTATTGATATTCATATTTATTAAAAAATAATTCCGAATTTCAGTTGTCCGCATTGGATTACATTCGTGCTATTGACTTGTTCAAATGATAACCGGCAAAAAAGGAATCGGTCATTACCCATACGGTAGTTAAAGCCTGTTCCGAAATTGAAACCTACAAAAAAAGAGTTTGGTAATAAGTAGTTATCTGTCACTTCGGCAGTGATAGGCAATGTGCAGACTTCTTGATACAGAGAGCTTGATCTGTTAAAAAGGCGATAGTAGCTTAATCCGCATTCGGCTATAGGACGAAATTTTCCTGAAGGATATGTATATAAAACATTAAGTCTTCCAATGGCTGTTAATGCATCCACTTTGTATTTCTTGTAAACAACTTGTCCGTCGTTTTGTTCTCCTTCTCCTTTTATACCCGAAAACGAAACATCAGCCAACAAACTGAATGAGTTAGACAAACGTGGATTTGAAATGCCTAATTGTCCACCGATTACAGGAAACAGCGAACTTGTTGATCCAAAGACAGCTAATTCTTTTTCTTTGAGCTCGTAGTTAATAATTTGCAACCCGGCATAAATAGAAAATTTGAGTTTGATAAATTGTTTTTTGTAATCATTTTCGAAGTCAATGCATTTTTCTCCTGTCGTACAGGCCAGGGTATGATATTCTTTTGTAAGCCGAATCATGGAACCTCTATTAAAAGAAGTTGAGTTCACTTCCTTCCGGATGGCAGGATAATCGTTGAATAAATAAATAAGAGTTCCGATATACCGTTGATCGGTTTTTATTTTCATATCTACTAATTCATCCGGTTTTTTAGTGACCGGGAGCATATCTCCGTTTTCGTTTTCAAAAAAATAATAATCTTGCTCAGAAACAGGATCTTTGTAGTAATAAAGATTCATAATTCCGCTAACCAGGTATTCAAGAAATACTTGCTGTACTTGGTTATCCACGGTAATCGAGCGGGAAACATAATATTTTCCTTCATTGATAAAGCGATATTTTGCAATCGACCCCGGATAATACAATTCTACCTCTGCTTTTTCGGCAGGCTTAAAACGGCATACATGACTGTTGAGTAGGTCTGTTCGGAAATCAATCCAACCGGTTATGCTATCATTCGTATTAGTAATAATATATCCCTGTCGAAAATTGTTTTGTGCTGTTGCAAAAAAATGTATAAATAGGGATAACAGAATTATGTAAGCGTATTTCATTGGCGATTTATAATTTTTGAGTTATATTTTATAATTGAATGAAAGGATCTCTTTGAGGAATGCCGGTACGATTTTCATTTCCGGAATAATCTAACAAGCGAAGCACGGGGCCTGCCATTTGTGTCAAGGTTATTTCCGAGCTTAGTCCGTATTCGGCAGTTAATTTTATAACGGCAATTCGATTCAAATCTGTTTCATTTTCTTTATATTTAATGATTATGCTTTTATCAACTATTTGGCAATCCACCCAATCTTCTGTACACTCAACTTCAAAATTGACATTGGTGGAGACGATAATTGATAACGAACCTTGCGTATTCGGTAAAGTTGCCGCTTGTATATCTGTCTTAAAAAAAGCATCCTGCATCAAAGTGTTCATTTGGATATTGATTGCTTGTGATGCCCCGTTATTGAATGCTGTCTTGATCAGCTGTGAGGTATAACCTTCTTTACTGAAATTGATACGTGCCGTACCACCGTGTGCGACGACGGCATTATAAATACCGTCGGAAGAAGTTTGCGTTGTGGTTTTATCTGAAATGAGTTCAACAGTAACCGATACTTCGCTAATGGCTTTTCCTGAAGAATCGGTAACTTTCCCCGACAAAGTAACTTCTTCATTCGTTTTATCCAATATGCATGATGTAAAAACGGATGAAAATAAAATCCATACGAGAAAGGATCTCATTCGATATACCGGCAAGATGATTTTTGAAATAACAAACATAATTTTCTTCGGTTTTATAAAATATAGTATGTTGATGCAAAGGTATAATAAAAAAGCAAACAAGTGAAGTTTGTACGTTTATTTCTTGAATATTTTTGTTTATCCGGCCTTTTATATACTTTTGTATCCCAATATACAAATAATCGGAAAAATAGAATTACAATGTTATTAGCTTATATTACTTGGAATGCCAATCCTGTGGCATTCACGATTCCGGTGATAGGAGAGATTCGCTGGTACGGAATTGCCTTTGTCATTGGATTTATGATCGGTTTATGGATTGTTCAGAAAATTTGGAAATACGAGCAGCTAAATGACGATTGGTATGATAAATTATTTATTTATGTTATCGTGGCAACGGTTGTTGGCGCCCGGTTAGGTCATGTTTTATTCTACAATCCGGATTACTATTTCTCAAATCCACTCGAAATTTTGAATATCAGAGAAGGTGGCTTAGCCAGCCATGGCGGTACGTTAGGAATTATTTTAGCCATTTGGATTTATTCCAAAACGGTGACGCATCGAAGCATGTTGTGGACATTCGACCGCTTGGTTGTACCGGTAGGTTTCGTAGGGGCGTTGATTCGATTAGGTAATCTGATGAACCATGAGATTTACGGACATGCAACCAGCCTTCCCTGGGGTTTCCGGTTTATTGAAAACCTGCCTTCGTGGTTGAATGACGGATATGCTCCGATTTTTTCCGTCCCGTCTCACCCGACTCAGCTTTACGAAGCTGCTTGCTATATTTTAACCGGTTTTGTTTGTTTGCATCTGTATTGGAGAAACAAGGACTACAAATACGAAGGATTGATTTTCGGCGTTTTCTTGATCGGAATTTTTCTTTCCCGCTTTATCATTGAATATTTCAAGAATGTTCAGGAAGGTTTTGAGAATAATATGATACATACCATTGGGATGGATATGGGGCAGGTATTAAGTATTCCGTTCATTATTGCCGGTATCTGGCTTGCATACAAAGGATGGAAGGCAAAGAAAACGGCTATCTCCGAAGCAATCGGTGTTGAGACTGTTGCCGAGAAACCGATTCCTCCGAAAAATAATTTGAAAAGAAAACCAATGGTAAATAAAAGAAAATAGAATGATTACGGTTGAAATAATTACGATCGGCGATGAATTGCTCATCGGGCAGGTGATGGATACCAATTCACCGTGGATGTCGCACGAATTGAATCTAATGGGTTTTGATGTCCGGTACAAAACGACGGTCGGCGACAACGAAAGCGATATACCGGAAGCTTTCGAAAAAGCCTTGGAACGAGCTCAAGTGGTGTTGGTTACCGGCGGAATAGGCCCTACCAAAGATGATATTACAAAGAAAACGCTTTGTAAATTCTTCCATACTTCATTGGTTTTTGATGAGAGAACGCTGGAAACCGTAAAAATGATTGTTCGCGGATTGGGGAAAGAACTCAATGAACTTACCCGCAACCAGGCATATATTCCCAAAGACTGTACGGTTATACAAAACCGTTGGGGCACGGCGCCTGTCACCTGGTTTGAAACCAATGGGAAAGTATTGGTTTCAATGCCCGGTGTGCCTTACGAGATGAAAGGAGTGATGAGCGAAGAAATCCTCCCCCGGCTACGCACTTTTTTTCATCCTGACGATACCATTATTCACCAGACGTTTTGGGTGAAGAATTATGGAGAATCGCTTTTGGCTATCCGTTTGGAAACATTCGAAAATGAGTTGCCCTCGGCGATTAAATTAGCTTATTTACCTACTTCGGGACTGATTCGCTTGCGATTGACCGGTAAGGGAAGTAATACGGAGGAACTTTCCATGCAAATGGAAGTACAGCGTGAAAAATTACTTGCCTGTCTGGAGAATGACATCGTTTCAGAAATCGACGATGATTTGGAAAATATATTAGATAGGCAGTTAAGAGCAAAGCAATGGACGCTGGCGCTTGCCGAAAGTTGCACAGGGGGGAAATTAGCGAGTTTATTCACCGCTATACCCGGTTGTTCAACCTATTTCAAAGGAGGGGTTGTTTGCTATTCCAATGAAATTAAACAGCGATTATTGGGTGTGGAATCCTCTCTTTTGGAAGAATATGGAGCCGTCAGTCAACAAGTGGTAGAAGCGATGGCGGATGGAGCGAACCGGGCTTTTCATGCGGATTGCATTATTGCTATTTCCGGAATTGCCGGTCCTGACGGGGGAACACCGGAAAAACCTGTAGGAACCGTGTGGATTGCTGTGGCTGTGAAAGGCAGGATACAATCGCAACGCTATCATTTTTCCCAAAATCGCGAAAGCAATATATTGAGGGCGTGCAATAATGGGATACGGATGGTGTTGGAAATGATCGACGGAGAATAATCCGGAATAATTTTGCAGAGAATTGTTCAACTTTGATTGGAAGATTCAAAAATTTGTAGTACCTTTGCAACTTCAAGAAGAGCGGGGTGTAGCTCAGCCCGGTTTAGAGTACGCGTCTGGGGGGCGTGTGGTCGGACGTTCGAATCGTCTCACCCCGACAAAATATTAAAGCATTGATAATAAGCAAATAAAAACTATTATCAATGCTTTTTTATTTGTTAAAAACGAATGATAATAGTGATTTTGAACCATAATTTGCGCGTTATTTGAAAATAATTATGCATATTTGCACTTGAAAACTTTCAAAAAACTTTCAAAAAAATTGAATAATTATGTTGATAAAATGTATAACAGATGACAGACGGCCGAATCGTTTCGGAAAGTTTCCGGTTAAAATCTTAATTTCCAACAAAGGTAAAAGAAAATTTATTTCAACCGGTATTTATGCAAATAATGATGAATTCGACAATACATCAGGGTTATTCATCGCTTCAAAAAAATCGCGAGAATATATGCAGAAAAATAGCATTATTACAACTATGATTGCACAGATAAATGATATTATTGTCGATATTAGAAAGTTTAATAAGCCGGTTACGATTGAAAGCATAACTAAAGCGTATGAAAAAATGAACGCCAAAAACGAAAATGATTCTCTAATATTTAATGATTATTTCAGAAAGTTTATCGATAATAAAACCGGTAGAACGAAAGATATTTACTTCGCTACATTACATAAAATTGAAAAATATTTTCCAGGTAAAATTTATTTTGAGGACGTCGACAAAGCATTCATTAAATCGTTTATTCAAAAAATGAGCAGTGAAAAAATTAAGAGAAAAAATTCAATACAAACAGGATTATCCGTCAACGCACAGGGTATTCACTTGAGAAATATGCGAGCTGTCATAAATGAAGCTATTAATGACGGAATAATAAGTCTTGAGTATTACCCATTCAGAAAATTTAAAATTGAAAAAGAAGAAACAACGCACAGGAATATATCCGTTGAGGAACTAAGAAAGCTGTTTGAATTTCAGGGAACCGATTCGGAAAATTATGCTCGCGATATTGCTAAATTGATTTTTATGCTAATCGGAATAAACGCATCGGATTTATTTAACCTGCATGAAATCAGTAATGAATATATTAATTATCGAAGGTGCAAAACCGGAAGGCTTTATTCTATAAAATTAGAGCCGGAAACTATTGAGCTTTTTAATAAATTCAAAGGGAATAAAAGCATGTTATTATTCAAAGAGCAATTTAATTCAAAATCAAACTTTCTGAAAAAAGTGAATGGTGAAACAATATACCGGACCGGTGAAAAAGTTATTCTAAAGCGCGGATTAAATTCAATAGGAGACGCACTTGGCATTGATAGTCTAACTACCTATACCTTGCGCCATACATGGGCTACAATCGCCGGAAAATTGGACATACCGAAAGAAACTATCGCCCGTGCGCTTGGACATGGTAAAAAGGTTGTAACGGATATTTATATTGATTTCGACCAGACAAAAATAGACAATGCTAACAGGAAGGTTATTGATTATGTTTTTGATTATTGATGACTTTTTAGTATCTTTGTACAGTTATTAATTATTAATTTTACAATCATGTCGCTATTAAAAAATTACTTCGACATTCAACTTCGTAAATTTTGCATGAAAAAAGTTGAAAAATCTATATCGGCAAGAGCTATGATTATGGATACTGAAATACTGTTTCAATATCTAAAAACAGGAATCAATCCTTATAAGAATCAAACTTGAATGTAGGGTAAATTATAGGTATTATCAACAAATCATTTTAATATAGCTATTATTAAACTAATAGCGCTCATTATTAATGCAAATATGCTTATAATAAAAGAGGCTATACTCATCCACCTGTCTCTTTTCAGCTTGTCTATTTCAAGCTCTGTTTTTGTCATGAACAATTCTTCTTTTTCTTTTTTATCAAATTCAGAATTTATTTCTTTTTCTAAATATTTTTGCTCGTATGCTTCTTTTGTATATTCATTACTTGCAAGCGTACCGTCATTATACGCATGAAACCTTGCATATTCTTTCCTTACAATTAAGGTCGCAAGTGTTTTTGCTTTTTCGGCATCCATGCCGCATAGTTGATTCATTTTTTCAACCTGAAGAACATGCTTTTCGACCAATATTTTCAAATATTCGTCAATTATTGGAATATCATCCTTTGAAACTGATAGTAAAATATTCATATATCATTTATTTTTAGTATTTTTGTAGTTGTAATTATTATTAATCGTAAAAAACTTTTTTTATGTTAAAATACATTGGAAATGAAATAAAAGAAACCAAGAATTTATTGAGCAAATTAAAAGCATTTGCAATAAAACATAACGACACTGAAATATGGAAAACGTATAAAGACCTGCAATTTCGTATTTTTATATTAGGTTTTTCTATTTTATCTTTAATCATGTCATTGATTAGTCTTATAGTGGTAATATTGAGATAATCCAATTACTTTTTAATATTTCCTTTATTTTCATTTAAGTTTGATTGTTCATTTTCATTATTGGTAGTATGATTCGTCTGATTTGTAGATGACTTTGTCGAAGTATCTTCTTTTGTGTCTTTAGCTGGAGGTTGGGGTGTTGAAAATCTTATATCTCGGGCTTGAGGCACGGGTTTTTTCTCTCTCCCTTCGGCTTTTTTCTCGTTACATACCCAGTATAAATGTTTGCTTTTGTTTGAATTTTCTGTTTCCATAATTTTTTTTAATTTTTCCGTTTATATCTTGCATTTACCATAGATTTAACTCTCTTCTCAACTTTTTTACTTAGCTTTTTCAATTCTCTAATGTTAAGCGAATCTTTTAGCTCTTCTATTGGGTAAACAGTTTCCCTCAATGAAAAATACTGTTTTTCAATTTCAGATTGATCTATACTTTCATTATATATTTTTAATACCAAATGTTCAAGTTGATTTGAATATTCAATATACAGACCTCGTAGTTTCGCTAATAATTTTAATGTTTCGTTATCTACAATAATATATGGGATTGACGATGTGAGTATTTGAGAAACACCAACTAATAGTAATATAATAGGAGTAATCCAATTATATTCAATTAATTTCCATGTACTCCATGAAGAAGAGCCTATAACAACGAGTGCACCGGTTGCTACATTAAACCACTTTCGGAAATCAATTTTATAGCCTGCATATTCAGATATATATTGCTCCCATGACTTAGCTTGAATAAATTCATCCCATACAATCCTTTCTATAAGAGTAAATTCATCCATATTTTTATTTGCTTAAAATTCTAATAGCTTTATCTTTCATTTCTCTTAAATCCGATTTCATCTTATACAAGTCCGCTTTGTTCAATTAGAAAAATAATGTTTACCCCTGTTAGGTTTAATCCGTATCGAGTTATTTCATCATCTACTTTTTGGGGAGTTTGTCCTTGCCCATGTGCACTTTTTTTATTTCTAATTGTTGGTATGCCGTCTTTTAATAAACTTTTTAAAGTTGTAAGTTCACTTTTTAAGTATTTCGGAACTAATCCGTTTTCAAAACAAACTTCAATAAGATTATTTGCCGCATCTTTTTGATTGTAGGTCCAGCTTTTTTCTTCGCAAATAGTTATCATCGTGCTTTCAAAAGCTTTTAAACAGTCATTTAAACATTCTTCATTACGTCCATATCTGTAATGTTCATGCGCTTTTAAATATTCTTCATTTGCGTCTTTGAATTTATTGTTCTGTAATAGCGCGATTGTTGGTTTTGTTATCTCTTCATGAATGTAGGTAGAATCTATTCTGATAATCTGACCGCCATCAAAAGAATAACCAATTCCGCTCTCCCTAAAGCGTTCGTTTAAGTCTGAAATTGCTTCATCAGGGCTAATTTTGACAGAAGTATGATAGTTGTAATCATCAGAAATTTCACTAATACAAATGAAAGAAAGCTCTATAGCATCAAGTATTTTTTCAACGTCTTGTTCTTTAAGTAAAAATATAAGTACTTGTTCTTCATGACTTCCGTTGTTGCCCTTAACTAACGAAAACTTACCATACTCGTGACACAATGTATTGAAGACGTATTCATAAATCTCGCCCGGCTTATCAGTAAAATTACTTTTACGTATGCCAATCGTATCTTGAATTATATGAACAATTTGAACCCTTAAATTATATGGAATTTCGTCGTAAATATATATATCAGGTACTTCTCCGAGCATTCTTTTTAGTCTTTTAGAATAAAGGTCAGTTATTGCCATAATTTTACTCATTTACTATTCGTAACACTTTATCTACCAAATTTAATTTCACTATATTTTCCTTGTTAAATTCAACAAGAAGCAACATTTTTCCTTCGGAAGGAAATTTCTCTTCTGAAATAATTTCTTCTTCATTTGTTTGTTCTTTTTGTAATTGAACACTAATATTTTTATCGAAATCCTCGTCGTCAAAAAAGTATCCGACGGGAACTTTATAAAATTTAGCTATTTTTTCCAACAAGTCCACTTTACATATACTGTCCTTATAAATTATATTATACATGGTTTGATATGTAGTACCTATTGCCTTTGAATCAGCATATTTATCCTTACTCTTTTCAAATAATTGCTTTAATTTAAAAATATTCATATATATAATAGTTGTTAATAAAAATTAAATCTTAAAATAAATAACAAATAAACTTGTTTTATTATAAAATAAACTTTATATTTGCACTCTAAATATAGATATAATTTAATTAAAGGCAAAATAAAATGACAGAAAAAAGTAATATTGATAAGCTAAAATTCCGCGAATATTGGGGAACATTAGGAAGATACGAAAAAATAGAGATGCGAAAAAAAATCATGTCAGCCTGTTATGTGGAATATCCCACAGTGACAAATTGGTTACACGGCTTTTGCGCTATTCCGCCGTTGGCAAAAGAGAAAATAGAAGAAGTTGTTGGGGAGGAAATATTTGGGTGAAAGTATGAATGAGGAATTAATCGGAAAAATAGTAAATGTATTTACAAAATACATAGGAATATGGAATGGAAGCATTAAATAAAATATGGCTATCCGAAAAAGAAGCGGTAGCATATACGAGTTTATCCCGTAATACGCTTCTTGAAAATAGAAATAATGGAAGAATAACCTATCGGACATACGGTAGAAAAATAATCTACAAAAGTACCGATTTAGACAAGTTCATTGAAAAAAATACAGAGCTTATTCTTTCTTCGGAAGAATACATTTCAAAACATAGAAAGCGTTTGGCGTATTGACAAGTTTTTAGAATAACACTTCTATTTTTCCGCTCGGTTCGTGAAAATAGAGCGGTTTTTAAGAAACAAATTAAAAATAAAGATATTCAATTAGTCTTAGGATGCTGGTAAGCCGGTCAGCGGAGAGGGAATAGTTTTAGGTTATAATAGGCAAAAAGTTTTGTTCACAACTCTCCGCTGATTTTTAAAAGAAATAAAATACAAAAAATTCGGAGAATCAAATACGATAAGATATGTCTCTGATGACATTAAATTTGAAAAAGTATGAGCAAAGTAACAGAAAACAAAGAAAAAAAGGGATTCAAAGAAGAATGCCCGAGATGTGGGAATTGCAGGTTTTTTACCTGTGATATTGAAACAATTACAAAATGGGGCGGAAATTATGCCAAAGAAAGGAATCTTCGCTGTGCTATCGGTACATTCAAAGTAAATAAAATGAATTGGTGCAAAGAGCATCAATACAAAGCATGAAAACAGTAGAATCGGTTGAGAGTTTTATGAAAACGGTAAACAGGTATTTTGAAATATGAAAAAGAAAATATGTGCAAACTGCTTATATTGCATGAAATGCTTTCAAAATAAAGTATTAAACTGCAATTGCAGAATAAAATTGAATGAAAGGGGATTGCCTATGACCGTCAAAGAAGACGGAACGTGCAGGCAGTTTGCTTTGGAAAAGTCTCTGGTATCCTATATAAATTCTACAAGTAGAAAAGCGAAATGTGGTTCCGCTAAAAACGGTATGAGAGGTTCGACCAACTAATCACCGGAAAATGCGATGACAAATCGGAAAAGACGGTTGACAGTCGGACAGACGACTTTTATAATAATTATGAATGATGAATGTAAAATAACATATAAATATTTTTAGTTATGAAAAATTTAACTAAATTATTTTGTCATTTCAAAAATACTCGTTACATTTGCACCGTTCATGCAAGGAACAAATTTTTTGACCTTTGTAGGTGTGGTTTTTTTATTGGTACAAGTATAGGCTACCACTCCGATGGTTACTACACCGAAAGGTCAGTAATTGTTCCTTGCAGAACGGAGAAAGGTAGCCTTTCTTCTTTTAATACTTTAATTTTTCGTTCATGCAAGGAACAATGAAAAATTACAACGGCGCGAAGTATAGTAACGCAGACGTAACGCCCATCGGAGCGAAATCCGAACCCAAAGAACCTATTCAGGTTCACGTAATTCATCAATTCATCATGCCTCGAGAGCCGAG
>Ga0123357_10005475_pt1 | contig 15210 bp, 11 predicted proteins | sample TergutEmb28metaG_FD_89873 | JGI IMG/M metagenome (GOLD analysis project Ga0123357, IMG submission 89873) | Embiratermes neotenicus P4 segment gut microbial communities from Petit-Saut dam, French Guiana - Emb289 P4 | ecosystem: Host-associated > Arthropoda: Insects > Digestive system > Gut ... | reverse complement strand
TTTGGTTCCTGGAATAAAAAAGTTTTTCGTAAACCATGTACTAAAATTTAAATGCCTAGCGAAAATAATGCGGTACGCGAAGGGTGACCGTAGCCATTTAAATCCGGTCGCCTAAAGGTTAAACAAAGGGAATGACTGTGCTAGACTAGTTGTGCCATGCTTACATTTCATAACTGGTTTCTGTTTATCATGAATATATGTAATTAGTACCAAAATTGCTGTACATGCCCAGTGATTGGACGTGGTATATTTTAGAGTATTCAGCTGTCTACTATTTATGGTTGATTTTTGTTCATGACTATGATTGGTATATTGTTCCCATAACAAATGCTGAATTAAATCATTCCTCAAGATATTTAATGTTTTAATGGAATTTATCTGTTCTGATGAGTCCACAGTTTTCTGCCTGTGAGGAAATATAATTTTCTTGTTGTTGTTAATTATCTTCATTGTATACACTGTTTTTATAATTTCCTCCACTGCTATTTCATATTTATTTCAGATGAGGCTTGACAATATTAAACTTTGTTTAAATGAAGATCGTCCATCTGGCAACATAACTTCACCTGGCCCAGTCCCTATAAACCTAGAAGTGTCAGAATTGATCATAAGCAGAGGACCAGATGGCATATTTCGCATAGAACCACCAGGTGATTTGTAGTTAAATTCAATTGATACTTTCTTATACTTAAGAAAGTATTAATTCTAGCTGATACAGAACATTGTTTTGAATGTAATATTGTTATATACATGTCCTTGAAGTGACAGTGCCCTGCTGGCAGTACTGTCACAAAATCTGACTAGAAATCACTGATCAAATTAAAACTGTACACTTATTATTGTAAATGCATGGGGAAGATGGAGTGTATTTGAAGAGAAAAAGGAGAAGATTTCTAGGGAAGAGGGGAAGGTGGACATGAGTGTGAACAGTTATGTTCATAGTAACATTACACCACTCTGACCTACTGGACTTCCCAGGTTAGTCTTAAACCTCTGAACATTTAAATATGGTTGTCAGACAATAGGATGTGCCATTTAAAATATGACACAAGTGATTAATTTTAAAAGGAATTTTACTCTTAATTACGGGATGTGTACATCTATGTCTTTTTCTACCACTTCTTTCTCATCTTCCTGCACCAGTCTTTCTGTTTTGTATGGGTCATGGTACAGAAGATCTCCATTCACTTTTTGCTGTTTTAAAAGCATTATTAATATCCACAGTCAGCGTACTGTTTGCCACAGCTTCCCCTAAACCTCAGCTTCTATTCTTTTCAGGGTTTCAGTCATGCTTTATTGGTTTCTATGGCAGTACTTCACTTCATCCCAAGGCGCAGCAACCCTCCTGTGGCATAGACATTTGGGTTGGACTTTGGGAGCGATGTTTTTATGTAGACTTTTTAAATATGTTTTTATTTTTATGTAGTGGAAACAGTTCATCATCCTAGAGACATGCCTGCTTCTGGTGGGATTTTAAGTGAAGATACCGTTAGGCACCTAGCAGCTCTGGAACATTCAAACAAACAGCTGCAAACAGAGAATGCAGAACTGAAACGGCAGCTGGCTGCTTTAGAGAGGGTATCCAAGGAAAACCACACCCTGCGTCAGTCAACAGAGGAGAGCCAAGTTAGTGGTAGTATGACAAACTATTGTCATATCTGTGTATGATGAACCTAAAATAAAGCAGTTCTGCCACTGTCGTGGACTTCTTGTTAGCATCCCTCTTGCTCATTCCAGAGGCCCTGATTTCAAACCTCTTCTGAGACTAGCTGTTCTGGCAGCTTTTCATGGGTTTCTTTAGTACCTCTATGTTATGGCCAAAATAGCCCATGATACTTCCTTGCACATTCTTTCCAATTAATTCGCTGTCATCCTATAATATGGAGATGGATAATGTTAGTTATTCAAAGTTGTATTGAAAATAAGTAAATAAAGTATTAGTGATCATTCATGAATCTGGCAAAAACTAATGCACTATTTAAAAAATATATAGTTCCAGAAGCATAAATTTCCCATCCTAATGAAAACTATGGCCGTGACATATTGTGTGTGCATGGGCACAGTTTAAAGTAACTTAATGGCGTAGAATGGGAGCCTCCAGTATACCATTTTACCAGGTCCCTTGATGTACAGTGACTAAAAAAAATAATGAAGAAGGAACTTCGAAAGTAACCAGGGGTAATGGTTATTCTAAATTGGTGCTAATGAAAATACTGAAATTGATGTTATTCACAACTTAAGCACTCACTGTGCCTGATTTGAAAGGCCATTAAATACCGCAGTACTGCTTTGATTTTTTAGATTCTGCGATCGTGTCTGGCAACTGCTCAAGATGATGTTGCTTCTCTGTTAGAAGAGAAACGCTCACTACTAGACCGGTTGCGACACCTGCAGAATCAGGTGGACCAGTCCCAACGCAGCAAGAGATAGCAGAAGTGTTTCAAGTGCTGTAGTTCCAAGAGAGCATCATAGTTGTTGCAGTAATAAAGGTAGCTAATTGGTCTGATTGTCATATGGAATGGTGGTTTGTTCAAAAGATAGTTTGGTTTCTGTGCGCGAGGTCTTTCTGTAAAAATTCCGAACAATTTATATAAATTGTTTTCTCATTTACTTTGTTGCTGTTGGGCTTTTTCCCCTTTGCACTACTCTCCACTACGAAGCACTTCGTCCAGTTTTGGAATCATTCTTGGAATGCCTCTTGTGTAGCTGTGCCAGTGAATTTTCTTTGATCTCCTAAACAGACTCAAATTGTCATCCTTTCAGTATGGATTTCAGCTTGGCAAAGAGAAAGAAGTGTGCTGGTGCAAGGTCTGGCAAGTACAGAGCCTGGGGGACTAGCAGGTGTCCATGTTTTATGAGAAAATCATGAATCAGAAGGGAGGAATGTGCCAGTGTTGTCTTGATTGAGCAACCGTTTTTTCCCCTCCACAAATCAGACCTTTTTCTCTTTATTGCCTCTCTCAGCCTTTTCAGCACTGTCAGATAGTATTCCTTGTTCACCATCTGACGATGAAGTAGAAATTCATGATGAATTATTCCCTTACAATCAGAAAACAGTCAGCATCACTTTCACATTGGACTGAACTTGCCATGTTTTGTTGGGTCTGGTGACATTTTTGAGACCTATTCCGAATACTGCGCTTTTATGTCAACATCATAGCCATAAACTCAAGTTTCATCACCTGTGACAGTATTCTTTAAAAGGTTTACATCACCGTTTGCATGGTCGACAGTCTCTTTACTGATATCAAAACAGTTTTGTTACTGATCTTCACTCAGCAGGCATGGCATAGATTAGGCTGCAACACGATGCATGCCCAAATTTTCAGTGAGTATCTCATCACAAATGGGTTTTGAAATTCTGGCTTCCTCTGCTACTTTATGTACAGTCAAACAACAATTGGAATGAGCCACTTTCTGAACTTTTTGAATTTTTTCTTCATTTTTTGATTGAAGGTCATTCTGAACGTTCATTGTCCTCAATTGAAGTTTGGCCCTCTTTAAAATGTTTGTGCCACTCATGGGTTTGTGTTCTACTCATGGCTTCATTCCCAAATTCTTTTTAACATTTCAAAAGTCTCTGAAAACATTTTCAGTAATTTGAAACAAAATTTCACACAAACACATTGCTCATGAAAATCACCCATTCTTAATTGCTGAAACATTCGCCAAGCAAGCAAGACACATCTTCACTGCAATAAACACAGCACAAAGATTAAACAAACTAGAATGATCCAGTTTGTGGCATACACCTAAGGAAACTCACTGCTTCGCATTGTGATCAGCGGGACCTTCACCTTCATGTTGGTGTGCCATTTCAAAAGTTCGGAAACATTACGGACTGACTTTGTATGTCATCTCCATACCACGGGATTATGTAGTAATACTTCACTTCCAGAACCTGTCAACTCCAATTTAATATAACAAATGCAGAGATAAGTAATGTACTTATTCAAACAATGCACTGTAATGGTTAAAATCAGTACACAGTAATAGAGCAGATGTATGAATCTAGAAGCTCAAGTAACAACACAGTATGTGCTTGGCATGAGAGTTACCTTGAAGTAAATACATTCTGTTCCTCTTTTATTCATGCATATTTGATCTTATATCTTGTATGTTACCATCCGATCATGAGCCATGCCCAGTAATGATTTTAAGATTGTCCATAGGGTCTCAGCATACTGAATTATTTGAACTGTTTTATACAAAAATTTCCATTGCCCAAATGACCTTTGTAAGACTGGTATTTGTAATAACTAAATAGAAAAAAATAGTTTTATCTTTATTTCCCCCCTTCCAATTTTTTTCTATATAATATTTGTCTTCATCATCTCAGTTTGTAAAATGCATTGTAAAATGACATTAGTTAATTTGTCTTTGGAGTCTGAAAGTTTTATACGAGTGTGAAAATCCTTATTACTTTAAGGGAAGAACAAGAATTACAAATATTGGGAAACAAAGTACTCAGGAAAGTATGTGGACCTGAAATGAAGTTAAATCCAGAATACTGGGTAGGATTAAAGTTGGTGATAGACTAATAAGTTTTGAGGAGGGGAGGTGGATGGAAATGGTTCATGATTGTGTGCAGTTGCCAACTTCAGCATTAGCCATTTAAACATTCAGATTTTATAATCAGAGTGTGTTAGTATGAAATGAGTCGTGGTACAGCAGAGAATTTGGAATTAAGAATAATATGTCTCTGGTGAGTTATATAAATCATGCTCTAGGCACAAATGCTGGAGGCTATCCCTTTGCATAAATACAGTATCCTTATGATGTGCAAAAATTGTGTGTGTGCAATGCTTATCATATTAGCCAGATTTTATACTTGTAGGTGTTTGTTTTTTCCCCACATTAAGATTGTACTCTTGTTATAGAGTACCGTGTGTGCTTCAACAAAAACAAGTCCACTGTAATCACTTTTTAATTTTTCCTTTAAAAATTCAGTCTCAGGACCTCTTGATCAAATCTTATACCACATACTGTTAGTGTTAAAAATTATTGAGAAATTAATTTTGCATTGAAGTGAATTGACGTGTACTGTGTACTGATTAAGTCAGTAACTTAATTCATTTTGAATATGGTTATGTAGAAGATTCATTGAGCACTGTGTATTTATATTTGTTGTTCATTTGTCCATAATCATATTTCTTATGTCTATTATTTACGCTGTGAAAATTTTCTAAATTTTATGGTACCATGTGTGTCTTTTAAATCTTTGTGTCATGTGACTTTTTGTGTTCTGGTTAACAGTCTTATTGTAAGATAGTGTTAATATTGAGTAGTGCAATATGTACTTCATCATATGTTGTTTGAGTTGGAGTTCTTTGGTTCATTTAAGTGCTGATGTTTATAGTGAAGGTGTAGATAATTGTCAGTGCTTTTTAAGTGTTCTTTATGACAAGGTGATGGCTGGATGTGTCACATTACTTGCTCTGTTCTCCTAAGTTTGTGTTGAGTACAGCAGTAGCATTAATGTTTAAGAATTATTGCCCAAAAAATTAATGCATATTTTTGTAATTTACATTACAAGGAGTTGTATAATTTGACATGGAATTCCAGAAAACATGGTGCTGAACCCAAAGCAAAAGCAGTGGCTGTTTTAATTAGATGAATTTCACAAGTAACAGGAAGAAAAGTAGAGATTGTAATGAAGGAAATCATGTATTCACCTCAGAATAACATTGAGCATATAATGGTAGTACTTTGCTTGTAAAACTTCATCCATTGTTTCATTGTATAAAATTATGTTATACATCCCAGTTGTTTCTACAGGAATAACTTGAAGAATATGAGTCAGAGAATTGTTAGGTAAGTAAGAAAAATGTGGCTAATTGGGATGGTGCTGGGAGTTGAGATAAATTTCTACCCCCATTTGTTTTATTTAATCCGTATTTTATTGGATACGTAGACAGGTAAATAAATACATCTCTTTAATTTGTATTATGACCAACAAATGAACAATTAATTCACAAATTATCGCACTCCTACATGTTTTGACACTACCATGTCATCCTCAGGGAGCTTGTGATTAGTACCTTGCTAAGATACACGAGTATTTCAATTGCAGCCTTTGGTAATACAATTTAAAATTAAGATGTTTCGTGTAGTTTGTATGCAGGTTCTCATTATAGTCATTGAAATCTCAATATTATAAAATCTTTAAAACATTAAAATTGTCCTATTTGCAATGAAATGGGTTAAAATCATTTTGTTGCTACAGTTCTCATTAAATAATTCTGTATGGTGGCCATATATATGATCTATGTCTTGTTGCTACTGTTGTGCTGGCCTGGTATGTACTGAGTCTGGGTGTGTGTCAGGCTCCCTGAGGATGACACGACAGTGTCAAAAAATGATTTTGCATTTGTTGGTCATAATATAGATTAATAAAAGATGCACAGTACATGTATTAAAATAAAAAAAAAATAAAATACATCTCTGTTTTCTTGAATTAATGTCTTCTTCTCTTCCACTGCCACCACCACCACCACCACCACCAAAGAAGCACTGAAGCAGGATGGATGTCTTTTGCATATTATAAGCTTTTATGCATAATTATACCCGTGTTCCAGGTGCACACGTTTGTCACATTGTGGCCCAACAGATAGCACTGTTGTCAATAATTGGATATCATTGAACCCAACTAAATACATGTTCTCCACTATTAGGACAGGAACAGATTCGTTGTCCAAAATGTGTTCATTTTTTAATATAAACCCAAAAAATTATAAATGTAATAAATGTAGTACGCATTTTCCTTCATCATAACCTGTTAGAACTGGGTTAGAATCATTGTCGTAATCATCATCATCATCATCATCATCATCATCATCATCATCTTGTAGTTTATTGTGTTACTATGTCATATAGTGTGCCTTTTTTTTTCTGGCAGAAGATTACAATTTCATTCACAAACGCCGTAAATTAGATACATAATATTTAATATCCATGTATTGCACAACCGTATATTAGCTTTCACATAGCAACCCTAAACACAGTTAATAAAGTGCGAGTGCTCTTTAAATGATAGCATGACCTAAATTAGTATGTTCCTTCCTAAATAATAATGTACTCGGAATAAATATCCCCCTTTATTGTCTTCTTGAACTGGTTGAATCATCTGACAGACTTGTATGGCAATAAAATATTGGATGAAGAAATTACAACAAAGTATGTCACTTTAAAAATTGTTATTATCTGCTGAAATATGGTGTTTCACATGTGTTTTATATTTTGAAACATTGTCGATGAATATTGCATCCATTTCCTCTCTTATTTTTCATGTAATTTAAATGTAGTTGTAATACTTGCATTGCCCTATTTTTATATTTTCTGATGCTTTGTGATTTGTTATTGATAATTATTTATACAGCATATAAATCAATGTTCTGTTGTCTTAATGAAATTATGATAATTTCCATCAGATTTAAAATCACAGTTTACTCTCCTTCCATTATGACATCATGGATTCTACAAACAGTAACATTATTCTGCATGTAATTACTTCTCTATTGGCTAGTTCTGATAGATATTGTGCTCTGTCAAGCAGAAATTGTGTTTCTGTTTCCTGTATTTCTCTGTAATGTAGACATACATAACTTACAAAGGCAAAGTACTTCTGAGAAATAACTTGTCTATATTACAAGGAAGTGGGTAAGTTTTCTTTGTTTTAAATTGTCCTGAGGAATGTGTAATACTAAACAGAACTAATAGCTGTTACTATCCAGTTAATAGTTATACCAATTTTTAATTCATAGCAGGATCATTTTTATTTCAAAGTGTACAGTCATGTAGAAGAAACAACATACGGAAGTTTTGTAACATTTAACCAGTTTATTTTCAGAAATTTATGAGTCATAAACTGTGTTTTTTCGTCTTACTGAATTAGCATATCAAAGTAAGCATTGCACTGATATAAGTCTGCTTGATCTAGTTGCAGTCATTTGTCATGTTTCACTATAAAGTCTTTTAAGCATTCTTATGTTTGAACTTGGATTGTGCATATATATTTGTGTAAACCAGACCTGAACTAGAATGAGCACAGAGAAGATACAGTGTACAGCATCTGCAAGAATGTGGTAAGACTTTCACATCAGCCACTTGCACATGTGCCAATGAAGAATTTATAGTCATGAAGACTGCTACATCAGAGGGTTTAGTTAACCACATTGGAAACTTATACACTACTCTTAAGCATGCCAATTTTCTTGCCAATGATGCTTTGCCAAAGGACATGTGTGTTCCATACATTACATGAACACATAGTGAAATATGTTACTTCCTTAGCAAGGAGATTTGATGTTTGAGTATCAAGAAGGAAAGGCAGCACAGAAACGTATGTAGAATGTAATGGAAGAGAGGGAAGCATTTTGGCATAGCATAGTAATTAACTTTTTATTGTAATTTTATTTTCTTCTCTCCCCTCTCCCCCATGTCTTCCTCCATCTTCCCATACTGGGTGGTAGGTGAATAAAGTTCACTTTGCTCCACAATACATGTCCATCAGAACTGCATTTTTCGTTTTATATGCAAACCATTTCCTAAAATAAGAAATGCAATAGCTTTCATTATTGTAAGTTTTATCATGTGTAAGTACTTAATTCTTCCAGTTGCTGCCTAAATTAAGGCATATTTTCTGTTATGGGATTTACATAACATGTTCTAGTATGCTGTAAGGAGAGTAGACATGTGCATGCTACTTGTGCAGTCACTGAAGTAACTACAAAGAAAGTGGTTAGAAGTCTGCCTTGAATAAGAAGATTCACTTTTTTTTTTTTAATTGTACTACACAGTGGGAAGAAACAACATTAGAGTTTGAATGTATTTATGGAAATACACATTAAGTAAAAAATTGTGCATTATATACTTGATGAAATGAAAGCTAATAAATATACTGTTTCCTGTGATGAAAATGTGTGAATACAGAATAGTTTGCATCATATGAATATGCAAATATTTAAATGTGCAATTTCAAGGATGGGTATCAAGTAATCATCTTTGGCATTTGGTGTTGTAAAGTAATACAAGCTGTTAGTGTTGTAAAGTAATACAAGCTAGGAACTAAATACCTTGATACATGAATGAAGCATTCATGTCTCTTATGTCTTATGTGACGGAAAGAAACAGTAGATTACATAGCAAAAATTGATACCACATCACAGGTACTTTTCCTGCAGAGAGTATTTTTTATTGCAGGACTGAGCTCTGCAGAGTGGTTGGCATCCTCGTTTGCTATGCAGCAAAGATATCATCCAATCTACAGCAAGCATTCCAGTGATATAAATACTCTCTTTATTGGAGAAGATAATGGAAAATGAGTGCATATTTTGAACGTGGTCCATATTCACTAGGAACACTACTTTTTTTTTTTTTTATTTACAATATGGAATGTCATGTTCTCTAGACCTAATGAATGTTATATTATTTTCTAGGCAGTTGCTCATGGAAGGGTTTAATATAATATAATTCTACAAACTTGAAGGAGATGATGAGGTGCCACTACAAAATCTGAACAAACTGACTAGCTAGGATTTACTAACATGTCGTGCATAAGTTTTCATGGATATGTGATCAAATGCAGCTGATTACTGTAGGAAATGTACATAAAATACATATGTTGCTGTGCCGATTAAAGTTAGGGGATTTATGGAGTCTGTTCTTGATATTTGTTGCATATTATTTTACAGTGTTTGAAGTAAATGGTCAACACATTAGCATTTTAATGTTGATTTACTTTTTATAAGACAGCTACATTCTTTTATAAACTCCGTGGTTTATAAAACACAGAATGCATATTATTAAAAAAATGCAGTTTGTATTCCTTTGTGTGCATAATGCTCATTTAGTGCAAATATGAGTTAAAATTTTCCTTATTTTTTTTTATATTCCCCCACCCCACCCACACCCAAGTTGCGTTAAGGTTGTGTAGTAGAAACAAGCACTGAATTGTATAACATTGACCAGCATACACCAAGGATGAATGGCTTTAGTTCATTAAAGATGTCAGAAATGGACAAATTTTTAAACTTTATAATTTGCATGGTGAAGCTGAAAAAAAAATATATATATATATATATATATATTTGTCTTCACCTTGTGTTATACTGTCGTAACATTTGTAAGTGCTAAAGAAGTAGTCTGCATTAATTTATTGAGTGGTTATGTAAGTTGGTTATGGCTTATGTACCTGAGCAGACTGACTATCAAATTCCATGGAATAGAGTCCTTGAGAAATAGATTGTTTCTCCGTATGTACCCTCTTTGCAGCAGAAGTGAAGCCCTCAAAATTAAAAAAAAAAACCAAAATTTGAATTGCTGTGAGCATATAGATGGTGTTGTAATTTTACTCCTTCACATTTTCCATGTATTTGTCTCTGTGAGGCTCTTCTGTACCATTTATTAATCACATTTTGACCAGGTATATATTAAGCAAAGGTACCAATATGTCTGCCTGATTTGAAGAAAAACATTGATTGATGTCAATGAATATTCCAGGACATGCGACCAGGGCCCAGTGCAAAATGCAGTTGAAGACTACTTTATTTGGACACCCATATCTGTTGGTTAGCAAGTAGTTAGGCAACTGATGTTGATATGTAGGTCAGATATCGTAGTTTGGGGTGTGATGTTGGCATATATAATTGTCTTTCCTTTTTCATATGTTATATTCATGTACATATTCATTTGAACTGTGCAGTTACATTGTTCATCTGTATGTTACAAGTTGTGCTGTGTTGATGAGCTGAGAAGTGTGAGGGAATTAGGGTTTTCTTCCACTTTCCAGTGATTTGTTCAGTCACATTTTGATATAAAGTTTCTTTGTTGAAATGTGATGGTAAATAATTTTATTTGCAAAACAACATTCTTTACAAGTGTTTTAATTTTTTATTACTTGTACAAAATAGTATGTTAGGCCTTGAAAGAGTTATGAAGAAAACCTGTTATGTTTAATCCAGAAATGCCTTAGCTTCAACCATAGATAGAATTCATCGCAGTATGGACTCGGAGCTCAGTGGTAAAGTTTAAAAAACACACTGCCTGTAAAATACCTATTCATTTAAAATTTTTTACAGTCGTATTTAAACACAGAACCATTCAATCTGAGTTTCAGTGAACAACAGACAACAGAAAGATACCAGAAATACTGCTTCCCTTAACACCTCTAGCCTTGCCAGTTGGGGGGAGGGGAATGCTATCACTATAACTTTAACTGGTAATTTGACCTTCACCTAATTTATATCTTCCCACCTACTTTTTTCCAGTGACTTTCAGTACCCAAGTGAATTATAGACTTCACTTTTGCTTTGCCATGGAGCTTAGTGACATATCGTGGAAAAGTCATTAATATTAAGACGTGGCTTTCTTGAAATTAGGCTTTTAGATATCTGTAGTAAATAATTGTGATGAATGATAGACAGGAAATAAGCATCGTTTGGACAAATACAAGGAAAAAGTAATTTGAATTATGTTACCAGTTGTGCATTTACATCACATCCAGTTTTGAACTTAGAAGCATTTGGATGCTTCATTCTGATTGAGTATGTGTACCTAAGAGTGAAATTCTCAAGAGCTTCCAGATTTTTTAAGGTGTGGCACTAATTTCTTTATATGTACTGGTCCCCATGTTTAATTTCACCACTTTCATTGTTTTTGTCACAGAATTATGGCCCTATACGCTAGCATAATGTCCAGTAATTTGTGGACCTTTTACACCCAGTTAAATGTCCTGCTTGACAGTCTTATGTTTATGAGATTGTTATAATTTTATGTTTCATGTTGCTATGAGTACTGAAGAAGTAAAGAAACAGTAAAACTGGTGAAGCTAGAGAGCAGTAAAAAGAGTGGAATAAATGAAGCCTGGGAATATGGAAAACCTCTGAGGAATTCTGTCCAAACATTACCTGTTAATATGTTCTAATACTAATGCATGCGACTGACACTTCAGGGTTGTTGGAGGGGAACCAAGTTCAAATTTTGGCTGTGAAGTTACTATCTTAACTGCCTTTTTCATAGTCTTCTGCAGTCTCTGCAGGAAGATACTGTGTTGGTACATCAGAATATACCAAACAGTACCCCAAGTTCAAAATCATCTTACCATGGTTCTTTCATAACTACAAAACTTAAGAAATTTATACAGCATAATAAAATTCCTGAATATGCAAACAGATCAACAGAAGACCAACTGCACAGTTCTGCGTTTTTATTTTGATATTTCATTTTTTTATGTTGATGTTTCATTTTTATCTTGGACAAGGACTTATTTCAAACATGCAGACAGAGTATGGAAATGTGTATTATAACAGACCAAACTCCTGAGAATTAATGCCTTCTTTGCCAATAGTGGTTATATTATATGCAGAAGAATATTTAATGGTTTTATAATGCAGTTTTGTTCATGTGATATTTAAGGTTCTTATGGCAGTCATTGTGAAGATTGCCGTCTTCTTTGAGGTGATGGCATGTAATGTGGTACATTGTACTGACATTTCAGAAGATTCTGCTGCCTCCATTATCTGTCCTAATAGTGGAGACAGCAGAGTACACTCTTTCCAGACTACATGGCATCACGTCCCAGAAAACAGCAGTCCTTATAATCTTCATAACTTTGTTATGTCTGTTATATTTGTGTTATGAAAATGTCAATAAAAGGTGTTACTGAGATATGTCCTATACATCATAGCATATATCACACTGTTGAGTGTTACTGTAAATATGTGTATGTCTTTTCAGCCACATGAACATATGAATGTTTAGAGTGTTAAGACTGTTATCAGCAGATAATTTATAAATGAAACATATTGAAATCAGTTTACCTTCTGTTTCATAACTAGACATATCTTAGATGCTCAAGGCATTTCAGTTGAATGAAAAGGTGAAGAAAGCTTGTGTTCAGATTGTTGTCTTCTAGGTTGTGATACTGTGTAGTCTTGTAGGTTGTTACAGTCAACTGTAACCATGATGATTATGACAGCAGTTTCTACCTACTCCTCTGCAATGTTGATTAATTTGAACCATCTGTTGCTGCTGGTAACATGAGAAGATTTTATTGAAATCAGTTTCCATGAAATGAAAGCTTCAAGACATGCAAGACTACAAAGTGTCAACTTGGAAGTCCACAGTCTTGTGTTCATAAAGTTTATTTGCTCAAAGCAAATATCATTACTTGACAAGTGCTGTGATTTGTCTGTACCACTTTTTTTTTATGTAAGTTTGGTTTCTATAAAGTGAGTTTCTGATTGTATTTGTCATATATACGTCTGTGAATTGTAACAAATTGTGATACTTGCTTAAACTGTGTAATATCAAATATGTGTAAGATTCTAAAGTAAAACAAAAATTCTTCTTTATATACCTTAATAGTAAATATTAGTGGGTATTTATATTATATAATAAAAGTATATATGTCACAGTCCATTCACTTGAAGATAAGTTATATATTGTGGAATGTTATGGCCTTATTGATACCTTATATAAACTGAATGTCCCTCTTTCCTGGTATGTTGCCTGGAGGATATTTTTTTAATGCTTTTGCACTGTTCAGAAAGACTGGCCCTTGCTTAATTTCATTTCATTAGTGTTTGTTATAATCAGAGTATAAATTCAGTTTCAGTCTGAGAATAGGGGATTGTTAGCGATACATGCGTTTTGAATGTGATATTACTTTAGAATCTGTTTATCATATTAAGATAAGAGTTTTGGTTTTAAAATGTAAAGGTGAAAAAACATACATAAAATTGCACATTCAGAGTGAGAAAGAAGCGGGGTGTTCCAATAACAATGTTGAAGTTGGCTGTTCAAAGGAAGGCAAAATTTTTACTGATAACAGTAAAAACCACTCACTCTGCTTTGTAGGTCATGCTGTGGCTCAAGATTATAGTCACCAACCTTTCATCTCAGAATCTTGAGTTTGATCCCAAGCCAGTGGATGTGGGACTTGTGGTAGAAAAAGTGGCTCTGTGACGGGCTTTTCTAATATTACTTTGTTTTTACCTTGTCATTATCATTCCAAAAATGCTTCCTACTCATTCATATATCAGTCACTGATGTATGTAGTGTTGGCAATTGATCGTGTTATTGAGTAACACACTTAAAATATAGCTATGCTTGTGCTGAAGTTTAAAAAATATATATATATATATATATTTTTTTTTTTCGTGAAAATGTTTAATGCATCTTAAACCAACCTGCTTTATGATATCAAGAGATGGTGGATCTCAAATCACATTGCACAACATCAATTTGGTGCTAAAGTGTGGGTATTTTTTTCTCATTCGTGCTTGAAACACTGTCTCAAGTGAAAGCTCCCAGAATATTGCAATACAGAAGTTGTTTTTGGAATTTATGTAAGGTGGGGTAGCATATATATTATATAATTTTATCAAGACTTTTATGTTTATCAGTTATGACAGATTCACTGGATTCTTTAAAGATTATCACTTGGAAAAATAATGAAACATTTGAAGGAAATTCATGTTATATCTACTAGTCTTGCCTGAGTTATGAAACTGTAACTTAGGTTATTGTAGCAATAGTTATTAACACTGGAACAGTTCATTGGATTGTATGTGACCTTACCAAATACCAGGTATCAGCGTCAATATAATTACCAATACATTAAGGTATAGTACCATTTATTGAAAGCCTGCAATATTGTGAATACCTGCTAGGTTGAATGCAGTTAGTGAATTACATGCATTTTGTCTAATGGAATTTTATATGTTATGTACATAGTGGTTTATGAGTTTGGGAGGACATGTTGTATGTACAAATTATATAACTACAATATATAGCTGTTTTGAATATGTGCCTCAAACAGATTCTAGTCATCTGTTATATCCAGGTAACTCATCAGCAGCACCTTTGTTGAAAGTTGCATATTCGGGTTGTATAAATAATATCTGTTCTGTTCATAATGTTGCAGAATACAAGTTCCATAGTTGTGTCTCATGTACAAGGCACTATACTGGGATATAATCATTAATATTTACTTTTGCTGCTGCTGCTACTACTACTACTACTTTTACTACTGCTGCTTCTACCACCACCACCAATACTAGTACACTCAGTCGAACAAAAATCCATTGGTGTGATATTTTGTACGTCCCGCTCAGGCAGTGACATGCGGTACAGTTGCCATCATAATTCGAGTCGTTTTACTTTCCTCATATTTGTGCATTCGTGGCGTTTCTCTGTCTTCCATTCATT
>Ga0123357_10005474_pt1 | contig 15210 bp, 4 predicted proteins | sample TergutEmb28metaG_FD_89873 | JGI IMG/M metagenome (GOLD analysis project Ga0123357, IMG submission 89873) | Embiratermes neotenicus P4 segment gut microbial communities from Petit-Saut dam, French Guiana - Emb289 P4 | ecosystem: Host-associated > Arthropoda: Insects > Digestive system > Gut ... | reverse complement strand
AGTGCCCATAACTCCGTAACCGTCCAAAAGCGGACACATGTTTATATGAACTTTTTTGATCACAAAGACCTAGGAAATCACCTCCTGAAGTTATGTCCCAAAGTCGTGAATCACCCTGTATAACACAGACGTACCGCTACTCCCCAGAGTACGCTTTTTATATATTTAATCAACAAGTACATTATTTAATTTTTTTTTACTTTCACCATCTTCGTTTATTCCTGCACAAAATGTCGTGTATTTCCTAATGTTACCCTTCTTGGTTCATAAAATATTCACATTGTACATAAATGGTTTGCTAAACTGTAAATGTCCAGCTCCAGGGCCAAAGGGTTAAAGTAACTATATATGTCGCTTTTAACATGTTGACGTTTTCTGCCACAGTAAGCAGCTGTTCGTAATGTGTCTGAGTAAAAGTTTTTAAAGTTATTTTTATTAAATTTAAGTCCAAAATTAATTGTGTTTTACTACATTTTTGTGAACAAATTTTTAGATAGAAGGTGGTGAAATGCTTCAATTTTAAAAAAATCTGTGACACTTTAAATTCTTATCAAACCAAATGTCAGATTCATGCCTTAAGCTATGTCGATGAGGTCTCCAAACATTTGCGAAAAGCGAGTGTCAGCCAAGTTTTGTCGTGAGTCTGTCCTATCAGAGCACTGTTGCTCCCACAAGACTGATTTTGTTAAAATTGTATATTTAGAATTTTGAGTAAAATCAGTCAACACATGCTGATTTTGGCTAAAAGTGGACAAAAATATTATATAATTTACAATTCTTTAATTCTTTCCAAAGTGAGGGCATAACTCATGTTTCCCAAATATTTTGATGTAGTTTAAAAAAGTTTGGGAAAAAAGTATTGTGCCCTCACTTCGGAAAAAAGCAATAGTAGTGCCCGTACTCAAAAACGGCAAAGACCATAAGAATACCGCAAGGTACAGACCCTTTTCTTTGGCTAGTAAAATGGGAAAATCCATGGAAAGAGTAATTAACACCAGACTAAATTGGCTACTCGAAACCAACAATATAATAACAAATGAGGAAACAGGATTCAGAATTCACAGATTCAACAAACGAACACATAGCAAAGTTCAGCCAGTTCATTAAGGATGCTCTGGACAATAAGCGTATATTAACAGCAGTATTTATCGACTTTATTTCAGCCTACGACTCTGGTTGGAAAGAAACCCTTCTATTTAAAATAGTAAGATCCGGAATCAAATCCAACCTACTCCAACGGCTTGAATCATTTATTTTCCACAGAGCACGCAAAGTCCGCTATGGAGAATACTATTCTAAATATCACATCTTACAAACAGGACTAACACAGGGAGCTGTAACTAGCGGCACCTTTGTAATCCTGTACATAAACGACCTAATTGTTGAAGCAAATTCTATCCCTCGCATCAAATGTTTACTATATGCAGATGAGCTTGTCTTCTGAACTGAAGTAGATAAAACAAAGACTGAAGGAAAGACAGAACACTAAGCAAGGCATTGGCCATATTTAAAGAATGGTGTGAGAGAAATAATATGAAGATAAATACCTCAAAAACAGACTTCCATTCCTTTTCCCTAGCTCACAAAACAGTACATCCGAAGCTGAGTTATAAAGGTATAGCTCTATACTAATCAAATGAATTCAAGTGCCTTGGAGTGACCTTTGACAACAAGTTAAACTGGAAAAACCACGTAGATAAAATTTCCTTGAGAATCTCCAAGCGTCAACCTTAAACCTTGCGTACCGAAAATGCATTCTCCCTGTAATAACATTAAGCTGTGTATCCCTAGTCACTGCCCAACCACATACACTTAAAGTGCTGGAACATGCTCAAAACTAGGCCTGAAGACTGAATACTGGTGCAGTGAAAATAACTCCAATTGATGCGATGACTTTCATAACGGAAAATAAACCAGTACAAGAATTAATAAAAGAAAAGGCAGTGTTCCTACATGAGAAGCTGCTCAGAATCCCAGCAGACCAATACTGGAAAGGATACGAAAAGAAGCAGAGCAATTTAAAGACGCAGAATGGATTTATACAGAAGGTAACAGAAATAAAGACAAATTTTGATATTAAAAGCGAGCCCCAACCATCGCACCAACGGCGAAACCCAGTCGACGTCGAACAAGTTGAATGCTGCCCACACCTGCAACAAAACATAGTAAAGGGAGAAATAGGAACAGACACACTTAGGCACCTGGCTTTGGAAACACTGAACAGCAGGTACCCTCCAGACAAGTGGTTGCACATTTTCACAGATGGCTCCCAAATAGACGGATACATAAATGCTGGTGCTGGCCTTTACTGTGAACTTTTCTCCTGCTATATACCATTGGAACAACATTCGACTGCCTCTGATGGAGAAATTGAAGCCATACGCACTGCATTACGTCTGCTGAACCTACACCAGAACAAACTGGAAGGAGCTGTTATTTTTCTCTGAATAAAAGACTGCAATACTATCTGCGAGATCAACAGAAACTGTGATATTAACAGAAGCCACGGACTTCCACGCCCAAATACAACTCAAGGCAAAACACAAACAAATTGCACTGCAGTGGATACCAGGACACTGCCAAATCGCATGGAATGAACATGCCGATGCACTGGCGAAAAGGGTGCCAAAATCACACAAACACATATTAGAGAAACATCCTGCCATTCTATTAAATTGCATTTAAAACAGGTGTTTGAAAGTGCATACAGACACGAACTATGGTCAAAGTTATCCCAAAAACCACGGAAGCAAGAAATATCCAAAATACTAGACTGGCCAAGAAGAAAGGCAGTTACAGAATTCCGATTTGCTTTGAGCATGATTGTTTGGGTACACCCCTTCACCGCACTGGAATCCGCCACGAACCCTACTACACGCTATGCACCCTCCGCGAACCCATGGACAGAAACCATTTAGGACAATGTTGAGCCGTGCCACAAGGGCTCGTCTCAAGGTTATCTCCATGCGGAACTAAACTGGTGATTTGCCGGAACTTCCGTCCACGTCTTCCCTAGCTGTCATCGGCGGATTGGTTCCTGTGAGTGAGGGGAGTGGATTGGGGGTGGTTGTTTGTGATAGGGTTGGCAGTGAAAGTATTGCCGGGAGAGGACTTCCATCGGAGCCGGCGAGAAGACTGGTCGCTTGAGAACGCGAAAAAGTAAGAGAAGCAGCCAGCCCGGGACAGTGTAGCAACTGTTGGTGACCTAGCCAAGGAACGAGAGAGAGGGGTTCGGCGTGCGAGCGTACCGTAAGTCCTGAATTTGGTCTCTTCGACTGGGTCTATATTTTCTGGGTACGTTCATTTTGGCTTGTTACGTGACCTCGCCGCCAGTCCCCACTCTCAAGGGGGAGCAAGCCCGAGAGGCCTGTGTTAGTTTTAGTTACTACTCTGTATTTGTGCCGCAACTCTATGAGCGTAGACCGGTCTTGTGCGTGTTCGAAGCTCGCGCAGTGAGACGGCGTGCTGACGAGCCGGCAGGTGAGACGCGCTAGCGCGTCGTTAAGTTTCGGAGATACGATAGCCGGCTAGCACCCTGTGTGGCCAAACACTGGTGTGGTGTTACGCGCTGGTTGGAGAGGGGAGTTGATAAATTGTGTGTATTACGAAGACTACTGTTAGCGGAGTTTGGATACCTCGCTGTTCATGGTTGTATTTTCTGAACTGTTCTGTTCAACTGGTAGTAGAAGTCGTCTGACTTGATGTAGACTAGCGTAGTCTGTATGAAGGAATACGGTAACTGGGTATTGGCGTGTTGGCCAGGAGGTCGAAGCCATATGACTCGACCCGCGTGTTCTATTTGCTTTGAATTCGTTGTATAGTTTACTATGATTATCGTTGGCTGTACACGTCGCTAAATTTGACGAAAATTCTTTGTTTGTTTATACCTATCTGGCGGAAGACGCCGTGTTTGTTTCTAGGTGATTTTTATGTTATTAACTATGAACCCCTTGTGGTTTTAGAATACATTATTTGTGTTCTTGTCAAACTGTGATCATTCTTTTGTTCTACTCTACGTTGTGAATGGCTTTTCTACCACTTTCCTACCGGAGCCTTCCCTTATGGGGGCCCAGCCGCCCAGACGTTCTGACGCGGGCACACAGGGTGCCGAGCCCCCAGTATTATCCGCCTAGCGGGGCTCAGTGTAATAGGACAGAGTGTGAGCGATACTGGGAAGACAGGACAAAAATTATGGAAAACTGACTTTGCTGTTTGGTATTACTATTTTGTGACTGTTTCTTACTATTAGGATTTTTATATTTACCGTGAATGTTGTTTATAGTAACCACAGTATTTACAGTGCAATTTGAATATTTTATTGTTATTGGTCGCATAGGTCAATGATAAAAAGTCATTGTAGCCGCCATTGGGAAAAAATAAATACCAACTCTTTAATTTTTATAATTTGATTCAGTTGGTGTCCCATAAGGCAATACCATGGCAGAAGAAGCAATTGATTGTCTCAACATAACGTTTAAGGTAATGACGTACTGTGAGGTACGAGCTGAGAATGAAGGAACAGTGGTCGAGCTACACACGCACACACACACACACACACAAACAAACAAACGCACGCACGCACACGCACACACCACACACACACACAAACAAACAAACAAACAAACACACGCACGCACACACACACACACAGTCGACCATTTTCTATTAATGTGTGGAGAAAGCTGATAATGCCCAGCATGAAGTTCAGTACGCTAAACTACACGGAACAAGACAATAGACTTGTGAAGTCAATCTGACTGCAACATGACTGCCAGTCATATTATGGGAAATAATCATGAGTGGTAGGGGCAACATGAAAGCGGACGTTTCGATGTGCTAAATTCTGTGGGAATTTCCTAATTTATTTATTGTTCTTGTATATTCATTTTTAGAAATTTTTTAAGAAATGTTAATAAATTCTTGAATTTGCCCACATTTAAAGCATTGCAAGAAAGCTTATTTTCCCATTAATGTTGTTCGATAGTAACGTTAAACTAAGATTATTGCAACAAAAACAACAACAGCAACAACAACAACAACAATATAAAATCATTGGAATAATAGAAGGCAGATTAGAACCATACACATTGTCAGTATTGTTAAGCTGTTGCTACGAAATACATGAATCATGAAATCATTTTATTCTTACAGTTTGCCAAAGCAGTAATTAGCATTCACTTGGTTTTGCAACGTATTGTTAAAACAGCTTTTACAGAGATTAATGAATAAATTGTTTTGTGTTAGAATAAGATATAAATATTTCTCACACTTATTATTATTATTATTATTATTATTATTATTATTATTATGAACCACTTACCTCACACGGGCCCTTGCCCCCGGTAGCAGTACCAGCGCAAATCATGCGATCTGTGACATTTCCAGGATAGGAAGCTCTACAAGTGGCGTCATCTATGATTTCTGTTGTCACTTCACGCAGATAGGGGCTGATGGAGCCTCCCTTCTGCAAAACAAAAAAAAAATTGTTGTAGTTTTATAAACCACACAGTGTGAAACAGGTTCTAGAGCACCTCCGGTTTTGGACCACAGCAGAGGGAATGCTTCCTGTACACAGTGAGTGTGTGGGACAGTTCTTTAGTATAAAGCAGTCAGCGTTCAGCCGACTGTAACGTCAGTCTGACAGTGAAATAATCGCTGCTACTGTATGATAAGGTACAAACATGCGTAATGTTCCTTATATATATATATATATATATGTTAACTACAATTGGATTGACACCCGCTGGCAGTAGTACAGTACACATTTACATACAAATGATACATAGAACAACACATGTTCTGGTAATATTGCTTTTCCAGACAGGAAAGTTTTAGACCAGACAGGACTGTTTGGAATGCATACTGTTGGAGGTGCAGTTGCTGTTGAGTTGTAACAGTGAGAGATACGTTGTGAGTTGAATTGGTTCAGAACTGTGTAACATTGCGGGCTGTGGGTGCGACTGGAATGGATAGCGAACAGAGAGCAATTCAGTAGTGAAAGAAGGCTTTCAGGTTTGCTGTGGGTTCAAGAGCATAATTTGTCTTTATTTTCCTTGAAAAAATGTGGTCCTTTTATGAATATATTTGGCAAATCTGGAGCGCGTTTTGAAAATGCTGTGCTGCTCTGAAACGTCAGTGCTTATTTACGTGTTTACGTAGGATTTCTTTCCAGAATTCATGAGATTAGTGAAGCAGAACCGTGCGGAATATTGTAATAAATAGTTATATTGAATTAGTATTTGTGATTCGTCTAAATAAACAACAATACAATGGTAAAGACATATTTAATTTGTCCCACTCAGACAAGGTACAAACACTGTTTGTCACCGCATGGCAGTTCATGCCGCCAGTAATTATTCATCGTCCCTATTACTGCTCGATGTAAATGACAAAGCAAGATGTTTTCTTTTATTTTTCTGTAGTTTTGTGGTGCCAAGGCCGCAAACCTTTAACCTTTTGGCGCCGGAATTATTTTTTTTAAATTTTAGCACACACTGTATATAAAATGTGAATAAAACAGGAACCAAAGATGTTAGAATTATGAAACAAACTGCATTTTGAAGAGACAAAACGGAGAGTATATACCGTGTTTAAAATATTCAGTACCTGTATTTGTTGAATAAATATATAAAATGCAACGTTTAGAGGTTACCGGTGTGGTACGACCACTATAGTGGTCGTTAGGCGTCAAAGGGTTAATGTCTAAATTATTCTTTTCTAACAGTCTGGTATACATTTATTTTTTGAAACATCTCAAATCTTCAAAGTATAATATCAGCCACGAGGTAAGATATGCTTAGCAATAACCAATCTAAATGTCTTGTAAAATACCGTGCGGATTTGAGCTTCACTTTGGACCTGGCATAACGTGGAGCGTAGTCAAATTTAACTGGAATTTGGACCGGTAAACAAGAAACATGTAGCTGACTGCATGGGGCAGAATCCATCTTGACAATCTAACAGTCCCGCAGGTAGGCCAGACATTTCCCTCATTTCATCGAACTTGAATGTTCATCACCACACTCTCATGAACTGAACACCCACTCCAAGCCAGAGCCATACAAATACTGTACAAGTACACCACCACACTTCCATGAACGTCAAGTTTAATATTATCCTCCTACCAATGCCTAGACCGGTCATATGGTCTCTTTAGCTCCGGGTTCTCCACGAAATTCCTGTACCATCACTTCTTATTTCCATACTTTCTACATGCCATGGCAATCCAACTCCTCTTGATTTGATACCCCAGACGACAGTTGGTGAGTTATGCAGATCATACAGCTTCTCCTTATGATTCTTCTCCGGTCAACTACAAGCTGCTCCCATTTAAACCCAAATTTTCCCCCTCTCTAGTTGCGTAAAGAGAAAAAACCAACTTGATGCCACTTATTTTATTATTTAATATTCATTATTACTCAACATGTTTCGGCCGTTAATACGACCATCTTCAGGAGTCTGCGACTAACTGGTTTTTATTTCATGGGTGGTATCTGGTTTGGTGTGTGTTGGCGATCCGATTCAGTGTGGCTATGGCGGTGTGGTGTCTTGATGCAGTCTGAAGCACTACTGACCTGCTGATGTGGGATGCGGGGGCTGGGGGTTAACCCCCAGCCCCCGCATCCCACATCAGCAGGTCAGTAGTGCTTCAGACTGCATCAAGACACCACACCGCCATAGCCACACTGAATCGGATCGCCAACACACACCAAACCAGATACCACCCATGAAATAAAAACCAGTTAGTCGCAGACTCCTGAAGATGGTCGTATTAACGGCCGAAACATGTTGAGTAATAATGAATATTAAATAATAAAATAAGTGGCATCAAGTTGGTTTTTTCTCTTTACGCAACTAGAGAGGGGGAAAATTTGGGTTTAAATGGGAGCAGCTTGTAGTTGACCGGAGAAGAATCATAAGGAGAAGCTGTATGATCTGCATAACTCACCAACTGTCGTCTGGGGTATCAAATCAAGAGGAGTTGGATTGCCATGGCATGTAGAAAGTATGGAAATAAGAAGTGATGGTACAGGAATTTCGTGGAGAACCCGGAGCTAAAGAGACCATATGACCGGTCTAGGCATTGGTAGGAGGATAATATTAAACTTGACGTTCATGGAAGTGTGGTGGTGTACTTGTACAGTATTTGTATGGCTCTGGCTTGGAGTGGGTGTTCAGTTCATGAGAGTGTGGTGATGAACATTCAAGTTCGATGAAATGAGGGAAATGTCTGGCCTACCTGCGGGACTGTTAGATTGTCAAGATGGATTCTGCCCCATGCAGTCAGCTACATGTTTCTTGTTTACCGGTCCAAATTCCAGTTAAATTTGACTACGCTCCACGTTATGCCAGGTCCAAAGTGAAGCTCAAATCCGCACGGTATTTTACAAGACATTTAGATTGGTTATTGCTAAGCATATCTTACCTCGTGGCTGATATTATACTTTGAAGATTTGAGATGTTTCAAAAAATAAATGTATACCAGACTGTTAGAAAAGAATAATTTAGACATTAACCCTTTGACGCCTAACGACCACTATAGTGGTCGTACCACACCGGTAACCTCTAAACGTTGCATTTTATATATTTATTCAACAAATACAGGTACTGAATATTTTAAACACGGTATATACTCTCCGTTTTGTCTCTTCAAAATGCAGTTTGTTTCATAATTCTAACATCTTTGGTTCCTGTTTTATTCACATTTTATATACAGTGTGTGCTAAAATTTAAAAAAAATAATTCCGGCGCCAAAAGGTTAAAGGTTTGCGGCCTTGGCACCACAAAACTACAGAAAAATAAAAGAAAACATCTTGCTTTGTCATTTACATCGAGCAGTAATAGGGACGATGAATAATTACTGGCGGCATGAACTGCCATGCGGTGACAAACAGTGTTTGTACCTTGTCTGAGTGGGACAAATTAAATATGTCTTTACCATTGTATTGTTGTTTATTTAGACGAATCACAAATACTAATTCAATATAACTATTTATTACAATATTCCGCACGGTTCTGCTTCACTAATCTCATGAATTCTGGAAAGAAATCCTACGTAAACACGTAAATAAGCACTGACGTTTCAGAGCAGCACAGCATTTTCAAAACGCGCTCCAGATTTGCCAAATATATTCATAAAAGGACCACATTTTTTCAAGGAAAATAAAGACAAATTATGCTCTTGAACCCACAGCAAACCTGAAAGCCTTCTTTCACTACTGAATTGCTCTCTGTTCGCTATCCATTCCAGTCGCACCCACAGCCCGCAATGTTACACAGTTCTGAACCAATTCAACTCACAACGTATCTCTCACTGTTACAACTCAACAGCAACTGCACCTCCAACAGTATGCATTCCAAACAGTCCTGTCTGGTCTAAAACTTTCCTGTCTGGAAAAGCAATATTACCAGAACATGTGTTGTTCTATGTATCATTTGTATGTAAATGTGTACTGTACTACTGCCAGCGGGTGTCAATCCAATTGTAGTTAACATATATATATATATATATATAAGGAACATTACGCATGTTTGTACCTTATCATACAGTAGCAGCGATTATTTCACTGTCAGACTGACGTTACAGTCGGCTGAACGCTGACTGCTTTATACTAAAGAACTGTCCCACACACTCACTGTGTACAGGAAGCATTCCCTCTGCTGTGGTCCAAAACCGGAGGTGCTCTAGAACCTGTTTCACACTGTGTGGTTTATAAAACTACAACAATTTTTTTTTTGTTTTGCAGAAGGGAGGCTCCATCAGCCCCTATCTGCGTGAAGTGACAACAGAAATCATAGATGACGCCACTTGTAGAGCTTCCTATCCTGGAAATGTCACAGATCGCATGATTTGCGCTGGTACTGCTACCGGGGGCAAGGGCCCGTGTGAGGTAAGTGGTTCATAATAATAATAATAATAATAATAATAATAATAATAATAAGTGTGAGAAATATTTATATCTTATTCTAACACAAAACAATTTATTCATTAATCTCTGTAAAAGCTGTTTTAACAATACGTTGCAAAACCAAGTGAATGCTAATTACTGCTTTGGCAAACTGTAAGAATAAAATGATTTCATGATTCATGTATTTCGTAGCAACAGCTTAACAATACTGACAATGTGTATGGTTCTAATCTGCCTTCTATTATTCCAATGATTTTATATTGTTGTTGTTGTTGTTGCTGTTGTTGTTTTTGTTGCAATAATCTTAGTTTAACGTTACTATCGAACAACATTAATGGGAAAATAAGCTTTCTTGCAATGCTTTAAATGTGGGCAAATTCAAGAATTTATTAACATTTCTTAAAAAATTTCTAAAAATGAATATACAAGAACAATAAATAAATTAGGAAATTCCCACAGAATTTAGCACATCGAAACGTCCGCTTTCATGTTGCCCCTACCACTCATGATTATTTCCCATAATATGACTGGCAGTCATGTTGCAGTCAGATTGACTTCACAAGTCTATTGTCTTGTTCCGTGTAGTTTAGCGTACTGAACTTCATGCTGGGCATTATCAGCTTTCTCCACACATTAATAGAAAATGGTCGACTGTGTGTGTGTGTGTGCGTGCGTGTGTTTGTTTGTTTGTTTGTTTGTGTGTGTGTGTGGTGTGTGCGTGTGCGTGCGTGCGTTTGTTTGTTTGTGTGTGTGTGTGTGTGTGCGTGTGTAGCTCGACCACTGTTCCTTCATTCTCAGCTCGTACCTCACAGTACGTCATTACCTTAAACGTTATGTTGAGACAATCAATTGCTTCTTCTGCCATGGTATTGCCTTATGGGACACCAACTGAATCAAATTATAAAAATTAAAGAGTTGGTATTTATTTTTTCCCAATGGCGGCTACAATGACTTTTTATCATTGACCTATGCGACCAATAACAATAAAATATTCAAATTGCACTGTAAATACTGTGGTTACTATAAACAACATTCACGGTAAATATAAAAATCCTAATAGTAAGAAACAGTCACAAAATAGTAATACCAAACAGCAAAGTCAGTTTTCCATAATTTTTGTCCTGTCTTCCCAGTATCGCTCACACTCTGTCCTATTACACTGAGCCCCGCTAGGCGGATAATACTGGGGGCTCGGCACCCTGTGTGCCCGCGTCAGAACGTCTGGGCGGCTGGGCCCCCATAAGGGAAGGCTCCGGTAGGAAAGTGGTAGAAAAGCCATTCACAACGTAGAGTAGAACAAAAGAATGATCACAGTTTGACAAGAACACAAATAATGTATTCTAAAACCACAAGGGGTTCATAGTTAATAACATAAAAATCACCTAGAAACAAACACGGCGTCTTCCGCCAGATAGGTATAAACAAACAAAGAATTTTCGTCAAATTTAGCGACGTGTACAGCCAACGATAATCATAGTAAACTATACAACGAATTCAAAGCAAATAGAACACGCGGGTCGAGTCATATGGCTTCGACCTCCTGGCCAACACGCCAATACCCAGTTACCGTATTCCTTCATACAGACTACGCTAGTCTACATCAAGTCAGACGACTTCTACTACCAGTTGAACAGAACAGTTCAGAAAATACAACCATGAACAGCGAGGTATCCAAACTCCGCTAACAGTAGTCTTCGTAATACACACAATTTATCAACTCCCCTCTCCAACCAGCGCGTAACACCACACCAGTGTTTGGCCACACAGGGTGCTAGCCGGCTATCGTATCTCCGAAACTTAACGACGCGCTAGCGCGTCTCACCTGCCGGCTCGTCAGCACGCCGTCTCACTGCGCGAGCTTCGAACACGCACAAGACCGGTCTACGCTCATAGAGTTGCGGCACAAATACAGAGTAGTAACTAAAACTAACACAGGCCTCTCGGGCTTGCTCCCCCTTGAGAGTGGGGACTGGCGGCGAGGTCACGTAACAAGCCAAAATGAACGTACCCAGAAAATATAGACCCAGTCGAAGAGACCAAATTCAGGACTTACGGTACGCTCGCACGCCGAACCCCTCTCTCTCGTTCCTTGGCTAGGTCACCAACAGTTGCTACACTGTCCCGGGCTGGCTGCTTCTCTTACTTTTTCGCGTTCTCAAGCGACCAGTCTTCTCGCCGGCTCCGATGGAAGTCCTCTCCCGGCAATACTTTCACTGCCAACCCTATCACAAACAACCACCCCCAATCCACTCCCCTCACTCACAGGAACCAATCCGCCGATGACAGCTAGGGAAGACGTGGACGGAAGTTCCGGCAAATCACCAGTTTAGTTCCGCATGGAGATAACCTTGAGACGAGCCCTTGTGGCACGGCTCAACATTGTCCTAAATGGTTTCTGTCCATGGGTTCGCGGAGGGTGCATAGCGTGTAGTAGGGTTCGTGGCGGATTCCAGTGCGGTGAAGGGGTGTACCCAAACAATCATGCTCAAAGCAAATCGGAATTCTGTAACTGCCTTTCTTCTTGGCCAGTCTAGTATTTTGGATATTTCTTGCTTCCGTGGTTTTTGGGATAACTTTGACCATAGTTCGTGTCTGTATGCACTTTCAAACACCTGTTTTAAATGCAATTTAATAGAATGGCAGGATGTTTCTCTAATATGTGTTTGTGTGATTTTGGCACCCTTTTCGCCAGTGCATCGGCATGTTCATTCCATGCGATTTGGCAGTGTCCTGGTATCCACTGCAGTGCAATTTGTTTGTGTTTTGCCTTGAGTTGTATTTGGGCGTGGAAGTCCGTGGCTTCTGTTAATATCACAGTTTCTGTTGATCTCGCAGATAGTATTGCAGTCTTTTATTCAGAGAAAAATAACAGCTCCTTCCAGTTTGTTCTGGTGTAGGTTCAGCAGACGTAATGCAGTGCGTATGGCTTCAATTTCTCCATCAGAGGCAGTCGAATGTTGTTCCAATGGTATATAGCAGGAGAAAAGTTCACAGTAAAGGCCAGCACCAGCATTTATGTATCCGTCTATTTGGGAGCCATCTGTGAAAATGTGCAACCACTTGTCTGGAGGGTACCTGCTGTTCAGTGTTTCCAAAGCCAGGTGCCTAAGTGTGTCTGTTCCTATTTCTCCCTTTACTATGTTTTGTTGCAGGTGTGGGCAGCATTCAACTTGTTCGACGTCGACTGGGTTTCGCCGTTGGTGCGATGGTTGGGGCTCGCTTTTAATATCAAAATTTGTCTTTATTTCTGTTACCTTCTGTATAAATCCATTCTGCGTCTTTAAATTGCTCTGCTTCTTTTCGTATCCTTTCCAGTATTGGTCTGCTGGGATTCTGAGCAGCTTCTCATGTAGGAACACTGCCTTTTCTTTTATTAATTCTTGTACTGGTTTATTTTCCGTTATGAAAGTCATCGCATCAATTGGAGTTATTTTCACTGCACCAGTATTCAGTCTTCAGGCCTAGTTTTGAGCATGTTCCAGCACTTTAAGTGTATGTGGTTGGGCAGTGACTAGGGATACACAGCTTAATGTTATTACAGGGAGAATGCATTTTCGGTACGCAAGGTTTAAGGTTGACGCTTGGAGATTCTCAAGGAAATTTTATCTACGTGGTTTTTCCAGTTTAACTTGTTGTCAAAGGTCACTCCAAGGCACTTGAATTCATTTGATTAGTATAGAGCTATACCTTTATAACTCAGCTTCGGATGTACTGTTTTGTGAGCTAGGGAAAAGGAATGGAAGTCTGTTTTTGAGGTATTTATCTTCATATTATTTCTCTCACACCATTCTTTAAATATGGCCAATGCCTTGCTTAGTGTTCTGTCTTTCCTTCAGTCTTTGTTTTATCTACTTCAGTTCAGAAGACAAGCTCATCTGCATATAGTAAACATTTGATGCGAGGGATAGAATTTGCTTCAACAATTAGGTCGTTTATGTACAGGATTACAAAGGTGCCGCTAGTTACAGCTCCCTGTGTTAGTCCTGTTTGTAAGATGTGATATTTAGAATAGTATTCTCCATAGCGGACTTTGCGTGCTCTGTGGAAAATAAATGATTCAAGCCGTTGGAGTAGGTTGGATTTGATTCCGGATCTTACTATTTTAAATAGAAGGGTTTCTTTCCAACCAGAGTCGTAGGCTGAAATAAAGTCGATAAATACTGCTGTTAATATACGCTTATTGTCCAGAGCATCCTTAATGAACTGGCTGAACTTTGCTATGTGTTCGTTTGTTGAATCTGTGAATTCTGAATCCTGTTTCCTCATTTGTTATTATATTGTTGGTTTCGAGTAGCCAATTTAGTCTGGTGTTAATTACTCTTTCCATGGATTTTCCCATTTTACTAGCCAAAGAAAAGGGTCTGTACCTTGCGGTATTCTTATGGTCTTTGCCGTTTTTGAGTACGGGCACTACTATTGCTTTTTTCCGAAGTGAGGGCACAATACTTTTTTCCCAAACTTTTTTAAACTACATCAAAATATTTGGGAAACATGAGTTATGCCCTCACTTTGGAAAGAATTAAAGAATTGTAAATTATATAATATTTTTGTCCACTTTTAGCCAAAATCAGCATGTGTTGACTGATTTTACTCAAAATTCTAAATATACAATTTTAACAAAATCAGTCTTGTGGGAGCAACAGTGCTCTGATAGGACAGACTCACGACAAAACTTGGCTGACACTCGCTTTTCGCAAATGTTTGGAGACCTCATCGACATAGCTTAAGGCATGAATCTGACATTTGGTTTGATAAGAATTTAAAGTGTCACAGATTTTTTTAAAATTGAAGCATTTCACCACCTTCTATCTAAAAATTTGTTCACAAAAATGTAGTAAAACACAATTAATTTTGGACTTAAATTTAATAAAAATAACTTTAAAAACTTTTACTCAGACACATTACGAACAGCTGCTTACTGTGGCAGAAAACGTCAACATGTTAAAAGCGACATATATAGTTACTTTAACCCTTTGGCCCTGGAGCTGGACATTTACAGTTTAGCAAACCATTTATGTACAATGTGAATATTTTATGAACCAAGAAGGGTAACATTAGGAAATACACGACATTTTGTGCAGGAATAAACGAAGATGGTGAAAGTAAAAAAAAATTAAATAATGTACTTGTTGATTAAATATATAAAAAGCGTACTCTGGGGAGTAGCGGTACGTCTGTGTTATACAGGGTGATTCACGACTTTGGGACATAACTTCAGGAGGTGATTTCCTAGGTCTTTGTGATCAAAAAAGTTCATATAAACATGTGTCCGCTTTTGGACGGTTACGGAGTTATGGGCACT
>Ga0123357_10005471_pt1 | contig 15213 bp, 9 predicted proteins | sample TergutEmb28metaG_FD_89873 | JGI IMG/M metagenome (GOLD analysis project Ga0123357, IMG submission 89873) | Embiratermes neotenicus P4 segment gut microbial communities from Petit-Saut dam, French Guiana - Emb289 P4 | ecosystem: Host-associated > Arthropoda: Insects > Digestive system > Gut ... | reverse complement strand
TGGTTCGATGTATGTTGGAGTTTCGGTGTGGTTGGGTTGGAGTGGTATCCGTGTTGCAGGCTGAAGCACAACTTGTGCTTCAGCCTGCAACACGGATACCACTCCAACCCAACCACACCGAAACTCCAACACACACCGAACCAAGAACAATACGGCCAATGTGGTAATTCAACAAAATAGTCGCACGCTTCTGATGATGGATATATTAATGTCTGAAACATGTTGAGCACATAAGCAGTGAAATAAACTAGCAAGTGACATCAGGTTGGTCTTTTATTCTTCAACTATCACAATGATGCACGGTCCAATAAACATACGATTTACGAAATTACAAGCTGGCAGCCATGCGAAATTTGTGTATTATTCGGTTTGAAGGCTGTAATTAGTGAACCGCTGGAGTTTAGGACTGAGAAATTTGTTGCGGGGGAATGGCAGGGTAACATTGAACAAATCTAGCCACGACACTAAACTTTGATCTTTATATCCATAACATCTTACATACACAAACTCTGTACGTAATACGTTATTTACAAATTAAAAGTAATCAGCAATATTAGTACCACTATACGTACTGGACTAGAAGCGTGTGCAATAGAAAAGCAGCTCTGTGAATTCTGCTGGAACCCCATTTTAATATCAGGCCTGTCATCCCATCTACGGGTACATTTCATAAGTTGCGTCTTTCCTTCGGGTTTTCGACTAAGTTGTGTGTTTGGTGTTTAAAAGTCTGTAAGGTCAGACAAGTTCCGTATTTTCTGTCTAGTTTTTGATACTCATTTTCGTCACCATGCGTTATTTGGAATTGCATTTTCAGAATCCTACATTCCGGTCTTTATCAGAGATGGGTATTGTTTTCAGTGCTTGCGATTACCACAGTGGGTTTTAGACCTTCTTGCAGAGCAGTTGCGAAAATCGACTGTGAGCTCGTCGTCCGTATGGAACACCTTGATTCCCACCATACATGCGGATTTTCATGAAATTGTATCTTGGAGGGGTTTTTTACAAACATCAGCTTATAACAATTTTATTTAAAAACTGACAAAAATAAAACACTTTACATGAATGCCTACTTACGCAATATATCGCCATTTTGTTGATGACCGTGTCTCATACACGTTAATGTACCTCATTACAGTCGAGCGTGATCGATTGCAAGCCTCGCCATTTAAGAGATTAGTACAAGAAATATTATATTGGCCGTGTTTCGTAAACGGAAAGATTCCCCATTAAAATCAAGCGTGATCGATTGTACTTAAATCTAGGGGACGTAACAGAGTGAATGCTTCAGAAATGTTACGCCCCGCGGATGGTTCCCAACATGTTTTGTTTCCGATAAGCTTCTGGTAACGAATTGAGACATTTGCGGCTGTAGACTTTTTTGCTCTCACAAAGTTACGTAGCAATGGAGTGTGGAATCCTACATTCCCATACAAATATCAAAGGTGACTTTATATAAGGTTGACAGTGAATGTGTTCTCCATTCTGGTTCTTCGGAGCTGAGCTTCTAGTGACGTCACGAGGTAACCTTACTTATATCCTATAATTACTCCTAATTATACTACATAATACTGACGTAAGCTTATAGCTTGTCTGTTTGTAAGTTAGCGTTCGCGTGTTGTGATATATAAAATATCTCAGAGCAGGGCGTATAACTTTACAAAAATTAAGCTATGAAGTGGGAGATACGTCTTTGGTATGGCATACCGGATATGTTGTGTAATTTAAGGTTGGGCTTTCATGTTTTAAGGGCTGTACTCTAGGAGATCGAGGAACACGAGAAAATTATAATTTGACGGTTACAGTATTGAAACATATGGCGATACCTGTCGAAGTTGCCACGCTGTATATGCACTATTGAATTGCTGAAATCTTAGATCGCTTTGCAAATCCTGCTGAAGGCATGGATGAAGTTCTAGTTTTTCTGTGTCTTAGGAGGTGGACTTGCGATGGTCCCTTCTGTATTCAAAAGAAACAAACCAGGTGTTTGAGGATTAAGGATTAATAATTTCTGAAAGCTTAAGGATGTTCAAAGTAAGGTCTGGAGGCGAAGTACCGAGTTATGAATACTAAAATCTCTTAGAATAAACGGGGATTAGTTATATTTGCCACTATATAAAGTAAATGACATCTTGGTGCATGCTGCTTGCGTGGTTTGTGGAGGCGGGAGCCGGTTTGTTGTTGTTGTTGTTCTTTTTTCTTGAATGCCGTTTACACTATCAAGCTTAATGCCCTTAACGGATTATAATCGCATATCCATAATTGTAAGGGCTGACTTCGAGTCCCAAGACGAGAGGCTTAGTGCCGAATTCCCTGAACAGTTTATCTGCTCGCGAAGTAAGCTTGCGTATTGTGAACTAGGCATGTTTATGTATACCCATATGTTGCCTAAATTCTTATCAACCATGTTCCGAAAGAACAAAAGAACACATTACCGTCCCTGATCACGTGTCAGTATATCGACAGTGGTTTTTTTCTGCTTTGTAAATTATTGATGTGGGCCGTGGCCCCGTGTGAAGCACAGGGAGATATGGTAATGCAGGGTATTTCCAAGTAAATCGGAGGGCATAAAGTAGCCCTCGTTGCTTTGCCAAATCCGTCCTTCGACATTAAGAGACAGTATACTTGATTTTCTCCTCCACTTTTTCTTAGCGGGCAAAATTCTTCAGTTATTTTAGTTAAAGGTATGGAAATATCTTGGGCTAGTACGACAATCGGTGTAGTTCCGTGTGTTAGGGATCGACCCGTGACAATCTGGTCATGAGAACATCCGGCAAATTCAAACACACAGCCGTACTGACGGCGGGATTCGTACCAGCGAACCTAGTGCTCCAGCAGAACTGTATATAATAGATTTTTGGTTTATTACACGACGCAGCCGGTACGCTTATCTCAGGTGAAGGAATAGAAAATACTTAGATGGAAGCCGTCGCGACCCAACGGAGGTGCCATCCCACAATTTTCCTGGATGGATCGAGGCAAACCACGCAAAACCCCATAATAGCCAGTATCGAGGTCGGGTTTCGAACGCTGCTTCTTGAAAATACAAATGTGGAATATTTGCACGTAGGTTAATGTCACGTGCCGTACGCTTCAGACAGCAGGGCACATAATTTTACATCCCTCGCCATATGTTTCAGAGATCAATATGTATTGGTTTACATCACGTGTCATACGTGCTTCAGAGATCATTGCAAATAGGCTTACATCGAGTGCCATGTGTCTCAGAGATCACTGCGCGCAGGTTTATATCACGTGCCATACGCTTCAGACAGCGGTGCACGTAATTTTTACGTCACGTGCCATATGCTCCAGAGATCATTGCACACAGGTTTACATCGTGTGCCATATATTTCAGAGATCATTGCACACAAGTTTACATCACGTTTCATATATTTTAGAGATCATTGCACACAGGTTTACATAATGTGCCATATGCTTAATAGATAATTGCACACAAGTTTACATCACGTTTCATATATTTCAGAGATCACTGCACACAGATTTACATCATGTGCCACATGCTTAATAGATCATTGCACACAGGTTTACTTCACGTGCCATATATTTCAGAGATCATTTCACACAGGTTTACATCACGTGTCATATATTTCAGATATCATTGCACACATTTTACCTCACGTGCCATATATTTCAGAGATCTTTGCACACATGTTTACATCACGTGCCATATATTTCAGAGACCATTTCACACAGGTTTACATCACGTGTCATATATTTCAGAGATCATTGCACACATTTTACCTCACGTGCCATATATTTCAGAGATCATTGCACACACGTTTACATCACGTGCCATATATTTCAGAGATCATTGCACAGAGGTTTACATCACGTGCCATATGCTTCAGAGATCATTGCACACAGGTTTACATCACGTGCCATATGCTTCAGAGATCATTGCACACAGGTTTACATCACGTGCCATATGCTTCAGAGATCATTGCACACAGGTTTACATCACGTGTCATATGCCTCGGAGATCATTGCACACAGGTTTTATTTGCACTGTTTCCTAATTTCACGCGAAATTTGATGTTGCGAGGTTTGAGGTTCTGACAGCAGTGTTGCTGAGGAATCCGGTCTTAAGTAGTGTAATGCTGTGTCGTTGGATGTATAGTTCCCGAAGTTTCGGAGTATCGTAGCGTCGTCATCTTCGTGATCCGATTGTTCGAAATATAATTTTAACTCTTTACTCTAAGCTCCGATTTTTCATTTTTAGACGACAGATAAGACCAAACCTATAATGGATGCCAAAGTGTTGAAATCCCATCTCGCGCACGTCGAAAAATTGGTAGACCTGATTCCGAAACGATCCAGTCTAATGTCATACAAGATAGGCAGCGCGATATAATCGTTCCGGGGACTTTGTAGCCACACCTGGTACACAAAATGATGCCGTACTAACAAGGATACAACTTACATTTCAGTGTGAGGTGCAGGGTGAAATAGTAATAGTGCGGATCCTCTGATGGTAGATTGCACTAGCGGTGCTTGAGGTGTGGTTAGATTCGTGGTGTTGATTTTTAGAGGGTCGTGGTGTCAGAGCCCTCCTTCATTTTTCAGGTTGTCAGCGTTTGATGAGTTCCTTGCTGATTGTGTTGCCAAGTCATTCTGCCTTTGATATCTTCTGGCATGCTCCAGATCGCAGTTTCTTTTACCTTCACGGATTATAACTACGTTTTGTGTATACAAACCTAAAAATTATTTGTCTTTTCTTTCCTTCCTTTCTTTTTTTTAGCCATAGGCACACAGGAATAGTTTGCATACTATGCCATTTTCAGCCACCTTTCATCTTTTATTCTGTTTACGTGACATTTCCTTTCCTTTCTACGGTGCTTTCCAAGCATATTTCAGTAATTTCTTTGGCAGGTAATGTATTTACATCCATAATGTGAGGCTCTTTAAGAATTCATCATTCCTGCCACTTCTGTTCTTAATTTGCCTTTGTCACCTTAGCTTCATATACTGTCGTATTATACCATTAGAGTTTGACCTACATTTTATATACTTTTTAATTTGCGCTACACGATCGATGACAACCGGTCTGGAGGCTTTGGAGAAAAATTCTTTACTCGTGTCGAGAATCGAAGCACGATTGCTAGGTCATCCAACCCCTAACACAGTCACTATACCGACTATGCTGTTTTTGATTAGAAAGATTGTTTGAGAACCGAGATTAAATCGACTGTGAGGAAGTAAACAGTGAAGACATGAAGTGGATTGAACCAGCACAATCTCGGCTTTTGTGGTGACTGTGATGTATCCTTAGGTTACGTAACTGTTTCTTGAATACCAGTAATTGACGGCCCGAATTTCTGGGTACTCCTTGTTATCATTTTGGCGCTTACTGCGTTAAAAGTTTGAGTGATAGACACTTAAAAATTAGTGAGTTAACTTACGTGTATGTGTTACAGTGTGAGTTATGATGTCATATTTGTATACACAAAGGAAACGTCGACGTCAGGAGAACAAATTTGAAATAAGTGGGAATAATACAACGCAAACAAGAAGAAGAGGCGCACGTTAACTGATCTCTCGCACCCACGTACAAAAACGTTTAATGAGAAGGACTCTTGGTCTATTAAATACGAACCGAAGAAAACAAAGAGAAAGTTAACTCGGCCTACTCAAAAACTAAATTCGCTATTCACTGAATGGATGCAGACGAAGAAAACAAAGGCAACCACAAAGCATGAGGCTTAAAATGCTGCAGCGCTGTTAATGTAAATAATACTATTTAATTTGTAGCATTATATTATGATCTTATGTTTTAAGATTCTGTGGTTTTTACGTGACTTCTGTGTCATAATCCCATCGTTACAAAATTTGCACTGTGAAACAAGGGGTACTGATTACACCTAATGGACTCGCCTGAAGATGGTTGTTAACCGGGAAATATAACAGGAGTTTCGGATATAGAAAGGTGTGTAGTTGTGCCAACCGCACATGCATTGGTGTGCACGTGCTTGTAATTTACACCACACATGCGAAACTTCGCAGATTTGCTTTCGGCTTGTGCAGCTTTTATATTTTTCTTTTCTACCAGGAATTGAATATAAAATGGCGTTCTGTAACACATCGGCCCGTGAGATATATCCTCTTCTTTGTCCCGTGGAATATTCAGCGACGTTACGTTAACTGTTCAGGTCATTCGCCGTCAGAATGATTAGGCTTGCATGTGATCGGTGTATATATGTATGTATATATATATATATATATATATATATATAAAATGATACGACAGGAAACAGAACGTCGCAGGGAAGTTGTTAATACTTGTGTTTCATGTTCAAGGAATCGACGATTCGATTTTCAGCCCCGGCAGCTCCTATTCTGGTGCGAATTCTCAGCTTTACAGGTTCTCTTTTAACGAATTAGGAGCGAACTGGAATTTGTTTTCAGTGGACTCTTGTAGGAGGAACGTTGTCATTAACATTACCCCCAAATATGAGAAACAGAAACGGAAATTTAGGATATTTAGTCGCTCTTTCATACACTATTCTGAAGTAATGCGTGGTTCTGTACAGTGAAATGAGACATTTGACCGTATCCAGAACTTGTACACTGCTCTTTTGGTTACAGAATTGCGAGAGGTGACATTGAAGCGTAAATTAGCACCAATCAAAGCCTATGTGTTCGGTTGCGCCACTGCGAGATCCGTATAATTCTGCTGCTTCTAGTCATGACTCATTATACAAATCAAATGTGCACGGCCGCGTTGCGTGTTTCTGTTCTCGCTTGCAAGCCTGCCTGTTGTAAGCGTTACTCTGTCAGAGTTATCATCATTCCATATCTTGCTTTGGGCATTTGCATTCCCATCGTTAACTTGTGAAGTTCCTGTAAGATACATGCATAACTTGTCCCTTCTAACTCAATAGTACTTGAAGGTTTCATATCTTTTGCGATATTACGCCGTGCAGATTAGTATATTAGGTACCAAAGTTGCTGCCTTCATCTTGTGTGTAGTCCAAGAATAGTGCATGATTATGTTTTTAAAAGTAACAGTCTTTTATCCCCCCCCCTTTAATCGCTGTTGCTGAACCCAAAAGCTCAGAGTCGTAGCTAGGTGTTTTGATGCCCGGCGCGAGCAATCAAAGTGGCCGGCCCTGACAGAAATTACAAACTTAAAAAAAAAAAATAAAAATCACAATTAGGGGGAGAGCTGTCTAAAATGACATACCATTTTAATATTTCAAATAAAAATTGTTCTGTAACTATTTAGAACACGGGTTTCACGGTTTTCGTTAATGCAAAATAGATTGCATGGTGGCTGCAGTGAAGCACAGCGGTAGATATTTCTTTCCTTTTTTGTGTTGGTGTGTTTTACAATATGACCCTCTGTGTCATTTTAGGCTTAATAATCAGGGTAAAATGACACCAGCACTGAGAAACTTTGAGGAAAACGTATTTCTGGAAGTAATTGGGTAATTTGTTGGTATTGCAAGAAACTTCAAAGCGACATTTTGAACAGAGGTATTTTACAAGCTGTCTTACTTCGGTGCATGTCAAGCCAAACAAACGTGAGTCCAGAAGTGTCAAGTGACCAACTAGTTCGTGTCCTAAAGGCTCGTCAAATGTAGCTAGAAAACGATCCACGAATGTTTTTATTTTTGTTCGTGGCTTTCCCACGAAGTGTAGCTTGTTGAACCCTAACATTTTTGAGGCCGACAGCCAAACAGTCTCTCGTGTTTTTACTGCATTGATAGCAAGCTGTATAGTTGGTTCATCCCAGGATTGACGCTTTGATTTTGTGTACTTTCCAACAATCTAAAAAGGAAATTAACGTGCGCCTCGATATTGTATTTGTACTGTAAAGTAATAAAATGAGTGCACAGTGATACTGTTTGAAATGAAAATATTGGAATAATAATGATTTAATTGAAATTTGTATTTTTATTGTAATCGCATTGTATTGTTAACGCAATTCAGTGTAAAAAAAGTGCGTTAATACCTGAAACACAGATAACGGCACAGCATTTGATATATATGTAAATATGGGAGCCGTGCCCTATATACCTATATTGGCCTAACGTTTTAGTGGACTTGATTTAGAAAATAGACAACATGTTTTTGTTTTTAATATCTTATCTGATCTCTTAAAGTGCAAGAAACTCTAGTTTACTTATTTCCAGGACTGTTGTTTATTGCGAGTTTTTCTTGTTTCTGAATGTTGCCATAAATGTAATATGACATTAGTGAATTGTGTGATTTGAAAGTGAGACGTGTAGGGTTGTTCCTAGCAGCCAGTGCTTTTTTTAGATTTCTTATTTTGTGCACACTACATTCATGTAATAAATGTACTGTTATTGCTGTGTGAATCCCAGTAAACATTACGGTATGGTGGTCAGTCTGGGGAACATGCGTGTATTTCGTCAGTTGGGGGATGTATATTCTTACGTTGGCCCGAATGCAGTGCCGTGTCTTTACACAGATAATGTAATATTTATGGACAACGTACAAAAATTAAATATTGCTTTTCATTCCTTAGGCAGTGAAGCTATTGATAATGACTAAGGATGTATTTTCAGCGTCCTCTACGTGTCCGCCAAGTCTTGCACGAGTATAGGTCTTGCAATATTGGCGAACTTTCGCTGCCAGATTTCATTAAAAGGACGTGTAAGATAGAGTTAAATTTATGCAGTCCCGTGCCAATTTAACCACTACCCCTCAACTTAATGTTATCCTCTCGTCTTTTCAATTCTTCGGGTAGTTGCTTCCCAAAAGTCTCCCCACCAAAACTTCGTTATGCCCATTTCGATATAATATATTAAAGAAACTGCTAATTTCAAGCCCCATGTCCATATATTTTCATCAGCACTTCAGAGTCTACATTTCTCCCTTGCAATAAAAAAATAGGGCCCAGGCATACGAGACTGCCACGCCATTTGTCCACCACTTATTAACTTGGTGTGATCGTAGTGCCGTTGGAATAGTAATAACAACATGGCGGATGCGCGAACTTATGAAATGGGAAAGGACGATGGCGACATTTACTTGTGGGTCGTGATTTTTTTATGTGTGACAGTAAGTCTTGGGAGAATTTTAAACCCTTATTTCCAAATGTTTTTGTAGCATTTAAGTAGCAACGAAATATGTCTTGAGTTTTCTTGTGAGCTACAGTTGTGAAATTTGTTACGGCGATACATAATAAACGTACGAAATACTGTTTTGTACGTAAACAGTTTCATACACGACGACGATAAGAAAACTTGGAGTTTGTATCCAGGAAAATGAAAGTGTACTCTTATATGCTACAGAGTCTGTACTTACGTAATGAGGTCTTAACAGAAATAAATATACTCCGTCAACAGCAACAGAGTAATCGTTCCCACGGATTTGAAGTCAAATTCATCTTGAGAGCTGGTTTTGTGCGTTCTGCTGGGAACTCCTTTTTTCAAATGTTGCAATGCATGTTCTTCCTTGAAAGGAAGAGTTTAATATTGACAGCCATTCAAAACAGCGGGCAGCTTTGTTGTTATATATGAGTGTGTAACTTAATGTGCGAAAATAGCATGCAACACAGACGTACTGACGGTGTTTGGACTGCATAATAAGCACTTAATAAAGCGTATTTGTAGACAGTACCCCTGTTTAGGTCGGACATAATTTTGAACAGTATGAAATGGCTTGAAATGCGGTTCATGTATTTATTTTTTGAGAAAACTACGTCGTTTTTAAAGGAAGAAATCCAAATCCTTTGTTCTGTTATTCTTAGTTTTTTTTGTTGACGTGGTCGATGGAATAACACGTTTGCCATGTAAGTGTAACTGGTGCCAATTTGAAGTCACAGGGAATGACGCACTTTGGAATAGCTTGCCAGAGACGGACTATATTTACACAGTTGCTGGTTTTTGTAAACGAGGCATTTTGCTGTTGAAATGGTATGGATTTTTTGAACTCGTTTGTGGTAACAAAGCTTATATTGATAATTGTGTTATGCCATTTCTCCATTGTTCTTTAGTTAGTAAATCGTTAAATGAGGGGAGGAAGGCGATGATGGAAAATACAGGGCGGGACGATTTACGTGATGGACGTGCGGGTTGGCTAACTCGCAGGGTGTTGCGCAAGCGTTTTCGCAGTTCCTCTCGTGATGCAATAACCTAGCTTAGGAGCCTCACTCACCTCCGCCGCCCCCCTGTCCATGCTTCTTGCTTTTGACATTCGCGGGGCCTGAGGGAGGTTTACAGTATTGATTTGACGTACTTCGCTTTAATGCTTTTGCAGAACAGCACAAATTGTGCACTCCCATTTACGCCGTTATTGGTACTGTACTGGGATCTGCAACAATTATCCGCCAGAGGGCATATCGCCATCAGCATTGTATTGGAATCTTCAATAAATCGCCTGAACGTTTACGTAATCATTAGTAGAGCTGCGAGAGACACTTGGACCTAAGTGAGATGGAACGACAAAATAATGGATAAAATTGCTTAATAAGAACTTTCGTAAGTTACACTCGTCTAACTGCATGGTGCCGTTCCTTCTTGATGGTTGTCAGGCTGATTAAGAAATTCCTGCTCGCAAGGAGCCCCTCTATTTGTTACCGTTTCCCAGCTGTTCGCAGGAACTGCAGTACGCCCCACACCCTAACATTGTATACAGTAGGGGATATTATCTTCCACCTGCGTCTGGGCCTTCCACGTGGCCTCATTCTCGAGGTTACCCTATCGTACTTTGTGAAAACTTGGTCACCTCTTTCCGTTTGTGTTACATGTCCTGCCCATCGCACTCACACTTGATTGTGTACCAAGCCAAGAGTACGAATTGCGACCACGTGTAAGCCTAATATTTCCCTACGCATAGTTATTTTCCGTTCCTTTGCCATATCATTTTCACCATTGTCTATTTGTGTTTTCCTTTCTGTCTGTCGTGGTTTATGCTAACTGGTTTATTATGACTAGCTAAATTTTAGAATTGTGGAACACAAATAATGGCTGAATTTTTAAAATATAATAATAATAATAATAATAAGTATAAAAATAATGTATGATAGCCCTGTTGTGCAATGGAAGGTCAATTTTTGTTTACTGTGTATTTAACGATGGTTTTGCTTATGCAGATTATATAACATCCTGCTTAGAGCAATAAATTGGGGACTTCCAATCGATCCCCGGAGGAGTTCTCTTATATCAATATTTATTTTGATTTTTTGGCTTTACCGAAATACATTTGGCTGCCTATTATGGGGATTTACCCATTTCAAAGCCTCTGTTTACACGGGGCAATACCACACCACTGCCAGCGGATTGAAACCCAGGACACCAGTTTTTGAGCCCTTCAGCCCTCTATTTGCCTTAGACAGCACGGCTACAGCGATTCGCGTAATTTGAACGCATAGTCCAATATTAGAGCAATAAAATGAAGGAGAACGAAATGTGCGGGTTGTGTAGGACGTAGGAGGAAAATGTGACCCTTACAGCGTTTTGGTCGGAAAATGTAAGGTGAAGACAGCTGCCGGGAGATATAATTATATGGGTGCCGTGATAATATTAAAATATACTTACTCGCGGAAAGTAGCACGTGACCTTTATGTTTTGCCTGTTGTAGCAAGTGAAGTTGCTGATTGTTTTAGAAGGCTCAGGATAGAGTCTACAGGCGCACTCTATTAGAAATGACGATAAATTTTCTGGTTGTAAAACACAAAGGAATTACTTCATGAGCTGAACTACATTCAGCTGTTGAAAATAGTTCCCCCCCCCCGTGAGATTGTTTATTAATCTTTAATGTTCTGTCTTCTCATATCCCATCCTTGGATATTAATTATTGTTGGATGAGGCACTGCGCTACAAGCCGGAAGGTCGTGGGCTCGCTTCCCGATGGTATCATTGGAATTTTTACTTGACAGAATTCTTCCGGCCGCACTATGGCCCTGGGGTCGATTTATACCGTAACAGAAATGAATACCAGGGATATTTCCTGGGAGGTAAGGGCGGCCGATGCTTAGAGCTGACAACCTTACCTCCTTCATGACTCACTTTCTCGAAATCTGGGAGCCTCAACCTCCTGGAACCCTCTGGGCGTGTAATAGGCCTGTACAGGAATTGCTTTACCTTTACCTTTACATTTATTACTTTATCACTCATGAGAAGGAGCCAGTGACGGAGACTTCTGGCTTTCCATGCAAATTTTCTGTCTTTCTGTAATAACTGGACTCAACGCCGATTCCCTATTTCTGTATTTTTGTGAATATGCGGTGTACAGGCCTTCCGCCGTAGTCCGATTCCCACGTTATGCTGGTAGGCCGCCTTCGCCACCTGTCTTCATCTTTAACCATCATCCTATCATCGGAAGTAAAATGAAAATATTGCTCCCGTCCGCAGATATTAATCACTGTTTTACCCATCTCAAGTCGTTAATGATCATGTAACCTACGCGTGGAGACATAGGAAGTATTAGGCCCACAGTTTTATTACAAGTTATAAATTTCCAGGAAGAAGAATTCCATTCTTCATTTATTTAATGATCTCCCTTTACTTAAGTAGCTTATATAGGCCTGCATCAAAGGAGATACCTACATACTGTGTCGACACTGTCGTGAGTGACTGAATAAATCTCGGGATGACCCAGCAATTAGAAAGTAACCTTCCTAGGATTCGATTCATGTACCACACGAATACGACTTTCGGATATTACCGCTAGGCATCCTGCACGGTCTAGAAGTTAGGAAGTGTGTCGTTACCGCCAAACCTTCCGCCAACTGCTAACCTTCACCTGTATACCAGTACACAGTTTCACGTAGTATCTCTTATTTTTCTTGCAGGTGAGTAAGACTGCTGCTTGTATACCGTGGCAGACGCTAAGCAACCTTAGCCCTCACATTATGTAAGTACTGAGGTATGGCTTCGTAATCACGTATGTGATCACAGTGTGTGACGTAATGTCATTTCATGGACTATTGTTAACTGTTGAAATAGCATTGATTACTATGGGGTCATTGTTGTGAAAGACATAGTTTATCAAATTCTGTCGCCTTTTCTTATCGTATTGACGGATTCAACTCAGTCGAACGTCCACACGCGAGGCGGAATAGAGACGAGAAGTGGCAAATAATATTTATCAGGTAAAATAACTACTTTGTTAGGTATATTGTGTTCCGATGTTTTAAAAATACTATGGATTTTTTTCCCCACACAGCATTTATGTTTGTGTATTTCTTAAAGACAGTATTTATTTCTCTAAACAGAATTTCCTGTTTGTTATTTGTAATAGAAACGCGTTATTTTCTGCGAAATAGGACACGGAGTTTGTAACTGTTTTAATAAATTTCGGACTTTACTTTCTGATGGTAATTCCCAGGAACAAAAGTAACTCTGAATCACTGCGAACACTTGAAATGAGTTGAAAATTCTGTGCTGGCATAGAGACATGCGTGCTCATTTCACAGGGATCTGGTCTTTATGTACGGTGAAACAAAGTGGTTTGTTCTGACCATCGAGTGGTGTCTTTGCATTAAATAATCAACCTGCCCGGTCACTGGATCGCATTTACTTTTGACGTCGATAAAAAACGTGATATAATTAGACACCTGCCTTCATAATTCGTTGATTTCCATGTGATGCATCTTAGTGTACCTGTTCTGTTCGGTCTTTCGCACGAGTTTAACGTTTGCAGGGGCATTTGTGGCCGCTTATGCTGAGCTTTCATTGCCAGAATCACTGAATGATTTTGATGAAATTTGAGGTGGGTGTCCTAATAACTTGCTTCCATATCTGTATAATTTAAAGATTATATTTAATGAAAAGCAAATCTAACTCTAAAGATTTTCTCAGACACTTATCCTTGTACTAGAAATATTAGTATATTCCATAAATTATGAGATTAATTAAGATTTCCAACTTGAACGGGATATGGGGAAAATCATTTTCTGACTTCTCTGGGTGTGTTCGTGACGCAACAGCAGATTTGTGTCTGCCGTAGTTGGATATCAGAGGTCGATGGTTTCCGCAGAATTGTTAAAACACCTTTGGGAAATATGTGTACTCCGTCGCGGTTCGCGTTCTCACTCTTGAGCTTAAAGTCAAAGACTGTATTTTCACCGTTGAGAAATGTAGGAGGAGAAGAATGAGGAGGGAATTGGAATAATGATGAGGTACGTTACAGCTTGCACGGCCTTCTCATTTTTCTTCTTTTTGCAAGTTACCGACTTATTTTGACTCGGTTCAGAAGTACGCAAATTGCACCGTCCATCTCGTATAGCGTCGTCCCATTCTCAGCGCCCTGTCGCTGTTTGTCCTGGGTGACGCAAGAGTCACTTATCCCTCGACATCCAACGTGTTGCCTGTGGTGTCAAGCGACTTTGCGCTACTCTGTATATAATAATGGATATTTCAAAGTGGCTTTCTTCCCATCCCAAGAGCATGATTTATCCGTTTTTGTGTTAACGTATCTTTTGCGACATCGTCAGAATGGTAGAATGATTTAGGAACAGGCAGGGATTCAGAAGGAAACCGCTGTGGTTTTATCGAGTTACTTTACCATTGTTTGCCTGCAAGTAGCCTGTGTCCGCGTGGAGATATGAACCGCTCCATCTGCCACACACAAGTACTACACAAACCTGCTTGGTTGCTTGATGTCGTCTGGAAGTTTGTTAACGTTAAATATTTCTCGCATTTTGATTTATTTCTGGTCCATCGCGGTTGACCTCGCACAGATATCTCAGTTGTGCGGTCTTACACCTGGCTTCAATCTTCACCAACTGGTGGTACGTTTCGGTTGCTTATATCAGGCATCGTAATTTAGGAGGGACAAGTTTAAGTCGTCACAGGTGGGGTAATGAGAAGTGCACGTTTAATTTTTTGTTGGAAATTTTTCTGAGAAGAGGTTAGCGAAACGTAGGCGAGAGGTTTTAAATATTTTTAAGCTCATGGTTCCGTGCATCCTAATTCAGTATTAATAAAAATCCAACTATATGCAACAGTGTGCAGTCTGATTTATTTTACTGCAAAATCACTCTACATGTTTCGGGTGTCCACCGCACCCATCATCAGGAGTACTAAAAACTGTAACCGCAGCCTCCGGTACAGGTCATAATATCGGTAAAGCTACTTCCCTCCAACATGACCAGGTCCCGACCTGCCACGTTGGAGGGAAGCAGCTGTAGCTGTACCGATATGACCTGTACCGGAGGCTGCGGTTACAGTTTTTAGTACTCCTGATGATGGGTGCGGTGGACACCCGAAACATGTAGAGTGA
>Ga0123357_10005470_pt1 | contig 15216 bp, 7 predicted proteins | sample TergutEmb28metaG_FD_89873 | JGI IMG/M metagenome (GOLD analysis project Ga0123357, IMG submission 89873) | Embiratermes neotenicus P4 segment gut microbial communities from Petit-Saut dam, French Guiana - Emb289 P4 | ecosystem: Host-associated > Arthropoda: Insects > Digestive system > Gut ... | reverse complement strand
CTTGTTTAACCCTCCGCCCCATGGTATTTCTTTTCCTCCGTTTCCCCCCCCCCCCCCCCACAGACTCAGTTCCCTTCCATTTAAAAGTTCCAAAGCAGTTTGTGTAATGATGTTAATGCATTTTCGAAAGCTTCGACAATTCACTTTGCCTCCTGTTTGAATAATAAACTCTTTCTACCGTGGATTACTATTCCCAGGAGCAATTCCAACTCTGTAGAATAATTTACGTGCCGTTTCCTTCCTGTAATCTGATGTTGAAATATCATCCTTCCAACAGAAAGCATTCGTAACGAAATTAATATTTGTCTTGAAATTTACCGCTATTCAATTCTGGCTGAATAGTAATAAAATCTTATAACGTGCAAGCATAAGCTAATGTGCATCCTTCAACACTGAAATACGTCTGTCAGTTTTATTGTACTCTCTAAATACAGATCCGTTCCGTATATCTGAAAAATTGGAATTTAATTTTTTCAGTAACGAGAATGTAAGGATTTTTTTTTAAAAAAATGTTTAAGCATGCGCATTAGGTAATATTATAATTATTTATTTTTTATTACAACCAACAATTGCACAATTAATATCACGACACTATTTTTTATATAATGCTCGGTAAAGGTAAAGCAATCCCATTACATGCTTGGACAGTCCCTTAGTTTTCCAGGGGGTTGAGGCTCCCCAGTTTCAAGACAATCGGCGCCCCGGACGACTTTAGCCCCCCCCCCCCCTTCCCCCCAGGAAATATTCCTGGTACTCATTTCTTTTAGAGGCGGTGTCAACTCCAGGGCCATAGTGCAGCCGGAAGGATTATGATCATGAAAAATTGCAGTGACACTATCTGGTATCGAACCCGCGACTATCCGGCTTATAAGGCAGTGCCTCAACCACCTGTGTCACCGCGTTCCCCATAATGTACGATACATATATTAGAATAGTAGAATTACCTCGTTATTTTATGCCTTGACTACCCTTTCGTAGAACAAATAGTAATGTAATCAAGGTACTCATAAAAATATTGACATCTTGTGAACAGTAGTGTTGTTAACATGAATGGAAAGGTCAGGTAAGGAATGGGTAACTTTCTCTGCGAAATATACAAGAGACGAAAAATTCAGAGATTTTACGTTCGTGCAACTCCATCTTCAAGCTTCATTTCCTGTACTAAAAAATTTATGAGGGCATTAAAATTGTTACTCTCTTAATACACGCCAAAAAATAGAGACAGAATAATTTTGGTTGGCATTGCTGAGATGAATCTCTAGACTGGGATTTCTAATCACATTAAAAATAGCTCGACATACACAATACATGATACACAACTTAATTACAATTCTGGACTCGAGAAGCAAGTACGTGTAAGTCCAATTTTATCGTATTTGAGATAAAACATAGCTTTTAATAAAATTTTGAAGTCAATCAGACGTAGATATTTATCAGTCCAAATAGTGTTGCACTACAGCTCGAAAGAGAATGAAGGAAGTAGTTCACACATTGGTCTAAAATGTTTATTATCTCCAATACGATAAAATAGGACTTAACACCCTTCTGCTTCTCATGTCCAGAATTAAAGTTTAATATGCTTACTTCAAATATTTCTTTTGGACAAACTGCACTTTAAGGAAGCACAAGAACGTTTAGCTTCTAGCGTTGCATATTTTTGACCTTCAGCCAATCGATGTGGTGGCAGGAGCTACTTTTATCCAAAAAGACGCAAGCAAAAAAAAAAATAGTTTTTATATCTTCAGAATTATCTGCCACATTGAATTTCTATTCTCCACTACTTTGCAAGCAGATTTAACTTCTCCCGCTAGACATCACAGGTAAACTTTCAATACATTCTTGAAGGTTCTTTATATAAAATTGCTATGGATAATATTAAAATGATTCCTTGTACACGGTGAAATTCAAATATGACGCACAAAGATATATCTATTAAAGACACAGTTGTATTGGGATGATTATGATAGGTTCCGATTTTCAATAGTTCTCCTAATACGCAGCCAGCTCTGTGAATAATGAGACCAATTTTTTGACAGCTCTGCAAACAGATTACAAAATTGTACATTGTTATGACCGCTAGAGTATGCTCATCACAACGACCACAAGTTCTCTTTTATAGCATCCGTACTTGTCGTTTTATCACTGTCAAAATAATCGCGTGTTTGTTTCGTGTGTCATACCTTTCGACTTGGAGGAACGTGTCAGTGCCGTGATTAAATTTTACATTAAATTGGGGAAAACAACAACGCAGTTGTACCAAGACGTGAAAAATGTTTACAGGATGACTGTCTGAGTCGTGCACAAATCTCCCAATGGTTTACGCGTTTTTTAAAGAGGCAGTGAATCACTGGAGCATGATCATCGTCCAGGCCAAACAGTTTCCGCTCGGCTCAGTGAATATGTGGATAAACTTAGCGCCTTTGTGATGTAGGACAGGCGAATAACCGCTAGTCTAGTCGCTGAAAGTCTTGGATTCGGTAAGGAAGCGGCCAGGCAAATTCTGGAAAGACACTTGCAGAAAAAGAAAAATTCGTCCAAGGTTTTTGCTCCATTCATTAATGGCTGAACAGTGAGAGCATTGGGTTGAAAGAAGTCGCAAATTCATCGAGTTTGTTGGCCAAGATTTTGAATTGGTGCAAAAAATTATAACTAGTGATTAAAGTTTTTTTTTAATTCGATAATGAAACGAAATGAACGAGCATGGAAAAGCCTAGAACGAATTCTTCCCGGCACAAGAAACTCAGGTTGCAAAATTCGCTTGTCAAGACTATGTTGATCTTTTACTTTTCGATGCTGCCGAAATTACCCACAGCGAGTTTGTTCCTATAGACACCTCAGTGAACAGTAACTATTATTTAGGAGTCATGTGACGTCTGTTTGTGTGCATGTGCCTTGTTAAACAAGAGCAGGTCCAAACAACAGTTGCTACTGTTGCTGGACAACAAGCCCACCTACTGTGCTCTGAATGTCAAACAGTTTCTTGCTTCCAAATCAATCTGTGTGATAAAACACTCCTTCTACATGCCGTATTTGGTACCGACAGCCTTCTTTCTTCTTCTCGAAGATGAAACGGCCCCTAAAAGGAGAGGGTTTCAGCGACACTAGCGACACCCAAAATGGTGTGACCGAACTAAAGAATGGGTTTCTTTGCAGGACTTCAAGCGCGCTTTCGATTTCCTGTATAAACTACCTCCGCGTCACGTACAGCTGGAGGGCGATTATACGGAAAGTCTGTAATAGAAACACTGTGTGTTTACGTTCCTAGGCACGATCGTACATTTGCCAAAAGCGTTTATGGACTTCAGGATGTATATCTGTGTGTCTGTACGAATGTACCGTAGCGACTTCCACTGCGTGGAGTGGAATTTGGCATTGAAGATATTTAATAAAAATCTGTCGAAATGCACCCAACTTTGTTAAAGTAGGACATCGGGTAATTGACATGAATACGTAAGTAAGTTTGATTGTTGCCGACAACATAAGTGCGCCATAAAATCACATTGTGCAATAGTCAATTTTATATTGTTGGCACCAATATGTAGTCCAACAATTCACACAAGAAACATTGTTGCCTATCAATTTCGACAATGGTTATACGAACAAGCAACAATTTTACGTTTACGTAAATTTCCTATCTTGTATACCAGGGCCAAAGGTTTATTAGGAACGTTTCGGGTCTGCTTTTATTTTTGCAATCAATTCGGTCCTTCCGCTTCATGTGGTGTTATGCTGTTAAGACAGCCGAAAACGGCACGAAAAAGAATTTCGGTGTGTATTTTGTATATGAACTGAAATGCACAATGAAATAGACATGTTTGATTAATGACGATCTGCAAAGAAGGAAGGCAAGTATGAAAATACTGTGTAAAAATTGAAACCATAAAGAAATTATAAATCGTCATCGCAGACCGAATACTTCACTGTGCCGACACACACGAAATTTACACACAGTGTAATTCGATGACATTCCTTGCGCATGGGGCCGTGAAAGGTTGCGTTAATTTTGTGACTGCACATAATATGACTGGTTACCGGATGTTCTCTGCAAAAAAGGCACCGCTGAGGAAGAAGAAATAATTGAGCATAGAGCTTGGTTGTCATGATTACCGGATAACTTAGTGAGGAAAAATACAGAAACACCTCAACACTGAAGACACTCTTTAGAACTCTCACAGCAAAATTCAGAGCTACTGAAACCCTAGAAGCTTCTCATAGCACATGGGTCTCTGATAGAATTGCGACTGCAAATTTAAGAAGACATGTAGGGTGACGTTTCATGTGATTCGTTAGCAACCACAGCGAAAACCGCGCACGAAATTAGTTTAAAAATATATGTGTATGTATGTATGTAAATATATATACATATATATATATATTATATGTGTGTGGGGGCCGGGTAGCTCAGTCGGTATAGAGACTGACTACGGGTTGGAGAGTCCGGGATCGAATCCCGGTGGGGACGAGATTTTCTACCCGTCCAGACCGGCCCTGGGGCCCACCCAGCCTCCTGTAAAATGGGTACCGGATCTTTCCCGGGGGTAAAGTGCGGCCGGGTCGTGCTGCTGACCACTCACCCCCTTCTAGTGCCGCGGTGATGGAAGAGTAGAGCTATACCTCTACCCACCCTCTGGACCACACCGGACCTGTAACGGGATCCTTTACCTTTATATATATATATATATATATATGTGTGTGTGTGTGTGTGTGTATGCACGCGCGCGCAGATTTAAATACGTCACTTGTTTCTCTCAATATACTAATGTTTAGATAGGTTAAAACAGAAGGCTGAAGCAGCGAAGGGTGAGCTGAACTCGATAAATAAATATTAAATATTATATATATATATACATATCCACAGTGCATATATTGAGTACATAAGGTCCTTGTGCAAATATAAACTTTAATAACTTTGAGTATATATATGAGAGAAGCACAATGTAAATGCAATATAAAACTTTAATTCTAACTACATTTTTGTGTTAGTAAGGTCAATTTCGAATTCGTGAAATTTAATCTCTTTTCTCCTCCTTAAACTGAGTGATAATTTAAAATGGCCACAGGAGAAGAAAGAGTTAACTATGTGTTACAATTTGCAGAACTGAATTCCGCAACAATAGTTGCGACAAGGGGATTCACTGCTAATAACAGGAAAGACGCACCACATTGGAACTGAATTACTAATTGGATGAAACTTTTAAAGAAACTGGGTCCGTGAATAATAAACCACCATCCGGGAGGCCTCGAAACAGCTGGACGTCTATGACTGTAGTCCAGGAAGCATTTGACAGTAGTCCATAACAATCGGTGGGGCGTGTATTCGCAAGCAAAAGCACAAAATTATAAAATTGAAACTGCAAGAATACGCTTAAGAGATCCAGCTAATTACCCCCTTTAAAGACGAAGCGCAGAATGCTTTATTTAAACAGTCAGTTCGTACCGTGCAGTAAACACTTTTCATCTCGGTTATAAAAACCAATCATTTTATGGTGTAAGTCGCACAAATCGATGTTTGTTTTCAGATAGATACGAAATTCATAAATTCCGTGAGAGTAAAGTGTACAATTGTTGAATGTTAAATCTGTTGGTGCATCACGTAATCGGTAGGTTAAACTTTTACAGGAAGGAGAATAGCATGGGAGATTGGATTTCTCTCAATAAATTAGTTCCAAAATTGCCGAGTCCCATGAGTTTCTTGAAGAGTTGGCGTTTTCTGATGAGACAAATTTCCAAATCAGTGGCAAAGTCAACGCCCGCGTTTGAGGAACGTGAAACTTCAAGATTTCCAACAACCTGGAAAAGCAGTCCCAAAATTAAAGGTCTAGAGCATCCGTTATGGAATGACTGCTTCCACACAAGTGGATTGGTACAGCTGGGCCACCTCCTCCTCTTCTGACCCCATTAGACTGTTTGTTTATGAGGTCAACTTAAAACAGTTGTGTATTCATCGAAACCACGTCATTAGAGTGAACGTAAGGTCAGGATCACAAACTCAATTCATGGAATCAGTGAGCAGCAACTGAAGACTGTTTTCGACCAGTTGACGTGTCGGTTTGAAGGGTTTGTCCTATATGATGGCAATTATGTTTAAGGTTAACCATTTGAACTGAATGGCCTTCAAACCGTCAGAATTTAGATTTTATGCGGCATTTACTGTGTGTTTCTGTCATGTGTATATTCAAAGTTATTAAAGTTTAAATTTGCACAAGGATTTCACTTTGATATATGTGTGTTTGTGCGTGTGGATATAGTTAGTGTCTTGAGTTCGGCGAATAAAGTTTAAATTCGTAAAACAATGGATTAATGAACATGACATACAGTTCATACAAGATAGGCAATTAGGTAGAGGAAAAACCTCAAGTTTACCCTAGAATAGGCTACAAAGACCCAGAGGAGGTGTAGAGGTATAGCTCTACTTTTTTTTCTAACCTCAGCACTAGATGGGGTGGGTGGTCAACGGCACATCCCGGAAAAGACTCAGTACGCACGGTATAGGAGGTTGGGTGGGGCCCAGGACCGGCCTGGACGGTTGCGGAAAATTTCGTCCCAACCAGGATTCGATCCCCTGACCGTCCAACACGTAGCAAGTCGCTATACAGACTGAGCTATTCCGGCCGATAAGACAGCTACGTGTAACCTAACAAAGTGATGCCCTCACGCAACAATCGTTGCAATGGGAAAGCAACCTTGTCTTCTGTGTGTATTGTTGAGCTTTGTGTCTGTCTATATAAAAATATTGAAGGTTCCACCGCTGGCCACAAAACCAAAAGTACTTGGTCTCTATAAAGTGCCCGAAGCAGTTGTCCCTAGTCAACAAATTTTGCAATTTCTCAAGAGATTTTCTTAAAAGTCCCCAATATCAAATTTCACTCATAAATCAAAGATCTGAAAGGTCTCCAATCACAACCAACACGCTTTTTTGAATGCGTTAATTTAACGGCGACTAGTTTCGACCGTAAGCTTGGCCCACCAACCCGCCATAATAAATCAGTCGCAAGTGAGGTGCGGTGAAACATTCGGAAAGCAGGACAGGCGAAGACACATACAGACGGCCAGACATGCCCATACTTATGGGTCCTCTTTTAGACTACGTGAATACTCCTAAAAGTACGTCATATACGTAATTAACAAACACCTGTATTACTAGTGACCCAATATTTAACTTCCATCTTGACTAAGTGATCGCAAAATTCCGTCTTCAAATGTCGTATTATATTTCTTTCCTTGTGTGAAACAGAACTGTGACGGTCTATAACTCGTCGATTATGATTAATGAACATTAGAGTATCGCGGCTTATAGCCTGCACTACGACACCGTCTTTCGCGACGAGTATTTTTAGCTTCTGGAGCAACACAATTCTAAGACCAACTTCCTATTCCAGGAAACCCGGAACTTTCCAGCCAATATATCGTGAATATAGTAAACATGTCCACCAGTGTCTAAGCTAATTTTAGACAGAAACAAAAAAGCTTGATTTTTTATCCTTCCTAGCATGTTACTTGGAAAGGTGTGGGCGGAGTGATTAACATGGCATTTCAATCAGGCGTTATACAATATATCTCCCACAACGTACGGGTTTTTTTCCTCCATGGTTTCACGTAGGAACTGAACGAGTCTTTTCTTCGTGCCATTCTCCTTAGTTACACAGCTACAGGAACCTGACGCAAATACTACTAAAATCGTTCAATTTCAAACTGGTTTATTTCACATTATTCTTTGTTCTAGGTTTCAGTAAAAATAAATCGATTACTTTTTCTGTCCTCTCTTATCGGAACAATATAATTTATCAAACCATTTTTCAGTCCTTAGGTGTCTGTCACTTCACTAGGAATTATATGTCTGCTTTCCCTGTAATCCACTCTACACGATCATCCTTCGTAACTTTGTCGTCCCGACGCGCTCATTCTGGTAGGTGATCCTCTTACGAGAATCGGGTGTGGTTCACCGAATCATATATAGTTTTAATTATTTTTTTTTACTTGATTTATTTACTTAATTTATTTTTGATATAAAATAATGGAGCGCTATATCCAGTAAAACAACTAGATCATTTCTAGGAAACTGATACAGTCACTTCTCTGTACTCCTACCTACACCATACTTGTACGGGACTGAATTCGCACTGGATTGCTAGCGTCCGTTGTCCGCTGCTAAAGTTTTCTCATTTAAATCTCTCCCCTCCTACCTATCACCAACGATCCCGAATATACGTTGACAGATTAACCTACAACGCATGCCATGAACCGTCCGTAACTGACGCCAGCAATCCTAATAAACAATTATACTAAAAATGGTTGGCTACACCAATAACAATCAAAATCACGCTTTGCTCCAGTCACAAAATATATTTATACTCTCCAAACTATTTAACACCAGTTCTAAGAGCCACAATCCCAATTATACATCTATTGCTATGATATGACTACATGACCTAATATTTGAATGTCTTGCACGCACATTGTGAGACCTAATGGCGTTGTTCAGCATTGGGCTGATTTTGTTGTGTTTTGTAAAATTATGTACCAGTATTTTATCTGTGTTCCTGTCGAACATGTAGGGTTTATATTAAAATAAACTTAATACTATAACATTTGTTCTTATGATCAGAGAACATACACAAAACAGCTCTCTCAATTATCTATTTCCTTCCCTAACAACAAAATAATTTATTTTCATTTGTCACATGAAATCGAATACGAAGTAACGAAATTACACACTGCGAGTAAAACTATTGTATAAGCCATATAAGGCTAAAACAATGGGCAGACTTTTTTACTTTGCACGACTATGGCGATCCCGATAGTGTACAGGAGTCTACCTCTTACATGACTTTATATTCATATTAGTTTATTTCATGTGAATACTTTGCTCTGTTTAACTGCGGATTGTAGCCTTCATAGGTGAACTGCAAAGGATAGAAGTTTTACATATCACGAAATGTAAAAGAATTGGATATAAAGATATGTTGCCATGTTTCAAGGATTTATGAATCATTTCCCATATCAGGGCTCCGAATTAGGTCTGAATTAGGGATATGGCGGAGAAACTATGGATTTGGAATGAGGCGTAATGAGGTTTCTTTCCGAGAAAGCCCGCCTCTCTTTCAATGACTCAGCCCACAAATTGGACGTTTTGAACTAGTTCTGTCTTACGTCACACGTACCACACGCCAAACATATAAACAAAACAATAAATACCCCTCTGTTTTTATCTACATGAAAACCCTCTGAATCATCATAACATTTCAATATTGTGAATAATATATTCTGTGTTAACTCCAAGAACAAACTGAAAACCACAACAAAGATTAGTGCGTTAGAGCAGACGGTGCACGCTGGAACTAGTCTATAAATGCTGGACAAGGAATTCTTACGGCTAGACCAAAGAAAATACTTCGATATCAGTTGGAATACAGGGAAGTGTACAGTTATTAGTAAGTTGCGGTAATATAGTCTATGTGTACACACACAATATGTCAACTATTTTATTTCTATTTTAATACAGGTACCGTGCATATTTATTATTTATTATTATAACCAAAAATGCAAAATGACGCAACTGCAAATTAAAAAACGTGTGTCACTGAGCAAGGCATTCTTTGTAAACTTCCTGATGATAACACGAAAGTGTCGAGACATGTAGGAATGTAGATTACACAGAGAGACTGTTTTGATATATATATATATTTATTTGTGATATAATTGTGTATTTGTTGCTTATAATAAAAATTAAAATAAAAAACCCTTTGTCAACATTAGCGCAAGCCGGTACTGAAATATCGAAGTTTGATATCTCATAGCCATACGGACTTACGGAGAGGAATGTAAAATGTATGGGGATGGTGGGTGGGGAAAGAAGCTGGCTACACAGTTTTCGTAGAACCTAAAGAAGTTAACATCCGTAGAAGACACAGGGTTGATTTTGAGGACAATATTACAAGAGATCTGAAGGACATCTGGGGACACGAACTGGATCCATTTGGCTTCAGAAAAACAGAATTGGTGGAAGAACAGAGAACGTCTTGAAATTTAAGAAAACATTAACTTACTCAGCACACGACGCACACCTAGCCACTGCTCCACAAAACATTCCCACACAACATGATATGCTGCCACAACACCTCGTTTGCAAATAAGAATTGAATTGTGAATACCGTAATATAACTTTGGCAAGGAATAAAGCTCCCTGATGATGATCTGACAAGATCGAAACATGTCGGAGTGTTTTAAAGTGTTTTAAATGTGTTTTATGTGAAATTGTATTTGCATTCGTTGGTTGATGAGTTGGAGTGACTCTCAAAAGAAAATTTTCACTACTTGGTAGTTAAATAGAAGCACTCACTCAAGGGCCTAAACTACCTGCCATTCTTTTTAACTCTGGACCAGCAACAATTAAATTCCCTTCCAGGGACAAATTTTGTAAGGTGTCTTATGTATATTGGACCTGCATCATTGTGATAGTTGAAGAATAAGAAACCAACTTGATGTCACAATTTATTAAGATTTATTTCACTTCTTCTATGCTCGACATGTTTCGGATATTAATACATCCATCATCAGGAGCTGCGACTTTTCTATTGTACCACCATATTGGTTGTGTATTCTTGTTCGATGTGTGTTGGATATTCGGTGTGACTGGGTAGGGGTAGTAACCGTGTGGCAGGCTGAACCCTGAAGTAACAGGCTCCTGATGATGGATTTATTAATGTCCGAAACATGTCGAGCATAGAAGAAGTGAAATAAAACTTAATAAATTGTGATATCAAGTTGGTCTCCTATTCTTCAACTGTTTGTAAGTTATATTTAAATATTATTCTCCATCGTGGGTTTTTCAAAATTTTCTCTTCTTAATTTTCACCTCTATATGAGGAGCCGAACATGTTGTTGTTATAAATGATTGTCTTTTAATTGTAATTACTTAATAAAAAGTTGTGTTAAACTGTGATATTATATATGTATTCTATTGATTTCTCTCCACATTTTAAAATAAAATTTTGTGTCAGTTGTTCACGTCCCCATTGTGCTTATTCTTGTTCATCGTAGTGATATTTGTTTGAAAAAAAAAACACTTGTGACTCCTTTCTGTGTAATTTTCTGCATCCTCCAGTTAGTTCCAAACATTTTCCTGATCGCTTTGTTCCTGAACACTTTGAGTGACAAAATTGCAGAAAAAGAGGCGTGCTACTATTTGTGATGATTATTTCTAGGACACCTTATTTGAGGATCTAGTGACACGGAGACAGAATTCTGAACATAATGGAAGGTTCCTTTCTCTAATGAGGCTCACAATAACCACGTGAGACTCGCTTTGCCGGCTGTCTAATGTTCATTCTCTGTACTGACACCATAATCCTTTATTGGAAATGACAGAGTACAAAAGCACTACGAATTAATGGGATATTTTATCTTCTCATTACTTGAAACAAATTATTTTTTATCTGACAAACTGTAGATTTCATAACAATAGAGTCTTGCAGCATTTCGGAGAAAAAGCGTAAAAAGTACCAAATAATCGAAGTTTGTACCAACAAAACCACAAACACATGTATTTATTTTACCTAATATTGAGGTGAGTTAAAGGACGATAAAGTGTGTTAGAAATCACCTAAAAGTGTAGAGAAGCGAAGTAAAATGAAGTGAAAATCATCCATAAGTGTAGTGAGGTGAAATGAAGTGAAGTGAAATAAAGTGAAGTGAAGTGCAATGTAGGGAAGAAGGGGGTAAAAACGAGATTTTATGGGAAAAGGTTATGTGAGTAGTAAAGAGGTGAGAAGTGAAAGGATGGGGTGAAAGCGTGAGTAAAATATGTGTGAGAAAAAATACTAGAAACTATATACAGTACTTTCTTACCTTTGTGTTGTTTACCTTTCCAATAAGTTGTATTTTAAGATGTTTTGTGTGTATTGTTGTTAGTTGTCTTGTGTGTATTTTTGTCATCTTATGTGTATTTGTTGTACTATGTGTGCATTGCTGTTTTTTTTTTACTTTAGATGCTCGACTGCTGGCTTGAAGTCAGTATTCGGAAGGTCCTGCGACCGGCCACTTTGACACAGGTTTTTCTTTCTTTCCCTCTGTCTATAAGCAAATGCTGAGGTGGTTCCCAAGATTCGAAGTTGGCACTACATGCTTCTGGTCTAGCCCTCCCAACTTAAATTTATTAATAAACAACTTCATATTTTGTATACATGTAAAATAACCACTGTCACCGAGTAACAACCAAATTGTAGTTTATTATTATTATTATTATTATTATTGTTATAAAAAGCGCATTCAACATATCGGACCTGTTTCGAGATCATTTGTTCTTGCGAATTCTATAGAGAGTTCGTAATAACATAGAAATTTTCTCGGTTATTTTCAATAACTTTTAATTTAAACGTTCCAAACTTAGCCTATATCATTACCACTGGTGTAAAATAAACTTGGCGGTAGATAAAAGAGCAACTAAAAAGTGGTAGATGCAAAAACTGCTTTAGCAGTGGCAGTAAGACTAACAACTTTTTCATGATTAAACAAGAATTAGGAAAATTACATTCAAGCAGCAATCCGATGGAGAATTCGGGTCACCGAAGGCTGTTGACATCTAGACCCACTTTAAAAATACGAAGATTAAAGTCTTCTGGATAATGACGCCGTGTCTAACTGTAAGATGTTAGAGACATTTTGAAAAAAAATATCTGCTCTAATTTTAGCGTCAATACAATCTCTACCTTTCTAGGGCTTTTTCCACTCCGGATATGAAGGGAGAAATTCTTTATAAAACGTCACTTAGTATTTACCAAGCGGTACGGTACCAAAAACAACACAACGTGGATCCTCAGAAACTTAAATATAAAAATCTCATATTTCTTCTGCTAAATATTACACAAATTTAACGTCGTTTGCTTTGCGATGCTACCCAGTGTAACGGTAAATTGTGTCTGGCATGACTCTCAGTAGGAAGTCGCGTTATGTTCCACCCGAATTGCTTGGCGCGACTTGATATGGGCCTACGTGTCGCAAACGTTTACTTTCTTTTATTCGTTCAGACAACACCGCAAGTCGATACCCATGAAAATTATTCTTCAACTGCTGGGAAAATAGACCTGTATTCTCTCACACACATATAATTCGCAGAACACATTGAATTACTAATAATTAAATTTTGAATCTTCTTCTTTTAAAAACATATGCTTCATATCATCTACACTTTTCGAAGGGCAGGAGACACGAGTTCTATTTGAATCTCTGCAAGCTCACCGAATAGAAATTGGTAACATAAACCCTTTTTTGTTTAACCTTTTTAAGCCTAAGACTTAATTTATGTACCACCAGGTTTAACATTCAGAAATTATGTTTTCTACCCACAATGCATTTATTTGTTTTGCGTGGATCTGACAACAAACAGCAATTATTTCCCTATACAGCATTAACTTATGGTTTTTATAACCGAGGCAGAGAGTGTTTACTGCGCGGTACAACTGGGTCTTTAAATCAGATAGACAGTTTCGTCCTTAAAGGGTTAAGTTATTATTTATTTCCGAGCGACTAGCTTTGCAGAGTCCATACAGACTTCCTTTAAATGGCGTACCAAAGGTTCAAATTATCTGTTCTCATTCAATATGGCACAGTTCTCAAGTGCATTTTCCTGGCTGGATAGAAGTGTACTGATACGTGAATCAGAATATTAAAATTAAATTTTGTGTTTTGGAGTAAAATTGTAGTTACAAAATGTAAGCAAAACGGAGAATTTGGGCGTCGTAGCCTTAGAAGGAAGACTGATATTAAAACGCATCTTAGAAAGAACAGGCAGTGAATGAGATGAGTGGTTTCAAATCATCTACTTCAGTGACAGTTACAGAAGTTTGTGGATACGGTGGTGAATATTTGGGTTCTGCACAAGGTGCGCAATTTCTTAAACAAGTGAGCGAATTTTGACTCTGAAGAAAGGGACTTACTCCATGAATTTATTTAGTAGTTGTACTGATATATACTGAAAGCCCTGTTGTAAACTGATAATAATATTTTATTAAATTAAACAATAAAACCCTAACTACATTTCACTTCATTACTGATATTTAAACAAAATACTCAATTACGAAAGGCAGATGTTTGTGTGGTTGGCTAATTTGCTTACTACAATAACATTAAAATTACATATTATATGCAGGCTGAAGCTGTGCTTCAGCCTGCATACGCATACCACACCACCACAGCCAAACCACAACGTAACACCAACACACATCGAACCAGGGCAACACAACCCATGAAATAACAACAAATAAGTCACAAGCTCCTGAGGATGGATGTATTAACATTCGAAACATGTAGAGCATTAAATAATTAAATAATAAAGCAAGTGACATCAAGTTGGTCTCTCTTTATTCAACTATCAAGGTGATGCACGGTCCGGTCCAATAAGCATAATAATCACGATATACTTGTATTGCATTTCACGATATGCATTGTTTTCATTTATATTCAGCAATATTTGAGATACAACTCAAGCCAGCTTGCAATGTACATCAATTTCATACAAAAATTTAAAAGCAAGAGTAAAATTGTCCGTATTCTTAATTAAGCACAACCCAAGACGATTTCCATAAGCATATAAAGATGTAGTGGGTAACTGAGGTATAGCTCCACGCATTCTTAGGTGGTGGTGAGTGGCTAAAGTCACGTTCCTGCCCTCTCTACCCAAGGAGTCCAGAAGGTCCAGCGGGCTGAAAGAAATGCTGCTGCCTAAAATCGGAATCCGATCGTCTGGGCTCTAGTCTCGTCACCAAAGATCTCACAATTGATCGGAAAGTACCAAAATTAAATTTATTAAAACGCTTCGTACAGACACCCCACCCCCAAGCACATAATTTGATTATTAAATAACATCGTAAATAAATGTCGTCGGGCCCTATCGAGTGTCCCAGAAATTCCAAACTCTGCGCAAATATTTGCTGCAACTATCAGTTTGTAACGTTCGTATCAGTGCGTTTGTAAGCTGTATGTGACTTCTAATGTACTACAGGAATGGAATTTAAGGTGCCGTTCTTAAGATATCGTTACGTTGACGAAGTTCAGGGAACACAAATATTCGACAGAAGTGTATATACGTGTACTTCCCATGGTCATGTCTCGAGATCAGAATGCAGGACGAAATCACAGTGTGAGGATTGATAATAGTACCTTCGAGAGGGTGGAAGAGTTTAAATATTTGGGAACAACTTTAACAAATCAAAATTCTAT
>Ga0123357_10005469_pt1 | contig 15217 bp, 8 predicted proteins | sample TergutEmb28metaG_FD_89873 | JGI IMG/M metagenome (GOLD analysis project Ga0123357, IMG submission 89873) | Embiratermes neotenicus P4 segment gut microbial communities from Petit-Saut dam, French Guiana - Emb289 P4 | ecosystem: Host-associated > Arthropoda: Insects > Digestive system > Gut ... | reverse complement strand
TGGGGGAGGCGGGATAGAAGGGAAATAAAAAAAAAAAAAGAAAAGGAGGGAATGGCGTGGGGGGGGGGGTGGGGGGGGGTTAATGCGCGGGGGCACCCCCCCCCCCCCCCCCCAATGCCTTCTAAATCGAGACACCAGATGTTCGCAACTTCATGAATCATTGACAAACGTTGAGGACAAACTTAAATACGCTGATGTGATAGTCCCAGAACTTTTAACTTGTTCTGTATTGCTAATAGTTTATTCATAATTTAGAAGTGGTATAAATTAAGGAAGCGTCCTCCATTTGGAGTATAGCTTTGTATGGTGCTGAAACTTGGACACTTCGAAAAGCAGACCAGAAATACTTGGAAAGCTTTAAAATGTGGTACAATTTAAATTTAGATTTAAAATGTGGTGCTGGAGAAGGATGTAGAAGATCATTTGGACTGATAGTGAGAGAAGCAAAGAAGTGTTAGGTACACTCAAGGAGAAAAGTAACATCCTACATACAGGAAAAGAAGTGAAGTTGACTGGATTGGTCACGGGTTGCGTAGGAATGGCTTTCTAAAACACGTTATTGAAGGAAAGATAGCGGGGATGGGAAGACGAGAAAGAAGACGTAAGCAGCTACTGGACGACCTTAAGGAAGCGAGGGCATACTGGAAATTGAAATAGGAAGCACTAATGTGTGGGTGTGTTCTAATGTGTTGGTGTGTGTTAATGTGTATGTGCGGGTTCTGTAAGGCGTGGGTGTTTTGGTAATATGTGTCCTTGTATTTGCTGTGTTTTGTATTGTTTGTATTGTTATTGTATTGTTTCGTTTATGTATACTTATTCTTATTTGTTTTGTCTGTACTAGTGTAAGGACTACTGCCACCGAGTGACAACTCAATTGCAGTTATTATTATTATTATTATTATTAGTAGTAGTAGTAGTAGTAGTAGTAGTAGTAGTAGTAGTAGTAGTAGTAAATAGATCGCAGTCTGTGGAGAATTCGTTTTGGAGGAGGCTATGGACGTGTCGTAAGACAGACTGCAGAATTAATTTATTTATTTTCTCACTTTACTGCTAAATTCACGAAAGGAAAGACAGGTGCAGGAACATTTTGCTCAGTGGTTAATAAGCGCGGCAGGCAGACAGAAAGACAGACAGACACACAGACATATTGCGATAATGTCTAATACTTAGTTGGAATGTCAACAAGGCGAACACACGCACTGCTGACACTAACAGCAGAACAGTTACTAAACCACAATTTGGAGTATAAAACTAGCTGGATCAAACACGTCAGTTCCCTGATGACGAGGATCGAGATGTTCGTCGAAACGTCGGTTTGCTCATCGATCAGCCACCTTGCGTCGCTGCTAGCCCAAGAATGTTTTATTGAATTCAGTCACCTTGAAAGCTTTAAATTAATTATACGTCGAGAGGACGTCAATAACAGGCTTCAGAAACTATCAAAATATCACAAATTACACGAATCGGGGTTCGCTACCTGACAGATAACAAAAACCGTTTCGTCCAAACAGTCCAGACCGGCTGGGGCCCGTTCCCACGCCCTTCTATCCAATAGGTACAGGCGGCTCACTTCATGGCGGCAAAGCGGCCGGGGTTTTGAAGCTGACCACTCACCTATGTTAGGGCCCAGTTTAAGAATGTGTACAGCAACACATCCGTTCTCCCAAATGCTATTATGGTGGGGTGTTGAATTCAGTAGAAGGATGACTTCACATGTATTTTGTTCCAAGCAGCTGTACAAAGAAGCGGTGAAACGGTCAACAATCGAACCTGTTCTTCAATGATGATAATAGTGACTATTTTTTTCTTATGGTGCAACAGCCCCCCGTGGGCCATGGCCTCCTCATTCACGAGGTTTCTAGACCACACACAACTACGCACCAAATTCAGTAGGACTCCTCTGGACGAGTGATCAGCCCGTCGCAGAGACCTCTACCTGACAACACACAACACTCACAACAGCAGACATCCATGACCCCGGTGGGATTCGAACCCACAATCTCAGCAGACGAGCGGCCGCAGACCTACGCCTTAGACCGCGCGGCCAATGGGACCGGCGACTAATTAATTAAATTGCCTAATTATCTAATAGAACAGAGTACTTCTTTAAAAACCAATTTCTTAGCCAGCCAAGAAGTTCGGTGCGTTTTAGAAAACCCAAAATTTCATCAACGCGTCCACAAAAGTCCGCCATAGGACCCTACAGATCAATCCAGTCCAAACTCCAAACCAGTCAATTCTATTATCCTTCCTTCTACGCCTAGGTCTCACAAATGTATTGGAAAGTGGATGGAATACAGAGTCAGTCTGGACGGTGTCCAGAAGAGAAAAATACCTACCGGAAAATCAATTCCGATGCATTTTCCGTCCAGCAACTATAATGACCGAGTTACGCTCGCGAAGAGCAAATACCAGAAAGTTCCTCGTTATGAGTTTTTCTCCAGCCTCCTGCTACCTCTTTCCTTCTAAATGGAAATATTCTGCAGGAAGCCAGAAACTTTACCGCTCGTACTAATTGTAATTTTTTTAATTACACATCCCGTTGGGAACTGCGTTCTTCTGGGTTATTACGCAGCGAGTAGTGGTTCTTTCTTGCCGACATTTCGGGACAACCTATCGGTCTCATCCTCAGGGGTTTTTGGGGGATTCTCGAACCCTGAGGATGGGAACGATAGGTTGTCTCGAAACTTCGGTAAGAAATTACTACTGCTAACTGCGTAATAACCCAGAAGAACGCAGTTCTCAGCTACTTCGCTGCGGAAGTCTGAAATCACGTATACATCCCGTTGCGTGTCGTATTATCAATAAAGAAATATACAAATGGCCAAGGAACACAGCAGTTTTTACATAGTATCAATATATTATATAACTGATGAAAAACTCAAGGTCGAAACATGTAGTTATAGTGATATTATACAGGGTGGGCCAAAAGTAGGTATACCGTATATAGTTAATTACTGCATACTTACTGTATACCTACTTTTGGCCCACCCTGCATAAAAAATGTTGCATTCAATGGCCATTTGCCTATTTCTTAATTTCAAATTGTTGGTGTATGTATGTATGTTGTGGGAGCAGTTTCCTACAGACACAAAACAAACAAACAAACAAAAACACATTGCTCTAAATTCGGGACGAAATTCTGTTAAAAGTGGCGTAACCCCCTGAATGATGCACTGACCACGACTGACATGTGCTCTCTGGCAGAAGACCTTGCAGCAAAACAATGACACGTGCAGGAGATTAAATTGTTCCAGTCAGTGCCAGTCAGGTTCATGACGTTGTGAAGTTTAGGTGATGAAATTTTAAAGACGCTGCTCTATCCACACAGAGTGATTTAATTACCTAAATTACGCGGCAAGGATTTTGCTCGTAAACAGAACAAACAACGCTGACAAACATACATGGTGGTTCAGGAAGAAAGGTCAATATTTTGGCAGGTGACTGTAACGGTCATTGAGAAGCCAAACTGTTCGTACGCACACGTGTCTAACTCTGAATGCTTACCGAGACAGAACTGTTTGAATTTCCAAAACCAATTCCGTTAGATTTTTGTTTGCGGGGTTGGACGAACGGAGAAATTTACAAAAGAAAGGTGGGTACACCAGACGAATTGCTCGCTCGCATTTTGGATTCTGCTGCCCGCACAAATAAACGTGAATATCAACTCAGATGAACAACAGGCGATCTTCGCACGCGAGTTGCGAAGTGCACTGAAGTTGACGGTGGGATTTTCGAGCATTTAATATGAACTGTAACAAATTTGTCACTTCTGTGTAACAAACTTGCCATTTAGGTATTAAATTAAAATTGCAACGTAATTAACGGTAAGTAATTTCTCTTTCTTTATTTCCACTCACAGTGTTTTTTTCTATTTGTAGATTCAAACAGCTGTATCGGTAACCTTACAGAATTACGACACTTGTTGATACGAACTCCTTTTCTCACAGAGATCGATTCTATAACCTATTAACATTTTCTCCCGAATCACCCTTTACTTTAAAATCAGCTGTCTGTCAATAAATCACCGTCCTTTGTCTCGTCTGAAAGTTTCGTTCTTTTTAACCGAATTTACTTTCATTTCCAATTAAAATATATTATAATCACAATCATTCTGTTCAGAAACTTGTCCTTTTCCTTTTCGCTATCTAGAAAGACAACCATTAAAACATATAAATACGGATTTGCCTGCTTTATGTGGATGTGAAACTTGGTCTTGCATATCAAGGGAAGAAAATACGCTGCGGATGTTCGAGAATAAGGAACCGAGAAATACACATGGGCCAACAGAGACTGCCAGGACACTGGCCCCAGTGTATAGTGAAAAATTTTCACTGCTCACCAATACGAGTAAAGTGCTAAAAGAAAGCATTAATATGGTGGAGCATGTGGCAAATATGGGGGTGAAGAGAAATGCATACAGATGTGTGGTTGGAAATCCTGAAGAAAAGAGCCGCTGGGATAACCCAGCCGTAGACGGGAGGATGATATTTGAAGGGTTTAAATACAAGGATGAAAGGGCGTGGACTGATTTCATCTGGCTTAGGAAAGGAACCAGTGGAGGAAATCTTGTGAACTTTTGGGTTCCATAAAAGGGGGGATATTTCTTGACCATCTCAGTTATTGTAGCCTATAAAAATGACTATGCTGCACGGAGTTGCTGCACAGTGGGTACTTCCACAACACATAGCAGTCAAAGAGACATATGAAGAGCCTATATAAGTGACAAATGTATCAATCTCTTGCGTTAACAGTCACGCACGAGCTTTGTATTTTTTTCCGTACAACGAATTGATGTGTTTCGCATGATACAATAAACTTCACTCACTCACTCCATGGAGCAGAGTCCTTCTTGAGAAGATAACCGGTTTTAAGCTAGTCAAGAAATTCCCCACATTTTATGGAACTCGAAGGTTCATTACCGCATTCACAAGTGCCCGCCACCTGTCCCTATCCTGAGCCAGATCAATCCAGTCCATGCCGCCACATCCCACTTCCTGAAGATCCATCTTAATATTATCATCCCATCTACGCCTGGGTCTCCCAAGTGGTATCTTTCCCTCAGGTTTTCCCACCAAAACCTTGTATACACCTCTCCTCGCCCACATTCGCGCTACATGCCCCGCCCATTTCATTCTTCTTGATTTGATCACCCGAACAATATGTGGTGAGGAGTACAGATCATTAAGCTCCTCATTATGTAGTTTTCTCCACTCCCCTATTACCTCGTCCCTCTTAGGCCCAAATATTCTCCTCAACACTCTGTTCTCAAACACCCTCAGCCTACGTTCCTCACTCGATGTGAGCAATCAAGTTTCACACTCATAGAAAACAAAAGGCAAAATTACAATTTAGAGATTACTTCCCTAAATAAAACTAAGGGGTTGGTCTTTGACATGGAGAACGTGTTTGTTGTGATGTAGGAATTAAAGTGTTTATAAATTATTTAAATTAACTTCAGGCTTCAAATTAATGCCTCATAGTCTGACGAGGTGTACTGGACACATGCATATAGCCCCTCGAAATGTAAATGCGTGTCTGCTTGCCCTTTGAACTCTTTACCATTTGCAATACTCTGTTCTCAGGCAACCAGCTTCTCTAATCTCCGTAATGGATCCATTTCGCTTTCCAATTTTTTGTGTAATCCACAAATTCAGAATTCGTAATAATAACACACAGGCGGTGTTGCCAACACAAGCAGCCGGTGAAACTCATTACCGAGGGGGTTTCACGCAACAGCAACACTTTGTTCGTAAACTGGAGAAAGACTTCTTCGGAAATGAATAGACCCATCTTCTAGGGTACGACATGCATACTGGCATACAGGGTGTATCTAAAATAATTGTACAAAATTCTGGATTGAGTTCCCAGCACCAAAACAAGGAGAACACCTCATAACAACATACGCTTCATACAAACGTACGCTCGATACCAACACACACTTCATACCAACAAACACTTCATACCGACAAACACTTCATACTAACATACACTTCATACAAGCATACACTTCATACCAGTATACACTTCATACCAACAAACACTTCATACCAATATACACTTCATACCAATACACACTCCATACCAATACACACTTTATACCAACACCCTTCACACCAACAAACACTTCATACCAGCATACACTTCAGACCAACAAACACTTCATACAAACATACACGTCATACCAATACAGGCTTCATACTAGCATAGGTCCTACGTACGCAATGACTCAGTTTTCAGTGTACAGCCCAAAACCCTCTTGACCTTTGGATTTTTACCACTGAGGACATTTAAAAACCTTAGAGTTTTCAGTTCCAATTAAAAATGAAGGGACGCTTCACCAACGCCTTTTTATGCCTGTCGAAACATTCGCAACAGAGCCGGGACCTTTAAAAATGTGCGACAGTCCACGAGCAGAGTGTCCATGTGTGCACTGACTAAGATGGAGGACATTCGAGCAACCTGAGGAAGGAAGCAGATGCAGTTACCGAAACGCTGTGTTTGGACATCCACAAGACTAAATCGTATTTATAACAAGGCACAATCAGCATAAATTGGCAAGGATTCAGTGTTCGCCGCCATTCTGGCAGTATGTAGTCACCGCGTGTCCAGAGTGTAGATAAGCCGCCCTACACCCTCGAAATGATAAGCTAAGGTCAACAGATAGGTTACTTTATGATGCGATGAACAAATAGACTGCATGAGATATTAAACACTCACGGCGAAAACGTGTCAGGAATATCATTCAAACAGCGATCTTTTTAAAGTATATATTACTTACACAGATATCCCTTAATTAGAATATCAATACTATGTGCATGGCCGATCCCAGTAGACGCGCGATCTAATGCGTGGGTCTGCGGCCGCTCGCTTGGTAGTATTGTGGGTTCGAATACCGCCGGGGGCATGGAAGTTTGTTGTAAGTGTTGTGTGCTGTCAGGTTGAGGTCTCTGAGTCGGGCTGATCACTCGTACATAGGAGTCCTACCGACTGTGGTGCGTCGTGTGTGTGATCGTGAAGCCGCGACAATGAAGAGACCCTTGCCCACTAAGGGCTGTTGCCCTATGGGGGGGGGTGACAATTATATACGGCAAATGTAGTGTTGTACCTATAATTGGGCACCACAGTATAAAGACGTGGGGGAGTGGAGGCACAGCGCCATGCATTTTAACATCCCTAATAAGTGGAGGTTACATGTTAGTTTCATGTAATGGCTGCGTAACCTCTGGGGAAAGAGTTCACTCCGGCACATATTAAATACGAGAGTGAGTGATGCCCCGCAGCCGGTCTGGACATCTGGGAAAAGTGGAGTTCTCCCCTTACAGGAGCTCAAACTCCGACAACTCTGTCGTCAAGCCTGCAGCCCGGTCGCTGTACCAACTGTTAAAGTAATAATGCGAAATGAGATACTAACCACTCACACTAATAAAACCTGTAACCCACACTAGCGGAAAAGACAAAACTAATCGCCTGTTGCAGCGATCAGGAATTCCTGGAAACGTTGGTAAAAATGCGGACCTAATTTGGAAGACTCGTCGTTTTCCGCCCTTTCCAGGAAAAGCCCCTCGAGAAGTGGAACTCATTCATTTGTTAGCACGCAGGACAACTCATGCGCACTGTTCACATGAAGCGTGATGGAGCAAGACATTAAGCTTAATTATTGCGAAAAGTGGATTAACTGCGGGTAGGTTTTAATTCTTCTACAAATTTGAATACATAATCCCTCCGGTCGCGTTAAAGCCCTGGGGCCGACTCAGCCTGTAACATAAATGAGTAGCAGAAATACTTCATGGAATAAAGGTAGCCGGTGCGTGCGGCTGACAATCTCACCACCTTCATGTACCGACTGTCTTGAAATCTGGGTACTTCACCTTCCTGGAAACATCAGGGCCTGTCCAGGCCTGTAATGGGATTGCTTTACGTATACAATTTGAAGTGTATTTATGATATACCGAGTTGGCCTTGAGACGAAGGGGAACTCGACAGTATACAATAGCGAACTAAATTAAAAATGTAAGTTTAGTAAAAGGTAGTGTAGATTAAAACACATTTTCAACTACAAGGTGAACCGCAGCAAAATTTCAAGTTAACTCCTACTGTCCACGTACTCCACATCACAGAGTGAGGGTCTGGAATGGACCTACAAGTCTCTGGAGAGGTTCCAGTGATGCGATCACAACGAACACAGAAACGAACCTTTGTGCTGGGGATTCACGTCTTCTAAGATGTTACGCTGTGGCCAAAAATACGGCGCCATATCCTACAACACTCGAATCCTCAACACCACTGTGAGAAACACAAAACGCGTAGACTTTGGGTTCCGGGAGACCTGAAATTTCTTGAATAGTCCACCAAGTGTTGTGTTAGAGTCTCCTCTACTCCATGATGTGAGCCTTTCTGTCTGTCAGTAAGTCATACAGCCTAGTTAGCTTCGCTCATACATTTTATTTCCTCCAACTAGGCAGTCAAAACACGCACTTTCTAGACCCAAAAATCTATACTATTGGGTTTTATGACTGCAAAATCGTATGGTCTGCAATTATTGCATTTACTTATCTCTGATGACTTTAACAGAACATCACGCTATGTTAGAATCGAAAGGCAGGAATATCAGCAAAAAATAAAAATTGGAATGGAAGAGCAAGAAATCGGTCTTGGCCTTACTGCAGGCTTGACCTCGCCGATTTTCTGAAGGCACGGAGAGTTTGTTCCTTATTTAAGGAAGCTGTCAATTTATAAAATAAATCACCGTCTGTGACAGATGAATGAATGAGTACAGAGTGTTAGTGGAATGAAAAGAAAGTTGAAAACCTGCAAGGTCGCCACTTAGCCCCCTAAAAGTTTCGCAAGGGCTGGCCTGGGATTGAAGCCGAGCCTCCGTGGTGACACGCCGGCGAATAACCGACTGTTGTCATGGCCTGAAGAAACTCAGAAACTCACAAAAAAACCAAGAAGGTCAGCCGATATCAGGCCGAGGTTTGAACCCAGGACATCCCGAGTATGCAGCAAGAGAGGCACACACTGACAGTGATGAGTAGTTAGAAGCTGAGGATTAGCAGCTCCTAGGTGCGGTGTTCAGTGGAGACCTATACTGGGTCAATTGCAAGTGGTTTGGTTACATTCTAGAGTGGCAGTCAGTCGGTCGGTCGGTCGACATACAAAGGTACTGCACGAGAACAGTGTTAACAAGACAGGCAATATACTATGACTTAACACTGAAGCGCGATCGTGTAATCATTGTTGCTGTGGAAGATCAATGAGAATTACATACTGTAGGTGTGTATTTGTGTCCTTGGGTATCCGGCACGCAATGCGCATGTGCCATATAATCATCTGTGGCCTGCCCCGCTCTACAATATTATTCCACATTATCTCATAAACAGCACGATTTTCGAAAGAATATTATTGAACACAAAATGTGTGTTTCGAGTTTTTCTACAGCTTTTGTCGGAAATACTTTTCACTCTAAGATAGCTGAGCGAGATATGATCAAAAATGTATATTGGTCTTCATGTAAAGGATTCGTTATTTTTGTCCGATTTCAATGAAACTTGAATTTTCTAAACAGATTTTCGAAAAATATTTAAATATCAAATTTAATGGAAGTCCGTCCAGGGAGTTGAGTTGTTCCATGCAGGTGGACGGACGGACGGACGGACGGACGGACGGACGGATGGACGGACAGATATGACGAAGCTAATAGTCGCTTTTCGCAATTTTGCAAACGCGCCTAAAAATGATTAAGCGACACAAATCCCACCCTCCACAAAGTAAAGCCAGCTTTTAAACACTAATAGGTAAAAGATGGAGTTGACGCTATCATGTGTGCTAATATAGAAGACGTCTTATGAACCGGAGCAAAAGAGCGCCGCATAGGACCGAAATTAATTAATTAACAAAAGAAAATTTAATAACGTTTTAAAATAGAATTTATACTCGTAATTAAACTGTATTGCGTGTTTCATCAAAGTCACATAGACCCATTATAACAACTTGAAATCCCACCCTTCCCAACCGAACAATTGGCAATGTGTGTCCAGAACTGGTTTACCTAAAAAGCATAATTGCCTCATGACGGTTGGGACATAGCCGAAACACGCAGCAAGAAAAATGATCATAAATATTACAGGGGTACTGATAAGTCCTTAGCCCGGCCAGGAAGGAAAGAAGCTAATGTTTCTGTCAGAATGCCGTGAATTTCCTTCGGCACCTTGCCTTGCAGGAAAAGAAACTTGATGAAAGCTCGCGTCTCAATTTTGTTGAAATCGCTCGCGTCCCTGACATGCTTCCGAGCATGTTTCCTTCCTGGTGAGGCTAAGGATTTATCAGCACCCCGGTATATTAGTTGTGCCGAATTCAGTAAAATTTGTTTGTGGCACACGATCCTTAATACAGCACAACAGGACCCACTAATTCAGGAATAACAAAGACAGTCGCAGCACGAAGATTTACTCGCATCAACCACCGGCAGAAGTACCCTGCATGATTACTTTGTTGTCGGTATGACAATAACTTAATACAGACAATAAGCTGACAGTTCTCTAACTACAGCAATGACGCAGAATTGAAGTCAGTTCACCTTCAGTTAAAAATTGAACACCGGATTACATGATACGAAGAAGAGAAGTGGGGAGGGATAAAAGTTGGTGATGTCTGAGAACAGGGCACAGGATTAGGATAGTGAGTGAGTTAGAGATATAGCTCAGTCAGTACAGTGACTAGGATACAGGCTGGGCGACCAGAGAATCGTGGTTCGATTCCAGACAGTGACAAGATATACCTCTCATCCTCACCGCGTGCAAAACGGTTCTGGGGCTCACCAAGGGTAAAGCGGTAGGCGTGTGAAGTTGACCACTCACATTCTTTTGGTGCCGAGGTTAAGAATGCGTGCAGCCATACCGTCACTTCATTTATGGTTCCATGGCGTGGACACAGACATCTTTAAGAGAGAAAGCTGCGTAATGAGGGGTTTCAGAATTTTGCATTCTTTACATTCTCTAAATCGTGCATCGTGACACATATACGTGAGAATGACATACGAAATGCACACTTTTTCTCGTTAATTTATTCCAAGTAAACTATCCCCTACATGTTTCGAACAAATAATTGTTCATCATCATTTCCAATCACATCGTGTTAGCGGCTAGACACTCATCGATGCATGGTAAAATACTGTGTGCTGCGTGTACAGAAATAACCTCTTGATGATGAACAATTATTTGTTCGAAACATGTAGAGGATATTTTAATTAGAATAAATTAATGACAAAAATTGTGCATCTCGTTGCTCATTCTCACGTATATGGGCACATAATGTCTGCTCTGCAACAAATATCGTTAGGAGCATGAGAAAATGCAGTATGTAGCACACACACAAGAGGTAAAATAATGAATACAAAATTTTAGTTGGAAAACCTGAGACAAGACATTACTTTGAAAATCTAGACACAGATTGGAGTATGATATTAAAATGCACTTTAGTGGTGTGTGCGTGTGTGAAGACGTGCACAACATTCTATTGGCTCTGTGGAGGGTTTTTAAGGGCAAGTGACCTTTCTCTGTTCTGAAACGTCCAGATCGGGCACGCGGTGGCACAGTTGGTTGAGGCACAGCACTACAAGCCGGAAGGTCGCGGTTTCGAATCCCGATGGTATCATTGGAGTTTTTCAATAACACGATCCTTCCGGCAGTAAAATGGCCCTGGGGTTGACTCATCCTCTAACAGAAACGAGAACCAGGAATATTTCCTGAGAGGTAAAGAAGGACGGTGCATATGGCTAACAACTTAACCGCCTTCATATGCCTCAACCTGGAACCATCAGGGCCTGTCCAGGCCTGTAATGGGATTTCTTTACCTTTTTGTCGACGTTAATTATGCATAAATTCATACCTCCACACCCCGATACACCTTCATGGCAAAATCTTTAATTAAGTATAGAGACAACTTTACTTTTGACCTCCCACTTACAGTTAGGTCTTTAAAATCTCCCGTTTACTTTTCTTGCCCAGAACCACATACACATTTCTTGCCGTCTCTTGCGTGATGCATAAGTCGCCATTCTCTTCTTTTTTATTGTATCAATAACATTACGTCACCACTGATGCCTTTCTGGCGTCATTTCCCCTTTCGTTACACCTGACGCCAGGTGCTGGAAGCTGTTATGCACCTTCTTCAACACACTTCGCGTCAGTTTCACATATCACCCGTGCAAATCACTTAACAACCAAATATGATCCAAAAAATGTTACGGCATACTTCACAGAAGATATATCATACTCGTAGCTTCTCAAACTAATACGAAGTATAAGTCTGAATCACACCTCGCAGATAAAACACAACACATCTATTATGCAGTTCATTCTTCCAATGATATTCAGAAGAATCATGGGTGTGTACTGTAACAAATTAAAATAAACTTTATCACTCTGGGAGAATTGTTGAGAGATTGGCCTACACCATCAAACTAAATGGGATATATAATTACCACTATTTATTAAGGGGGTAAAGCATAAACAGCTCCGACATTTGCACACAAACTCTGCATTCTGCTCACACAATTCGCGTTTATCCTACTACTAGCACAACAAACATCAATGGCTTCCCTTAGACGTTTTCACATTTCCCTCGTTTGGAACTCTCAAGCCTTGAAGAAAAACGCACCACGCTCCTTCGAAACGTCAGCAAACCCTAACCCAGAGGGACGACGTCACTTCCCAGATAACCCGAATCCTTAACCTAGTGGAAACCTAATATCTCGCACTATACGTTTGTAATTGAGACGCAATGCTATCTAAGAGTTCTGATTTGTGTTCTTTACACATCATTCACATAAACGTTTCATAAACTTTCTTTCTACGGCAACCTTTTGCTCTGGGGAAAAAAGTTGATGAATCTCCCTATGAATAAAAGGTGGACATTGAAATTTAAATCCGGTGGAAAAAAGTTTATATTAATGGGGAATATAAAGGAAAATCTAACCGAGCGGACTGGAGCTCAGCGTAATGAAACTTCATTCAGTATTATGAAGTGAAAATTTATTCTGTCGTGTTTGCAGACCACAGTTTGAATGCTCTTTAGGCTGTCTTCTTTTTTGAACAGCAAGTCTACAGGGGGTTTCGACAATACAGTTCCTACGGGGCGCGTCAACCCACCGCATCGCAGAAACGAAGCGACTGTCTGATTGTCTTAAAGATATAACACTTACTCAAAAAAGTCTACAAAATTTAAATTAATAGTGAGAGAATCTCAGTCGACTAGACGCTGGCTTCGTACTGGAAAGCCTCAGGTTCAATCCCGGGAATGACTACATGAGGTTCAAGGCTTCCGATGTAACATTGCGGCCAATATTTCTCTTCATTTTCTCATTTCCCCCTGATAATCGCCATTCCACCATCCCATCTACAGTCCAGACACGTTAGTACACTATCACATTCTTAGCCTGCAAGTCGCTAGCTGCAAATCTGATCGGCCGTTGAATGGGCACACTGTACCAGTCTAAAGGTCTTACCCTCCCCTCGCAAACAAGGATATTTTAAACTGGTGAACGTGTTTGACCATTACTGAAGAACTACTGTCGTTAAAAACAATATCGAAAGAATTACATCGAACAGATATCTTTTACACAACTTAACGCCCCATCAGCCATTCAAGGCAGCCTTCGCCTTTCAAGACAATCATCCTTATATAAACATGCCACTGATCCTTATCTTGTGCCAGTTCAGTCCAGCGCACACCGGTGATACTAAGTTGGGACACAGTAATTTATATACTGACCAGAGGCTGGATAATTAAACAAACGTCCTTCGATTCCCGAAAGGGACAAAAGACTTTTCTCTTCTTAAAAGTGCCTGATCGCTCTGGCAACAAATCGTCTCTTACGCTGGGGATAAAGTGGCCGGGAAATTAAGTTGATCCTTCACTTCCACTAGAGATCAGTTTAAAAATGAGTGGAGCTATTCCTCCATTCAGGCGTATGACTCCATGGCTTCTACTTTTACCCTTACAATACTCTTACAAACAATACCTGTGTTAACCTGTCACAGAGCAAAGGTCATTATGTGTAAACTGCCACAGTCCTTAATGTAAAGTAACGCGAAATTTCGCATACAGTTTCTCTGTTTAACTTTGGTTAAATCAAATACAGAATATTTATTTACATGCGTTTTATAGTGTCATTATTTTATCTGACCAATATGGTTTGTCGCTTCCCGCCACTACTCCAACGCGCATATGGGAGGGCGAATGAGTGGCTGGAGTTTTTACGATAAGCAAGCTGACAGGAAGTAAGAAGAATATTGATCGGATAAAATAATGTCCCTGTATATTCATCCTACATTTCTTTATTAAACATATCGCGTATTCAACTTAACATTTTTAATATATGGAAGTAAACTCATCTAGTTTGATTGCACGAAAATTCTTTGTGAAAAAAATTAATTTTCCCTCTACGTTTTGCTCACGCAAAGACTAATACGTAACAAAAACATTCACATTCACTAATGTCACTTCAAAAAGCACGTAACTAAGAGCAGCAGGGTTCAAATTTGGACGCTGATGGTTGTTCAGCTAATTGGAAAACTGCTGACGTTTTATGCAACAAGCATGTTAATCACCGTATTCACAAGAGCCCTCTACTGCTCGTACCCTAAGTCAGATTAATCCACTACACATCCTCCCGCCCATTTCGTCTACGTGCATTTTAATATTATCATCCAGCCTACGAATAAGCAGATCATTAAGCACTCTAAAACTGACCAGACTAAACACAGGCTGTTTTAAGCTGTGCGCGCCCCAACCCAGAACAAGAACACAAAATTAAACAAACAGGTTTATTTTCCAGAAAACTAAGAACTCAACAAAAGAGTGTACAGGCCATGCCAGGCCAGTCTGTCTGCCCCCCTAAAGAACACACACATTACAACTGTACGTAATTCCGTTAACCTGAAGAATCCTGCTATAAATACATGTAGGTACAATATAAAAACATGCAGTTCCGCGCCCCTCGCATCTCAGTCGACTTAGCAACCTGAACTACAGAAAAATCGGTATTCGATACCCTACAGAAGGGACTTTTTGATCTCCAAATTATCCGGACTAGCTCTGCCCCCCCCCCCCCCCCCCAAATGAAGGGCTCCTCCCGGGGGAGGGGGGGCCGGGGCCAGAAACCTGCCCAGTTACCAAAATTAAAGGCGGAGATAAAAACGGGGGGTGTGGGGGG
>Ga0123357_10005467_pt1 | contig 15223 bp, 9 predicted proteins | sample TergutEmb28metaG_FD_89873 | JGI IMG/M metagenome (GOLD analysis project Ga0123357, IMG submission 89873) | Embiratermes neotenicus P4 segment gut microbial communities from Petit-Saut dam, French Guiana - Emb289 P4 | ecosystem: Host-associated > Arthropoda: Insects > Digestive system > Gut ... | reverse complement strand
TGTTTGAATACATTCTACCCACGTGATTTCGTGTTGTTTATACTCTACGTTTTTAATCCATCTGTATTTACGTGTAGTTCTATGGGTTGAATCATAAAACGACTGTTGATGAGATTCAGCCATCCGGGCTAATGGCAGCAGTCTGTTCACCTCTTCCCAAACAATGGGAAGATTGCCGTCTTTGAAAACAAGTATGAAATGCCATCCGTACTCGCAGCGAATATCCTCCAACTCTTGGGGGTCTGTATTTTCCAGAAAGTCGTTCACCGCATCCATTTGTGGGAGTTGAAGAGAGAACATTCGTTGATAATTTTTCCTGAAGTGTTAATTTATTTTGTCATACCATTATATTTTATTATCTTTGAACAATTAATAACGCTATAAAAATCAGGAGGCTAACGCCTCTAAAAAAAGAGGCTGCCTCCTGACAAATTTAATAAATACCTAATAATGAATAAGATTGAACTTAGCCCGTTCAGTCGGGCTTCTTTTATTAAATTCGTACAAATTTAACCGGAAAAATATTTTTTTCCAAATTTTATATCCTTTTATTTTTCAACTAATTATTTTTTGAGCCTGAATTGCTGTTACTTTACAACCTCGCTGAATATTTAACAAAAATAAAATAAAAAAACTTTTTTTGTTCCGAAAGTTTTTATTTACCTTTGCACCGTTTTTTTGAAAAGTGTTAAAAAAGGATATGGATTTAAGAGAACGGATTATCGAAAAAGCTTCGGCGCTTTTCTTTCAAAGAGGAGTAAAAAGTATGACTATGTCCGATATAGCTAATGAATTAGGTATTTCCAAACGAACACTTTACGAGGTTTTCCATGATAAGGAAGACCTCCTTGAAAACTGCATTACCATGCATCTTGAAAGAGCAGATAAGACAGCCCAGAAATTAGCTGAAGATTCGGACGATGTGATTGAAGCGATGATGCGGATTTATGCCCGGTCGCTGGATGAAGTGCGTATGATAAATTCTTCTGTGATGTATGATTTGAAAAAATACCATTCGCGGCTTTACAAAAAAGTAGAGCAAAATCAGAGAGAGAGCGCATCCGTGTTTTTGCCTTTGCTCGATAAGGGAGTGGAGCAGGGATTGATACGTAGCGATGTTAATCTGGAAATTATCCTTTGGTTGGTAAAAAGTCAATTCAAAGCCTTGATGAACGACGATTATTTTCCGAAAGATAAATATTCGATGAACGATTTTGTTCGAGCAATCATACTCAATTTTATGCGAGGAATAGCAACCCCCGCGGGTGTAAAAAAAGTAGACGATATTGTTGAAAAATTGCAAAGTAATAATTAGTTAAATTATAATAAATAAGTATGAATTTAAAACAGATTATGTTTGGAGCGACAGCTCTTATGTTTATCGCATCATCTTGTGGAAACGGGATGGGAGTGAACACCAATACCGTGCCGAAAGAATATCCGACTCAAACGGTGAGTACGCAGAATGTTCAGTTGGAAACGGTATTTCCTGTAACAATCAAAGGACAGGATGATACGGAAATCAGACCGCGTATCGATGGTTTTATCGATGCAATCTATGTAGATGAGGGGACGGTAGTAAGTAAAGGACAGACATTGTTCAAAATTAATTCACCTTCAGCCGAACAGGCTTTAAGGACAGCGCAAGCTGCTGTAGAAAGCGCTACCGCTCAAGTAAGTACCGCCAAGTTAAATGTTGACCGGTTCAAGCCTTTGGCAGACGAGGGTATTGTCAGCCAGGTGCAGTTGGATACCTACCGGAATGCCTATTTATCTGCTCAGGCGGCACTGGCGCAAGCACAGGCTCAATTGACCAATGCGCAGGCTCAGATCAGTTGGACAAACGTTTCAAGCCCTGTCGACGGGGTGGTCGGCTCTATTGCTTATCGTTTGGGAAGTCTGGTTAATAATGGAAACGTACTGACCACCGTATCCAGTTCGCACAACGTATTTGCTTATTTTTCAATGAATGAAAAAGATCTGGTCAGTTTATTGGAGAACCTGCCGGGAAAAAGTCAAGCGGAAAAAATTAATAATCTGCCGGCAGTGAGCTTTAAAATGGCCGACGGCACTATTTATAATGAAACAGGGAAAATAAAAACCATTACAGGCTTGGTGGATGTTACCACAGGTACTGTAACATTAAGAGCAGAATTCCCCAATGCACAGGGAGCCTTAAGGAGCGGCTTCAGCGGAAACATCATTCTGCCGAAAGCTGTAAGCAACGTTATTGTCATTCCTCAAAAGGCAACATTTATGCGTCAGGATAAATACCTTACATATAAAGTGCAGGGAGATTCGGTCGTATCTACGCTTATCTCGGTTATTTCCACTCCCGACGGAAAAAGCTATGTGGTGACCAACGGACTGTCGAACGGCGACCGTATCGTGAGTGACGGCATTGCAACCTTAGCAGACGGCAAAAAGATTATTGTCAAATAAAATAATAAAATACAATGTTAAAAATATTTATAGAAAGACCTGTATTGTCGACCGTCATATCAATCATTATAGTCGTATTGGGTATAATTGGGGTATTCATGTTGCCGGTAGAACAATATCCGAATATTGCGCCGCCTACGGTACAGATACAGGCGACCTATCCGGGAGCGAATGCGGATGTGGTGCTGAATAGTGTTGTCACTCCTATTGAACAGCAGATTAATGGGGTTGAAGGTATGACCTATATGACTTCGTCTGCCATGAACAACGGTACAGCTCAGATTATGGTATTCTTCCGGCAAGGAATAAACCCCGATATTGCTTCCGTCAACGTGCAGAATATGGTTGCTCGAGCTACGCCGCTGTTGCCGCAAGAAGTAACACAGGTCGGCGTAATTGTCCAGAAACAGCAAAACAGTACGATCTTAGGCTTTACCCTGTCGACAAACAATCCGGACTACGATGGCAGGTATTTGCAGAATTTTGCCAATATCAACATCATCCCGCAGATTCAACGTATATATGGCGTGGGTAGCGCTTCCGTAATGGGCGCAAGAGACTACTCGATGCGTATATGGTTGAAACCCGATGCGATGGCATCCTATAAAATATCGGCGCAAGAAGTTATCGGTGCATTGATGGATCAAAATATCGAAGCGGCACCGGGCGAGTTGGGGCAGAACGGCAATCAAACGTTCCAATACACAATGAAATTTACAGGAAAATTGAAAACTCCGGAACAGTTTGGAAATATTATTATCCGTTCGCAAAACGGACAGATTCTGAGAGTAAAAGATGTGGCCAACGTAGAATTGGGATCGCTTAACTATACGGTACTGTCTGAAACGAACAAGCGTGACGCCGTATTTTGCGCCATCAGCCAGACGGCAGGTTCCAATGCCCAGGAAGTAATCGATAATGTAAAATCGGTACTGAATGATGCTAAAAAGATACTTCCCAAAGGAGTGGATATTACCTATTTAATGGACTCTAATGAATTTTTGAGCGCATCGATTGATAAAGTACTTCATACATTGGCTGAAGCCTTTATTCTTGTGTTCATTGTCGTATTTGTATTCCTGCAGGATGTGAGATCAACCGTTATTCCGGCCATTGCAGTTCCGGTGGCTATCATTGGTACATTCTTTTTCTTGTGGATGTTTGGATTTTCCATCAACCTGCTGACCCTGTTTGCACTTGTGCTGGCAATTGGAATTGTGGTCGACGATGCCATCGTGGTCGTCGAGGCGGTGCATGCCCAGTTAGATGCGGGTGCAAAAGACCCGAAGAAGGCAACCCTGACGGCCATCGGGGAAATTGCACCGGCCATTGTTTCCATCACCTTAGTTATGGCTTCCGTATTTATTCCGGTCAGCTTTATTGGAGGTACCACCGGAGTATTTTTCAAACAATTCGGATTAACACTTGCCGTTGCGATCCTTATTTCTGCAGTCAACGCATTGACGCTTAGCCCTGCCCTTTGTGCAGTGTTTTTAAAAGCAAAAGACGAAAAGCCTAAAAAAAGAAATTTAATTCAACAGTTTTACCATTATTTCAATATCGTTTTCAATGGGGCGAGAAGTCAGTATAGGGACACATTACGCTTCCTTGGCAAAAAAGGACACCGATGGATTACTACTGCCATCATAGTGGTTGCCCTCATTATTCTTATCGGATTAATGAAGTTTCTTCCAACCGGTTTTGTACCGCAGGAAGATAGCGGCGTTGTGATGGGTTTCGTAACTTTGCCTCCGGGTTCTTCATTGGAACGGACGGATTCGCTGGTGCATCAGGTTGCCAATCTTGCTCAGGAAATTGATGGCGTACAAGCCGTAACCAATATTACCGGATACAGTTTTATGGCAGGGCAAGGCAGCTCGTATGCTACGGTATTGATAAAGATGAGAACCTGGGATAAACGCAAGATGAATACCAATCAGATATCAGCCATTCTTAAAAGTAAAACCGATTCGATTCAGGGCGCTACCTTTTTCTTCATGGCTGCTCCTACCTTGCAGGGCTTTGGCTTGGGCGCCGGTGTAGAATTAAAATTGCAGGACAGAGCCGGAAGTGGAGATATCAATAAATTTTATGATATTACTACCAATTTTGTTGCGAAAATGCAACAGCGAAAAGAAGTGATGATGGCGATGACCAATTTCAATCCGAATTTTCCACAAAAGCAGATTGATGCAGACATTCCTAAGATTAAAGCGGCAGGACTGACGCTCTCTCAGGTAATGAATTCTTTGCAGATATATGTCGGCAGCGCTTATATATCGACATTCAATTTGTATGGAAAACAATGGCGTGTGATGGTGCAAGCCGATCCAAGGTACAGAACTAAGTTGGAGGATTTGAACAAACTGTTTGTTCAGACAGCTTCAGGCGCTATGGCTCCTATAACCGAATTTATTCATATTACGGATATTTCGGCTCCTCCAACGCTCTCCCGTTTCAATATGTTTTTGTCGACGGACGTGACGATTATCCCGAATATGTTGAAAGGGTATAACACGGGTGATGTAATCAAGCTTATTGAGGAAATGTCGCAGGATAAATCTGTTTTGCCCGAAGGATATGGCTTTGACTATTCCGGTATGACCAGGGAAGAAGTAAGCAGTGGAAGCAAGACCATACTCATATTCGGAATATGTTTGATATTCGTATATTTATTATTGTGTGCCTTATACGAAAGTTATATCATACCTTTGTCCGTCTTACTCTCATTACCTGTGGGGCTGTCGGGAGTATACATCTTCCTGATGATATTCGGTGTATCCCGCGGTATTGTAACCAATATTTACGTCCAGATATCCATGATCATGCTGATAGGCTTGTTAGCCAAAAATGCCATATTGATTGTGGAATATGCCGTCCAGCGGCGACGGCAGGGTATGAGTATTATTGATGCGGCTGTCAACGGCGCTGTGGCACGTCTTCGCCCTATTTTGATGACTTCGTTTGCATTTATTGTTGGATTATTGCCTTTGATGTTTGCCACCGGCGCAGGCGCTACCGGTAACCGGTCGATTGGTATCAGCGCGGTAGGTGGTATGTTTATCGGTACAATGATTGGAATATTAGTCGTTCCTTCATTATATATCATATTCCAAACGTTTCAGGACAGAATCAGCAAATCGGGGCTAATAAACTCGAATGATGAGGTAATTAATAAAAAATAACGACACTTATGATTAGAAAATATAGAACGAATCTGCTTTTGTTGGGAATTATCCTCTTCATAGGATTTACATCCTGCGGAATAATAAATACGTATAAAACGCCTGAAATAGACTCAAAAAATCTGTTCAGGGAAGAAAACCCTTCAGATACTACTACGATTGCAGATATTCCATGGAAGGAATATTTTACCGATCCGGCGCTACAGTCATTAATAGCTGAAGGTTTGACGAATAACTTCGACATGCGAATAGCTTATACCCGCATACAGCAAGCCGAAGCTGCGTTAGTTGTAGCTAAATCGGCTTACTTTCCAACCATTTTTTTAGCCGGACAGGCGAGCTACACCCGGGTGAGCCAAAATGGAAACGGGGATAAAAAGACATTAGGTTATGATGCCGGCCCTCTCTACGACACATACGGATTGGGGTTTGCTGTTTCTTGGGAAATCGATCTCTGGGGAAAGCTGACCAGCCGGTCGAGAGCTCAATATGCAAGCCTGCTTTCTACCCAAGCTTATCGCAACCTGATTCAGACCTCCTTGGTGTCGAATATAGCCATCACCTATTACACGCTTTTGGCTTTGGACGAACAGTTGAGAATCACGAAAGAAACGGTTGAGTTGCTTAAAGAAAGTACGGCGACGATGGATGCCATGATGCAGGCCGGTTTACTCAACCGTGCGGGCGTCAAGCAAAGTGAAGCCCTGTTATACGGTACGCAGGTAAGTATTCCAAGCCTTGAAATACAGATAAGGCAATTGGAAAATACCTTATCCGTGCTTGTTGGTCGCGTTCCCGGACCAATAGAACGGGCGACGATTCAAAATCAGCCGGTTCCTTCTCGCTTAGCGCACGGTGTTCCGGTGCAAATGCTGGCCAAACGTCCGGATGTATTTCAGGCGGAAATGGGATTCCGGTATGCCTTCGAAATGAAGAATGTAGCTCAACGATCGCTGTATCCTTCATTGACATTCGGCACATCCACTATCGGATACGGCGCAGGAACATTATCTCATTTTTTTGATCCTGGAAATATCATGGCGAATCTGGTGGGAGGATTGGTTCAACCGATCTTTGCGGGAAACCAGCTGAAAGGGCAGTACAAAATTGCGACCGCCCAACAGGAAGAAGCGTTGCTGACCTTCAAAAAAGCCGTTTTGAATGCGGGTGAAGAAGTTTCAAACACGCTTTATACGTATGAATCGTCGCTTCGTAAGAATGAAAACCGGAGCAAGCAGGTCGAATCTCTGCGTACGGCAGTCAATGATACAAAAAAACTGTTGCAGGCAGGTGAAGCCAACTATACCGAAGTGTTAAATTCAGAACAAAACCTGTTGCAAGCACAGCTCGGACAGGTCAGCGACAAGCTTGAACAACTTCAGGCTACGGTCAATCTGTACAGGGCGTTAGGTGGAGGAGTGAAATGAATCGGTCATTGCGGGTAAGACCTGCAATCCCATGAGAAAAAAGCCCGCTTGTTTTATGAAAATTCAAGCGGGCTTTTTATAAAAAGAAGAGCAAGGCTGTTATTCTTTCACTATTTTTATTGATATGAATCGCCTACGGCGAAATTGTAAATTGAATATTAATACATTAAAAAACTTTTTTATTAGATTGAATTGTGTTTTATTCGGAAAATGATAATCGGCTAACGGTTTTAATAAAATAAAATGAGAAAACTTTTTTTGTTCCAAAAGTTTTTATTTACTTTGCACCGTTTTTTGAAAAAAGACACAAGATATGAGACATAAGACATGAGACATGAGACATAAGACACAAGATGCAAGACATAAGATAATAGGTTTTAAAATATTGTTTTGTTTGATTTGTTTGTAATAATAGTAATTGTCAAAAATAATACAACAAGATATGAGTGAGAAAGTGGGTAAAAAATTAAGTATTGCGATCATAGCCATACTGATTCCTTGGATGACCAAAGCACAGGATAAGCCGGCGCCTCTTGAATTAACGCTGGATAAAGCGATTGAAATTGCTTTAAGCGAAAATCCGACGGTGAAGGTTGCCGATGTGGAAATTCAAAAAAAGAAATATGCAAAGAAATCGGCTCAATCGGCGCTTTATCCCGAAATTGATGCGGTAGGGCAATATACCCGGACGTTAAAAAAACAGGTGATGTATATGGACGGAGCATTTGATATGACTACGATGATGGCGCCTCTGTTCCAGGGGATGGAACAAACGTTCAAAGAAAACGTTCCCAATTATGCCGACGGATCGTTGATGAAAAACATCCTGACGAATACTCAACCGGCATCTTCTGAAGAAGAAGGATTTACAGTAGGTAGAGATAACAATTGGACCGGTGGATTTAATCTGACTTGGCCGGTGGTTGTTCCCACCCTTTGGAAATCATTGGAACTTTCCAGTTTGGATGTGGAATTGGCAGTAGAGAACGCCCGTTCTTCCAAAATAAATATGGTTAATTCGGTTCGGAAAGCCTTTTACGGCGTTTTACTGGCGAAAGACGCCGTCCGTGTATATCAGGAGAGCTACGACAACGCCATCTTAAACTATAAAAACATCGACAGTAAATTTAATCAAGGCCTCGTTTCCGAATTTGACCGGATACGCGCCGACGTGAATGCTAAAAATATTAAACCCAATTTGATACAGGCGCAAAATGCGTATAATCTGGCTTCCCTGTCGCTGAAAGCCTTAATGGGTATTGATATGGATCAGGTAATTTCGGTATCAGGCACATTGTACGACTACGAACAAAATCTTTACGGAGAACTTATTGGTATCGATACGGCTTTAGTCAATAATTCGGATCTGAAGAAGTTTGATATACAAAACGATCAATTGAAGAAGACGCTGGAATTATATAAAGCGCAATATTTACCGACCATTGCCATTTCGGGAAATTATATTTACATGTCGATGAACAACGATTTCAGATTTGGCGATTATCAATGGAATCCGTATTCTACGATCGGCTTAACAATTTCAATTCCTATTTTCGACGGATTTAAGAAAGCAAACGATATTCGTCAAACGAAGGCTTCTTTAATCCAGATGCAATGGCAACGCGAAGACATAGTGCGGAATCTGAAATTGGCGATAAACAGCAATATCAATAATATGACCAATTATGTCGAGCAGGTGCTCTCAACCAAAGACGTCATCGCTGAAGCGCAGAAAGGGTATGAGATTTCCCAAAAATTGTACGACACCGGAATGGGAACTTTGCTTGATCTGAATACCGCTCAGTTAGGTTTAACCCAAGCCCGATTGGCTTTTTCGCAAGCAATTTATAATTATTTAACGTCGAAAGCCGATTTGGATAAGACCTTGGGAATGGAAGTGAAATGAAAAGTCTGTCATCCCGCGCTTGACGCGGGATCCCCTGAAAATAATAGTTTTTCAGAGGATTGCGGGTCAAGCCCGCAATGACAATCATTATAAAAAATAAAAATTTATAACAATAAATATGAAAACAAAAAACTTGGTTCTAATATTACCTCTTCTTGGTATGATGATTCTGATTTCTTGTGGCGGGAAAAAAGAAGAAACAAAAGAAGATACAAAAATTAAAGTGAATGCGGCGATCGCCCAATCCGAGCCTGTGGCTAAAATTGCCACCTATACGGCCAATGTGAAAGCCGACGTGATTAATCAAATTACGCCAGCCATGCCCGGGCGCATCGAGAAAATTTATGTGGAAATCGGCGACAGGGTAAGCGCCGGACAGTTGCTGGTGCAAATGGAGTCGTCCAGTCTCCAGCAACAAAATACGCAGCTTTCCAATCTGGAAAAGGATTATGCCCGTTACAGCGAACTGCTGAAAGTGGGTGGCGTAGCCCAACAGCAAGTGGATCAGATAAAAACGCAAATCGACGTCCTCCGCACGGCCATAAAAAATCTCCAAGACAACACCCAATTGCGCAGTCCGATTAACGGCGTTGTGACCGACCGGAATTACGATAACGGCGATGTTTACGCTCAAAGACCCATCCTTACCGTACAGCAGTTGAATCCATTGAAAGCCATTGTCAATGTGTCGGAATCCTATTTCGCTAAAGTAAAAATGGGCATGTCCGTCGATATACTGTTGGATGTGTATGAAAATGAAACTTTCACCGGGAAAGTCAGTCTGATTTATCCGACCATCGACCCCAATACCCATACGTTTGGAGTACAGATAACAATCAATAACACCAACATGAAAGTGCGTCCGGGAATGTTCGGGCGAGTTACATTGAATTTTGGAACCGAACAAGGTATTGTTGTTCCGGATGCCGCCGTTCAAAAGCAAACGGGAGCCAACGATAAGTATATTTATGTGATCGACAATGGAGTTGCCCGTTATCGCAAAGTAGAACTGGGGCAGCATCTGAGTGAAAAATACGAAATCCTCTCCGGTGTTACTGCCGGAGAGGTGGTCGTTACCGCCGGACAATCGCGTTTGATTGACGGTTCAGAAGTGGAAATAATAAAATAGAATATGAGTCTCTACGAATCAGCAGTAAAAAAACCGGTCACCACCGCCCTAATTTTTATAGGGGTAGCCATTGTAGGCATATACTCTCTGTTGCGCTTAACAGTGGATTTATTTCCCAAGATAGAAATGAATACCCTGACGGTTATTACGTCTTATCCCGGCGCAAGCGCTTCGGATATCGAAACCAACATCACCCGTCCGTTGGAAGACGTATTGAATACATGCGAAAACCTGAAGAAAATAACTTCCCAGTCCAAGGACAATATGTCGCTTGTCACTCTGGAATTTAATTACGGGTCGAATCTTGATCTGGCTACCAATGATGTACGTGACAAAATCGAGCTGACGAAAACAAGTCTGCCGGAAGGAGCAAGCAATCCGACCATATTCAAATTCAGTACGGACATGATGCCGGTGGTCATTTATTCGGTCACGGCAAAAGAAAGTGTAAACGCGCTCTATAAGATATTGGACGATAAATTGGCCAACCCGCTGAACCGTATCGAAGGCGTAGGTGCAGTCACCATTCTCGGCGCTCCACAACGGCAGATTCAAGTCAATGTCTCTCCTGAAAAATTAGACGCTTATAACCTGACGGTTGAACAGATTGCTCAAAAAATCCAGATGGAAAACATGAATGTTCCGGCAGGCGATTTCGACATCGGGACATCTACTTATTCCCTCCGCGTGGAAGGCGAATTTAAGGAAAGCGATCAGTTGCTGAACATCGTAGTAAGCAGCAGAAACGGACAAAATGTATATCTGAAGGATGTAGCCACCGTTTCCGATACGATTCAGAACCGCATTCAGGAATCGTATTCCAACCGTGTGAAAGGCGCAATGGTGATGGTTCAAAAAGAATCGGGAGCGAATACCGTTTCCATCGCCAAGAAAGTAAATAAAGCGATTCCGGAGATACAAAAAACGCTTCCGCCGGATGTTAAAATCAATTTGATTATCGACACCTCCCAATTTATCCAAAGTTCTATCAATACGTTACAGGAAACGATTTCGTATGCTATTCTATTTGTCATATTCGTCGTATTGTTTTTCCTCGGACGCTGGCGGGCAACGGTCATTATCATTATCGCGATTCCGGTTTCTTTGATTACTTCTTTCATTTACTTGATGTTGACAGGAAGTACGTTGAACATCATTTCTCTTTCGTCCATATCCATAGCGATCGGTATGGTGGTGGACGATGCCATTGTGGTGCTCGAAAATGTAACGAAACATATCGAACGGGGAAGCACTCCGAAGCAGGCGGCTGTACATGCTACCAACGAGGTAGGCGTCGCTGTGATCGCTTCGACTTTAACCATTATTGCCGTATTCCTTCCGCTGACCATGGCTACCGGTTTTATCGGCGTATTTTTCAAAGAGTTGGGATGGATGGTAACCATTATGATCACCATGTCGGTCATTGTTGCCTTGTCGCTCACCCCGATGCTGTGTTCGCAGATGTTGCGCTTGACTCATACGCAAGGCAAACTGTTCGACCGCCTGTATGCTCCGATTCGCAAAGGATTAGACCGCTTGGATCACAAATACGCCCAGTTGGTCGATTATTGCGTAAGACATCGCTGGCGGACATTGATTGTTTGTTTTTCCTTGTTTGCCATTATCATGGTACCTGCCTGCCGTATTGTGAAAATGGATTATATGCCTCAATCCGATAATAGTATGATGACTATTTCGGCTTATCTCCCGACTGGAACCCGAATGGAAGTCGCTCGAGCCGCCGGAATGAAAATAGACAGCATCATAAACACTAAATATGCGAAAGAGATACAAATATGCTCTTTCTCGGTAGGACAGGCGGATGAAAACAACACCTGGGCAGTATTACAGGATAATGCGACCAACCTGGTTTCATTCAACATACATTTCGTAGATCCGAACCGCCGGAAATTATCTATTTTTGATATTGCCGAAGAGTTACGAATTGAAATGGGGCAGATGCCTGAACTTTATAAATTTACGGTAACCCCCGGAGGAAACGGCGGTATGGGAATGCAGGGAATGGGTGCCAGCACGGTCGATATAGAAATATACGGATACGATTTAGCGCTGACCGACCGGATTGCCGCCGAGTTGAAAACCCGTCTGTCGAACATCAAAGGCTACCGGGACCCACAGATTAGCCGTCAGGATTATCGAACCGAATATCAGATAGATTTCGACAGGGAAAAATTAGCCGAAAACGGATTAAATTCGGCAACCGTAGCCAATTTTGTACGTAACCGCTTCAGCGGCGCTATCAATTCAAAATACAGGGAAGACGGGGATGAATACGATATTGTGGTTCGCTACGATGAAAAATACCGGCAGTCCGTTCAGGATATTGAAAACATTACCGTATATAACAGCGCCGGAAATGCAATTAAAATCAGTGAATTAGGCAAAGTAGTCGAACGGACTTCGCTTCCCCAGATCGACAGGCAAAATCGCCAGCGAATAGTGAAAATACAGGGTACGCTTTATAAAGTGGCGTTAAGCGAAGTGGTAGCCGACGCAAACAAAGTCATCGACCAGATGAATCGCGAAGGGAAAATTCCTTCCGAAGTCGGCATCAGTATTGGGGGGACAACGGTCGATCAACAGGAAGCCAACCAGGGTTTAGCATTGATTGCAGTCCTTTGTGTCATATTAGTCTATATTGTGATGGCCTCGCAGTTCGAGTCGTTGACCTATCCGTTTATCATCATCCTGTCGTTGACATTCGGAGTGGCGGGGGTTATGCTGGCATTATTGATTACCAAAACTACGCTGAATTTAATGGCAATGATTGGTATTGTCATGCTCATCGGTATTGTGGTGAAAAACGGCATTGTGTTTATCGACTATGCTAATTTAAACAGAGAACGGGGCATGGCGGTCGACAAAGCAATCGTATCGGCAGGACGTTCCCGTTTGCGCCCGATCTTGATGACTACGGCTACGGCCGTTTTGGGTATGCTTCCCTTGGCTATGTCCACCGGCGTGGGTTCAGCCATGTGGCAACCGATGGGTATTTCCATCGTCGGAGGGTTGACTTTCTCAACCATTCTGACCTTGCTGTACGTACCCGCCCTCTATTCCATATTCGGAGCTGTGGGAATAAGGAGGCAGAGAAGAAAACACAGGAAACAGTTTACAAAATGAAAGCAATATTTATACCCTTCAATCAAGCCTACAGAGAACGTTTGATTGTTATGTTCGATAAAATGAATATTCGCGGTTTCACCCTGTGGGAAAGCGTGCAGGGTCGCGGCTCAAAAACCGGCGAACCGCACTATGGAAGCCATGCCTGGCCTACGCTCAATTCCTCCATTCTGGCTGTCGTTTCCGACGAGAAGGTCGACGATTTGTTGGAAAAGATTCATGCAATGGATGTGGAAACCGAAAAACAGGGAATCCATGCATTTGTTTGGGACATAGAGAAGATGGTGTGAGGGAAATGATGAATGATGAATGATGAATTAAAGGCGTCAAAGCAATAATAATTCATCATTCAGCAGTCATCATTTTAATTTTTTTTATATCTTTGCCTCAAATAATACAGGAAGGAGACGATGATGGAACTTTCGTTAGACATGAACAGGCGTTATACCTACGCCGACTATTTGACTTGGTTGGATGATAAAAGCAGGGAGTTGATCCATGGTTTTATCCAAATGATGTCGCCTGCGCCACGTATGGAGCATGCAAGGGTTAATACTAAAATATTGTGGAATTTAGAATCTATTGTCAAAAGAAAAAAAGGTAAATGTGAAGTATTTACAGCGCCTTTCGACGTTCGTCTCCCAAAGCGGGGAGAAACTACTGATGAAAAGATTGATACGGTCGTTCAACCCGATATTTGCGTCATCTGCGATGAATCGAAGCTTGACGAAGGAGGATGTTGCGGCGCGCCGGATATGATTGTCGAGATTTTGTCGCCTTCAACAATCAAAAGGGATGTATCCGATAAGTTTGCTCTGTATGAAGAATCAGGGGTGAAAGAATACTGGATTGTTCATCCTAAAGACAAAGCGATCACTATCTTCCTCTTACAGGAAAACGGAAAATACGATGCCGGTACGCTTTACGAACTGAAAGGAAAAGTGCCCGTTCACGTCTTCGATAACTACCTGATTGATTTGGATGATATATTTTAAATGACGCTTATTTCTTTTATTAATACTTCCCCATTATAAAATAATCATTTCCCCCTTCGTTTTCATTTCGTGGGTGTAGGGATACATTTCGTGGACACCGGATACCATTTGGTGGATTGCCTCGTCTTTTTGTTTTTTCCCGAGAATTTTGTATATACATTTGCCGGAGAAATAATTCACTCCTCACCCTAAATGGGGGCTAAAAGTCCCCTTTAGGGGATTTAGGGGTTAATTCATAATTCAAAAACATGAAAACAAAAATGTACAAACGACTTAGGAAAATGTGTTTATTCGTATGTGTCGGTCTTTGGAGTCTGTCGGGAATGCAGTCGGAAAGGTTCATCCGGCGACTGGAGTATTTACTTGAAAAGCGGACTGCACAGCCGTTTTGAAACCAATCTGTTCATGTTCATCCGGAGTAGGGATATCAGCTATTTTCGTATGCGCATATCCATTTCGTCGGGATTCGTAATTTCTAATTAAAAATTTTAATAACAATGAAAACAATCGGTTTTAGTTTAGCGGTAGTCACATTTCTGTTTTGCACCGCAACATTCATTTCTTGCAGCAAGGATCAAGTCCCTGCTGATATTCCCGTCTCCGGTATCAGTTTAGATACCCAATCACTCACGCTCGCTGTTGGCGATGAACACACATTTACCGCCACGGTAACGCCCGCTGACGCTACCGACAAAACGGTAGCATGGTCGAGCAGCGCCTTCAATATAGCCACCGTTTCTAACGACGGTAAAGTAACCGCTGTATCTTCCGGTTCGGCAATCATTACCGCCAAGGCCGGCGATAAAGCGGCGCAAGTTGCCGTTACAGTCGTAGAAAAGGATATTCCTGTCACCGACATCAGTCTGGATTCGTTATCGCTCACGCTCTCGATTGGCGATGAACACACGCTGACCGCTACGGTAACGCCCAATGATGCTACCAACAAAACGGTAACCTGGACAAGCAGCTCCACCGCCATAGCCACCGTCACTGCC
>Ga0123357_10005466_pt1 | contig 15223 bp, 12 predicted proteins | sample TergutEmb28metaG_FD_89873 | JGI IMG/M metagenome (GOLD analysis project Ga0123357, IMG submission 89873) | Embiratermes neotenicus P4 segment gut microbial communities from Petit-Saut dam, French Guiana - Emb289 P4 | ecosystem: Host-associated > Arthropoda: Insects > Digestive system > Gut ... | reverse complement strand
CAGAACGCTTTCTTATTCACTGTGAACGCCATTTTTCGTCACGACTACCCCCTAGCGGTGGAACCTGCAAGTACACCAAGGCCCCTAGTACATAAAAAAAACTTGCAGAGGTTCTCTATCTATTGATATGCTACTTTCTGCCGTGTCTGTCTTGGTTGTTGCGCAGTCGAGTTCGGAAATCTCGGAGGGACTTATGAATAACCCTGTATATACTTACGAATGTACGTATGCATATGTACTATATGCAAAAAAACTGTACCCCATGTATATACGTACGAATGTACGTATGCATATGTATGTATGCGAAAAACTATACCCCATGCATTCATTCGAATCTTGTGTCACGCCAAGAGTCTATTTGTAAATCACGGAATCCTTGTCACTTTCCAACCCAAACCAACAGGGATTCATGACATACCACCAGCGCATTACACGTCACAATTCTGTCTTATGTCCTGACGCTAATTATTATGACAGACGTCAGACAACGTGGGCCTACGTACAGCTAAAGTAATGTGTGCATTACGTCAGGAGACCTAACTGATGCAAGCAACGTCAGGCTTCATGTCTACCTGTTTTGTGTGCAATCAGTTATCGAGGCCCAACATGATAATTCCCTTCTGTTGTTTATTTAGCGACGCTGTCAGTACGAGATTAGCTTCTATAGCGTGGATGGCAAATGAATGTGAATTAGAAGCATAGGTGGAATGACAGCTGACAAAGAAGGTGAAGTACTTGGGGGTAGCGTCGGTCCGAGTGCCATTCTGCCCACCACAGATCACACATGGACTGCCTTAGAACTGAACTCGGCCTCCCCTGTAAGAAGACGGCGACCATAACCCTGAGATACATAACGTATCAAGAAAGTAAATATGTAATATATACTAAATAAAACACTAGGGCGGTAGACAGCCCGTTGTAACTATTTTGGGGGCTTATTTCCTAAAACTGTCGAAAATTCGTACCTTGCGGTATAAGCTCTTAAAACCCTTTCAGCTGCTCTCAGTTACAAAAAATTTATATCCTGTATTTTACTGTATATGTTTGTTTGCTTTTATGTTACCTTCGTTACTTACTTCTACATATTATAATTATTTTTTTCCTATAACTCTGCAAGCTTTATCCAAAAGTTTAATTTTTTTCTACTCACCGGGAAACGTGTGAAATAACTTTCTTTAACGTCAAACTTGTTGCTGCCGAGGGCTCTGTCTCGGATTGAGAAAGCTTGGAAAGCGCACCTAACCACTCACCTCAATCTAACACCGAAGTTTAGAATGCATACATTTTCACTTCCAGTTCTGCATTACTTGACGTCTAATTCAATACAGGGGCAAATTCACCGGACTTAAAACTGTTAAGTTAATTGTTCACATACAAATAATATTTATTTACAGTATATATACGTATTACTGAAGGAATTGTAGGAATTTAATCGATTAAATTTTGTGAATTTCAACAAACGTAATATAATTATTTTTTCCTTAAAATAGTTACAGTTTCCGTTCCCTGTGTAGACCTTTAGGTTATTTAAGAGGCTCGGTGTTCTTGAACAGCTGTTACCTGTTGTACGTGCATACAGCAATCATTCATGACCAAGGATACCAAATTCAGTCACGTAGCTTTCGACCTCTGGGTATCAAACGTGACTAAAATGTAGCATTCTAATGTTAGTCATTTGAAGTTTTCATTAATTTCACAATAAAATTTCAAGCAAGATTTAAAAAAAAAAGTTTATTAAAACGTACCTTACAAGGTGCTGCTTAACGATGAGTTCTCTTGAACAACGAAATAACAATAGCGTTACCAAACTCTAAGTACTGTATCAAAAACACAACAAAAAAAAACTAATAAATTTACATCGTAAGATACGAAATTGTAAGTAAATAACCTCCGTTCTACCCAGGAGGTTGTAAAGTGAATTAAAATTTAACAAATCTTAAATATTTTATTCATTACAGGTCTTTAAGTAGTACATCTTACGAAATTATGCTCACGAAGTACCAGCAGGAACTGGATAACAACAAAACAAAAATAAAACAGAAAAGTTGCGATTGTATCCCGAATCCGAACATCCGTCTTTTTAAAATAAAACGTGAAAAAATTTTATACACAACAAATTTGGATTTTAACTTAAGCTATAAACAAGGCACAAAATTATCATTTTAATAAATCATCATAAATTAGTGAGATATCTCTAACGAACAACTTCCATGTTGCCAGTGTACTTGTTTCTTTAACTTTTGTGGGAAAAGGTGCCCGATGATATTTCTGAAGAAGCGAAACATGATGCACATTGTTGTATAGCACTCAAGTGTTGTGTTTGACAGTATACTATTCATCTCAAAATAGCGTTATCTTTATCACAATGCGACCAGACAAGGGCGTAGAACGACCATATCAATATCCTTAAAACAAACCGCGTTCCATTAAGTTAAGTGCTGCAGAGGACACAAATATTATTGCGTTTCAAGATGTTTGAAGCAACACAACGCAGTCGCTCTTGCGTAATAAAGCGACGTGACTCACGTGTATTAGGAATTCGGTTGACAATTTTTTTTATCATGTTTAATGTTGTACATTCATCGTAACATGCATTTTAGAGCTCCATTCGGGTGTAGCTGGCGCCAATCTGTTTTGTTGACAAGTGGGTTGGAAGGTTTTGTGGTTTCCACGGGAATCATTCTCATTATGACTAGCTCGTAACAACAGAAAGACCGTAAATAATTGTGTACAAAAGCAGTCACAAAGTTGTGTGTCCTTACACGATAATCCAAATTGCGACCGGCCATATTGCGTGAGGCGTTAAATCACCACATCACGAAACAAAATCCACAAGACGGTACAGTCCTATCCAATTTTTATTGCATGTAACAGTACAAACATAAAGCCAGACATTGTTTATTCTCTAAGGCGTATGCACAACACTGGTTCAACATCTGTCGTGAGGTTGAAGTAATATGAAACCTATTCCTTTGGGTGAATTAGGGCCAGCTAATCTCTATTTCCGGAAAAATAACATTTAAATACAACTGACTTAAGCGAATGTATCTCTAATATTCCTGTAAACTGATGGCTTAAGAGGAGACAGAGTCCGCAACATTGCGTGTATCAACGTCCTGCAGACGGTGGACAGTTTCCAATATAATACAGGTATTAAATTCAACCATGACACAAACCATAAGACAATCTTCACATACAGCACTTAAATAGCTTCATAATGCAATCTGCATCTAATAATTTTCAGTACAAAATATTTCGAAGCAGAGACCATAGTTTAAGAATCCCTGTCCCTACACACACACACACACACACACAAACACACACACACACAAAAACACACACACACAACACACACATACACACACAACACACACACAAACACACACACAAACACATACACACACAAGCGTACACACACACATACACACACACATACACACACAAGCATACACACACACATACACACACATACACACACAAAAACACACACACACACACATACACACGCACATACTACGTACATACACAAACATACACATATACACATACGCACGCACATACACATAAACACACACATATACATACACAAAAACACACACACATACACACACAAACACACACACATACACACATATGTACACACACATACACACATACGTACACACACATACACACACACACAGAAACACACACACATTACACACACACACAAACACACACGCACATACATACACAAACATACACATACACACACACACCCACACACACATACACACACACATACACACACATACACACACAAACACACACACATACACACACACATGCACACAAACACACACAAACACACACACAACGTTAGCAATACTGAATTAAAGGCCTGAACTCAGTCCTCGAAATTACAAATCATCATTGTTTCTCAAACTGGGTTCCTCGGAAACGCAAAGGGGTCACATGGTTCCGAGAGATGAAAATGCGTAAAAACGGAAGTTATATTGGCGGTCCTAACCTTTTATGTACATATTAAAATTCGTGTGGCGACATTTGACACTAATCATTCCGTCACTGACAGCACCCAATCAATCGCTGCTTCAATCCAGTAGCTTACAGATCTGTAGTTAAGTCCGTTAGCAGAGCTCGACACAGACAGAGTCAATATAACAAGAGAAACTATCAGATTTTCGATCAGTTTGAGGTTAGCTGTTGAATTTTTACATGCAAAGTACATAATAGATAATCAAGAGCTAGTACTTAGCTTTAAATTTGACTTACTCTGGACAGATAGGATTTCCTCAGTAAGTTATACAGCCTTCTTAGAGTTCCGTGAGCTACAACGGATTGAGAAGCATGGACATATTACAACTACTCACCATTATAACTTTTAAACACACTTATAAATGTGCATTTGTTGGTTCCTCATATGAGTGTTTAACAGTCTTTGATGCACGGACATGGAGTACATAAAGTTCATTTCTGAATGTTTTTAAGGAAGAAACAATATGGTGAGTGGAAATTCCACAAACTTCATACTAAGTACCGGTTTGTGTTCCGAAACGCAACTTGGAATTTACTGCTTCTGCCTCTATTTTCAGGTAGTAGAGACGGCCAGCTTTTATTAGTGACTGACGTTAGTTCTTCCGGTTACTGAAACCACAACTTTCTAGTTTTTGAGACCAGCTCTTTTCCCGTTACTGAGACCAGATCTATGCATTTATTGAGACCAGATCTTCCCAGTTATTAACAACAGATTTTCCCAATTATCGAGACCAGCCCTTTCCATTCACCGAGAACAGTTCTTTCTAGTGATACAGACAAGTTCTCTCAAGTTACTTAGATTAGTTCTTGACAGTGACTGAGTTTGATCTTTCCAGGTTTCTGACTTTAGCGATTACCGGTTACTAAGAATAGGTCTTCGAGTGATGGTAACTACATTTACTACTCAGTGAGATTATCTCTTTCCAGTGGACCAATCAAATTAGGTCTTCTCTTTTGTCTGAAGATGGAAGAAGAACCAGATTCTAAAACGTTGGATTTCAAATATATGAACTATAAAACTGATAATGTTGAGGGTATCAAAAACATTCCAGTAAGGACATTGCTGTTCAGAACCAGGTATATCCATTCCGTCGGCCAAACCAATAATCGATACTAGGAGAATTGGGTTAAGGAAAAATGTCCGAGATATGCAGAAATTTTAGAACGCATCGCACTTCGCAAATCCTACGACGCTGGACGGAAAGGTGACACTCACTCACACGTAACCTCACCCTTCATAATACAAGCATCAAAGTAACAGATACACACACTTCGGTACTTAGAGGTATGATGATATATGGAATGGGGTGGACAATAATTTATATTTATGTAAATTTTCGGAAGGACATTATGATGCAGCAGATGAGATATTTCGTGAGCAATTACGTAATAATTTTTCTTTGAATATAAAATTGTATACTATGTGCGATTAAATCATTCCATAAAATTAAGGAAAATAAAAAAAGTTCAATATTAAATAGTAGATAACAAGAATAAAAATGTGTACAATATAATGGAGTATAATAAAACACAAATTCCATTCTTATTGGAGTGGCAATTAGTTCTTCGATTTCTATTTACAAATGCAATTAAAACTTTGTAATTAATTCCTCCTCCATCAATTGATGCACAGAGGAATGTCAAATTTTCATTTGCTCATGCACATATATTCCAAAATGAAATAGTTCACTTGTGGACCTGAAACAGTACTTTGAATGTTACGACATAATTCTGAGATTTGAAACTGTGCACACAGTGCATCGGGGACTGTCACCAATTATTTTCGTATCATAACTATTTAGCCTAAAGCAGTTCAACACCTACCAATATTATGCGACAACGCGTTCCTCGCAGAGATCAAAGTGCTCTATGCTTTCTGCATGAACTGTTACTCGAAGGAAATCACTGCTGTTTACAAAACACAAAGAGATTAGAATTTTGAAGAACAGCACAAATGGACTCCAGATATGATAATATTAAAGACTCGTTCTACAGAGAAGAATAATTATGAACCTAATCATTAAAACAGTTTATAAAGTAACTCCCATAACGAAATACGTTGTTTACTTTGCAGTGTATCATTAATCCTCTTTTCTTCGATCGCTCAGGCGACACCCTGTTATCCTATATCCAATATTTTATTTTCATTCTCTGAAAGATCTTTGTCAAATGAATAAAGGCTGTGAAGACGTAAAAAACAAGTTGCTACTGTCTGCTGTGACACAGATTCGAAATTAACGGATCCACAACGAGCAGTAACGTCAGTTTTTTTGTGGTTCCAACCATCTTACATAGCTCAAGTCCTAGTAAATACTCACAAATTTTAAGTTTTCAGAATTTTCAAGATTCACAATTGACCACGCCACCTCAAATTTGGAAGAAGGGAATGAATTATGGATCCAGGTCTTACGGAATATGATGCTGTGTCGTTGATTCAGTAGTTCAGGAAGTTTCGAAGGCACTTTATTCTTCAAAATGGCGGTAACTACTCTTCCGCCAGTGACACAATATTATACGGCAGAAGAAATCAGATCTTCAGAAAAAACATTTTAAGAACCTCAAACCACGAAACATTCAGCGCCACATATTTTTTGGACCAAGTACGTAAAGTAGACCCATAGATTGGAAGTCGCGTCATCGAGTATTCGCAAACTGAAAACCCCAAAATACTCGTTTTTTAATTAAATCTTTCACTTAAATCTAACTGTATGTCATTTAGGTCCAATAGACTTTTAGCTGGCATGCGCCAGAAGTGAAATGAATATACGTGGTATGTAGTGTGTTATTATATACCAACAAAATCAACGGTATTCGTGTGACACACACTTCTGTATTTTTATATTTAGCCAATACAAGAACGTTTAATTTTTGGTTATGCTGTTTTGCACGGAGTAGGATAAAATTTGAATAAATAATGTGCCGGTGACCAATTAAAGTTAATGTTTGACCTAAACAAAATAACTAAGAACGCTTTGCAAAATGATGTATATTCCAATACAATAATAACTCCCCTACTTGTTACAGGAGGATAAAAAGATCGTTCAAGTGTACTTCGAAATCATTCAACTATCAGTTCTTATCTGCTGAAAACACATTTCCTACATATCCGATATTTTACAAGAAAATATTGAACTTAACCTTGGCCTGAAACAAAGCGTTATCCATCTTTGATCCTTACAATACAAACAAATTGCCTTTCATTGATGTGCCATCAGTCTAACAAAACTAAACATCACACTATACACTACACAGCTTAAAGTCATATTTGTTAAAATAAAAAGTTAACAGACTTGCACAAACATCTCAAATAAGACATCTTAAACCTGCACAAAAATAAGTAATTAATGTGCGTATTTTAACACATGCACCTGCTTCTTTCTGCTTGAGCAGTTTAAGATTATTTAACTAAAGAATTCCCCGAATTTCGTAACGTAAAACTGTACAAAAATATGCCAAAATTCCTCGACCCTTTACCACGAACTGGGTGCAGAACACAAGTGTCTCTTCACCTGGCTTAAACCACATCGATTTTCACACACATGAACTAATTCTTACACTTACTATCCAGTGGTTATGGCGTGTTTAAACTGAAGCTGTATAACAATTCTGTACGGTTCTTATAATGAAACCAACCAGATGCACTAATTTCTCAAATTTATTTTTGGAATAAAAGTATACATGTTTTGGACAGTTCCTCTGTCCACAATCAGGGGTTTTTCACTGTACACACAGCAATGGTATATGTCATAAAAACGTATGGCAATACTTACAGCAGGATCAGGACTGAACTGCAGTTCCGTCCTGATCCTGCTCGCAAGCTGTCAGCAAACCTGTATGACATATACAATTGCTGTGTGTACAGTGAAAAACTCCTGATGATGGACAGAGGAACTGTCCGAAATTTGTAGAGTTTTATTCCAAAACATTTTGAGAAATTAGTGCATGTTGTTGATTTTATTATAAGTATTTATCAACATGTACGGTCACCCGAACATCAAATTCCATACGATTCTGACAATGGTGCATCACGATTAACTTCGTGTGACTGCATGAACTTCCATCCTGCAATACACGTATTAAACAGTGAAAAAAGTGGCAATACACTACATGTCGTGCAAATAATCTGTTCATATACTCAGGTTTGTTTCTAAAACACTGCAGCATCGGAAAATCACAGACAAGAGCAGAACCAAATCAGTCAACACGTTACTTTTTTAAAATCTTTTGTAAAATTGTGAAAAGCGAAAATTAGCTTCGTAATATCTTTCCGTGTGTCCGCATGGAACAATTCGGTTCCCACTGGGTGGATTTCCATGAAATTTTATATTGGATATTTTTCGGTGGTCTGTCGAGAAATTCAGATATCATTACATTCTGACAACAATAACGGGTACTTTGCGTGAAGACCGATTTAAATTTATGATCACATCTCGCTTCATTCTTTTTAGAATGTTTCAGACAAAAGTTGAACAAAAAATCGCAGGACATATTTGTGTCCAGTAACTTATTTTCGGAAAATCGTGCCGTTTATTAGATAATGTGCACTAAATATGGTAAAGCCGGGCAGGCTACGGATGACAATGTAATATGGCGCATGCGCTTTGCATGCTGCATAGCTAAAGCTACAGGCGGCTACAGACACACATTCAGAATATGTAATACTTATTGCTTTTCCATGGCAACAATTGTTACGCGAACGTGCATCAAAGTTACGTTATACGTACATAACCTGTCAAAACACAGATTAACCCAGATTTGCTTTATCACTGTCAGATTAAACGCTCGGAAATGTCGATAAAATTCATGATCTTCATTGAAGATTTCTACTGTTAGTATTGCCATACGTTTGCTCTGACCACATTCTGGCGGTAGGAAAAAGAGTAGGAACGTCTGAGAGACGGAATGGTACATTAGTGAATCCTCCGAGTACAACAAAGTCACGGAATCCTCCTCTGTTGTTTCCCGGTTACTGCAAGTAATAACGTTCCAGGAATTTATTCTCAACTCAATGGTACAAATATGCATTTTTATCCAATACTTTGTACGTAATTGTTTTTATTAATAAATGGGATAAAACGACCATTAAAATTTTTTCACCCATACAAAATATTTTTTCTTTACTCTCATTTATATTAAACGAATTGAAATAGTCACGTAACTTCAATGAGGCAAGACATTTGATAATAATAAAATAAAGCATCCATCTTACACTCTCACAGCACAAGCAGCTTCTATCTTCCGTTTCACCATGCCCTAATCCTTCACTATCCATGTTGATATTATACTCCAATCATTAACTATGTCTTTCAACTTTGTTCTTTCCTCAGCTAAAAGTGTGTGTGCATTTCTCACGTATCATACGCGTGTTAAATGTGATATAATTATCCCTTGCATAATGTTTAATAGAATAATCGAAGGTAGTGAGTGTTGATGTTACGACTAGATACGTGTGTCAGTGAAGACAGAGTGTGCAGTAATATGTTGCAACTGTTGAGTGCCAGTATGCAATTAAGTTGCGCACTGTGTTTCAGTTCCGACGAAAACCACAAGTTAGCTTCGGAACTCACGGAATGTTAAGCTGTACAAGCAACTTCCAAATAACGCGCATGCCATTGATATTTCTTCTAATAACATAAATCAGAGTCGACTGTTTCAGCAATGCAATATCAAACACATTTTGCGATGTTGATATTCGTAGGTTGTTTAAAGATGCTGTATCATCCATTAGTCAACCAAATATTTTTCGTATATTTCAGCTAAATAGGTAAAGCAGTTCCATTACCGGCATGGAGTGGCCCAGAGGGTTCCAGGAAGTTAAGGCTCCTAGATTTCATGACAACGCCACAATGGTGGTAGGGTTGTCAGCCTTAAGCACCGGTCGCCTTTACCCCCATAAAATGCTCCTGGTACTCATTTCTGTTAGAGGCTGAGTCGAACCCAGGGCCATAGTGCGATCGGAAGGAGTTTATGCCAATGAAAAATTCCAATGACACCAGCTGGGATCTAAAATTCCGATTTGTAACACAGCACCTTAACTACTGTGCTACCGCGGTCCCCATTTCGAATAAATGGTTTATGATATTTTTACTTCTCCAAGCATATTTTACGCACTGCCTCTCAGTAACATCTGGTAAAAAGGTAAAGCAAACCCATTATAGGGCTGGACAGACCCTGAGGATTCCAGGAGGCTGAGGCTCGCAGATTTCAACACAATCGGCACATAAAAGTGGTAAAGTTGTCAGCCCTACGCAAGGGCTGCCTTTACCCCACAGTAAATATTCCTGATACTCATTTCTGTTGGAGGCTGAATCAACCCCAGGGCCATAGTGCGGCCGGAAGGATTATGTCAATGAAAAATTCCACTGACACCATCGAGAATCGAACCCGCGACCTTTCGGTTTGTAGCGTAGTGCCTCAACCAACCGCGCCACTGCTTGTCCCAGTCATATCTGGCACACAGTAAAAAATATAAACTTCTTAAATATCTTATAGTGTTCATTATTTACTTCCTCCTTATTGAAATGTTCCTCCCGTAATTTCTCTTCTTCAGCTCCCTCAACCGATTTTCTTCTCGCAAAGCGACACACAAAATTTTACGTGGCTTCCAAAGAAGCGCAACATTTTCTTTCGCAAAGGCATACTTGAAACTATGATACACTGCAAGGTGACTGAAACTTTGTCCTCGTATATATTACACCAACATTGAACTGTCTAATTTCTTCTTTATTTAAATGCACTATCAGCCATATGTTTCGGCTGGTTAAACCATCCTCAGGCTGTGTACAACTACATAAAGGACAATATGCAGCCGTAAACGTAGTGTTATTAAAAATGACAATTTTATCGCAATATATTCAAATATTACATTACAATGGTATTCTTAGTGTTTAACTTGTAAATATCTCCCTCAACTTTCTCTGTTGTCCACTTGTTTATTTCTTATGCCCCTCTACCTGTCTCTATAAAAACTCGCTTTCCCTGTTCTTATTATAAAAGCCAACAAGATGGACTATTTCTCAACTTCCATCCTGACCTCGCTAGCAAACAGTCAACATAACTACGTAGTAGTATGACAAATGCAAATTGTTGTGAGTACAGTATTAAGTCTCCTGATGATGGACAGTATGTCTGTCCGAAAAATGTAGAGTTGTTTTTGAGAAACGGTCATCTTGTTGGCTTTTATTATAAGAATATGTCACGATGCACTGTCCTCTGAATGTCAAATTCAGTTTTCCTGTTTATATCACAGTATATATCCGCTAGAATTTCAAATATAAATAGCACTCCCATGTATTCAATTATAACCCCGTCATCAGGAAAATATCTTGGAATAAAATTTCTAATCGCTTCCGAAAACTCCACAGCAATACCTGCAGTTCTTTAACGGCCATGACTCTCATTCATACTGAAAATGTAAGAAATAAATTATACATATTTGGGAAATCTGCAAGAGGCCCACGATTGGAAAGAAGAAAGACAACGTTTACATTTTATACACAATAAAAACTGAGAAGCACTGCAAATAAATATTCAAAATTCATAAGAACTCATTGCGATTATGTGTAATGGGCAGTTTGAAAGGGAATGGGCAGCATTTGACAATGCTGCTTCAACCTATCTTTTATAAGGCTCCAAACCAGAATATCTGTAGGCATGCATTCCAGATTCATCAACTTATGACGTGAAAACTTCGTGCCTATTTAGCTACATCCGCAATGCCAAATGATTACAATACTTTTCTTACGTCCTACCAATCCCCTGATAACCTTCAACTGGATGTCAAAAATAAATTCCATCCAGTTCTTAAGAATTAAAAATCAAGTGTTTTGTCACTCCGATATCCTAATCTGTGCCACAACAATCGGAATAACGAAAATTTAAGTACGGCCTGTTTAACGATATTCCGAGCAGTGTCATTACTTTGGATCACCCTGGCACTGATTAGTCCCTTCCAAACAAACTGATATAGTACTGTTGTTTATGTTATTAGTGTCGCTTCTGCTTTCCCCCTACAGATAGCACATATTCTGCTCAAGATAACTTAATACAAGTCATTGCATATATTTCCGTCAGTTCCGATTTCCAAAACCAAAAAGTTTATGGATTAAGTTAAAATGATTACACTACTGATGTGATAATTAACAACTTAGAATCACTGTAGGTGGATACGCTAGGGATTAATTTATTTGTTCGTTTAATTCTTTTAAAAACAATTTAGTTTTTAGTTACACTTCATATCAACACTGCTTTTTGTGGAGTCTCGTAATCTGTAAAGTTCTCTTTTTTTTCTGATGGACAACACAATCAGTAAATTCCTTTTTCAGTCAGACAAGTGTAAAACTGTATAGCGTACACTCTTTAACAGAAAATTTTCTTTGAGATGAAATGTGGAAGTAAATCTCCACACTGATATATTCAAATATTCCTTAGATGAAGAATATTGTATTCTGGGGCGTGACTACCTATAGACTTACCAGTGTACCGGAAAATCTACTGCACCCATCGACTACCTTTGAGACGAAGACATCAGACTTCTCCGAAACGATGACGAAGCTCTAATAAATTAGCATGTTGCCACAGCACCAAATTAATATAACGAAGTAAATCACTGAGTATTTTAAACTGTAACTTTAGCAAGGAACAAAGGATGTTCCCTGAGGATGATCGTATGATCGAAACATGTAAGAGCGTTTTAAGTGTTTTAATGTAAATTTTAGATTATTAAAGACTACACATGTGCATTTGTTGGTGTGTTGCTTAAATAAATTATAAAATGCACGATGCAACGATAAAGATAGTTATGCTCCCTATATTTATGTTTCGTTCTGTACATATCAAGGCTGTAACACTTTCCCCTCCAATAGTTATTCAGATCTACACAAAACATGTGAAGTGGTCGTTAATATTTTCACATCTAAATGGAAATTGAAAATATATCAATATTATTGTCATAAATATTATTTTAGTGTAATGGTTCTCAAGGTGTGCTCCGTGGATACCAAGGGATCCGAGACCAGTTCCCAGGGAATCCGTGGATACATTTTTCTAATGGCTGCTTTGAAGTTTACTAATTTTTTAATTACAAGAATGATGTTTCCTTTGCAGTTTCTTTAATTGGCGATATGTTTATTTCGTACAACCGTTAGAATTTCTAATTCAGAAACCCTTTGTATCCATGAAGCGAGGAACAAACAGTTTAATTCAAGAAAATGTCGTGTAATGTATTGTCATGTATGCTACTTGTATGTGTAAGTAGCTACCTAAAATCACTTCTGAGAAATAAATTTTTGATTTTGGATAACTTTTATCCAGACTCTATATTTACGTGAACAAAAATTCAGGATCCGCAGTTATTTTTCGAAGCTTAAAGGGATTGGCAAGCAAAAAAGTTAGGGAAACTCTGGCTTAGTGGAGACCACTGTTACATTCGTGTGTTAAGAGGCGCTCCGCTAAGAAGCAAGCATTCTCTAAGACGATACACACACACACACACACACACACACACACACAGAATAAACTTTCAAGATATCGCACAGGTTGAAATCTGATCCGATGAGAGAGACAAAAGATAACTTTGCGCAATAATTTCAAGTAAAAAATAAATGAAACCGTTTCAATATCTTTAGTTTCTCCAGCAATTCCACGTGCACTTACAGTCGCCCTGATCAGCTCTCGTTCAGCAGTAGAAGTCGTTCTGATTTGTGATTGTAAGTGTGTGTACTGCATTACTTGGCTTCCCGAAACTATTGATTTTTATCCACTAAGACGGCTTCCAGCACATGAACACGTTCTGTCTTTCACTGAAAATAAGTCAACTAATAATCACCTGAAGTCTTGCAGACGTTGTGTGATACTACTTGCAGTACGTATATACCCTACACAAGTGTTACATGTCTCACTAAGCGTATGCTTCAAAGTCGAAGCATAATAAAGTCCTGCACCGAAATAATAAAACATACCTTTCCAGCATAATCAAGACATACTTATGTTTCTCTTTATGGGAGGTTGGGAAGGCGTGTGTTTGAAATCATTGTAGATGTGTCCAGTACCCAGGTTCGTACGTAAGCACAAAGCTAATATGTTGTACTCATCGATATTTTAATACTCAACCGTAAATTTTAACAAAACACTATATGATTTTTAACTGTGAAGTGATTCTGGCACACCATAATTTTATTTGTTTCTTCTCACTATCCTGAAGATGGCCACATGAGTGGTCGAAACGTTTCGTTGATTCCTGCGTAATAGAATTACATACACGAATCCAAGTGTATTTGTTGCTGTATTCAATCTACTTCATGCCTCTAATCAATAGACGGAACATGAGGCGTGTCAAATTAAATCCTTCTTCGACGCTAGGCACCCATTTCAGTTGGTAAGCTTTTGCAGCAAACCACAAATCACCCTCCTACACAGGACCCAAAAGCCTGTACACGTTACATTCAATTCTCTTCTATAGAGCTACTGCTGAAAGTAACCATACCTGTGCAGTACCGAAAGTGAACATATTTGCAACATGCACTACTAAAGTGCATTGTAATAACAAATTCTACTACGTTTTACAAAATAATTTCGTTCTCTCGAAACTTAATTCTACGTATCCCCTGGCCACATTAGGAGAGCAATGCACTACTGTAATGTGATGAAACTTTTTGTAGAAAATGAGGGTTACAGGATAAATCGAACTTACTGACTGGCACTACTATTAATACGCGTCTCTTATAGCAGAACAGAACATGGGACCTGCATATCCAACACTGCATGACTGAAATAAGCAACTACGTGAACTAGCCAGTGTCTGTATTTATTTTCAGACAGTACACGGTTCTTAGAACACTGCACATCCATTTCTCATCTCGTACTATTTCGGCCGTTTTTGGCCGTCGCCAGATAGAATTTGTAACAACAAACATGGAAAAGTATACCGAGGTGGGGGCCTTCCATTCACAGTTAATACACCACAATATATAAGTTTTGACTATTATTCCCTATAAAGAAATGATAAATTGTATACATTAGTGCTTACAACTTTTTCATTTTTATATATCTTACTATTCCTTTATACTTACTTACTTACTTACCTACTTACTTACTTACTTACTCCATGGTGCAGAGTCCTTCTTGAGAAGCTAACTGGTTTGCAGCTAGTCAAGAAATTCCCCGCATTTCACGGAACCCGAAGGTTCAT
>Ga0123357_10005465_pt1 | contig 15227 bp, 17 predicted proteins | sample TergutEmb28metaG_FD_89873 | JGI IMG/M metagenome (GOLD analysis project Ga0123357, IMG submission 89873) | Embiratermes neotenicus P4 segment gut microbial communities from Petit-Saut dam, French Guiana - Emb289 P4 | ecosystem: Host-associated > Arthropoda: Insects > Digestive system > Gut ... | reverse complement strand
CCGTCATCCTGCGCGGAATGAAGTGAAGTCGCAGGATCTGGCCAGACCCTGCGACTTCACATGACGGTTGCCTAGCGTCACTGCACAGTTGGCGGAGCTTGGGACGGATCGTCCATCGCGCCGATGAAAAGCGGAACACCGGTCACCTGGTCGACGATGGCGTAGACGTAGGGTTGGTCGAAAACAACGTAGCTGGTGTTGATCGCACCAGACGTGGTCATCATTACCACCGTCGCGGCGGCCGCCACTGTGCCCTTTTCACCGACATCCATCGACACCTTCTGCTGCACGGAGCTGATGAACAAACTGGGCGCGATGCCAGAGAAATCAGCATCCGCGGTCATCGCGACGCTCAACCCCATATCGCTGAGTGTTTTCGTCATGTCAACACTAAACTCGGTGTGGAACTTCGGCATGGTGACAATCACCTGGTCCGTTGTGGCAGCGGCCAGCCAACTGGTGATGTCGCCGGCCTTCAGGCTGAGATCGCCAGAAGTCGGCATGGCGGCGACGAACGCGAGACGTCCGTCCTTGTACGGCAGTATGACACCTTCAGCGGTTGGCGTGGTGAAGTGCTTGGCCTCGGGGAAGCTGTCACTCATGTACCAGGCATCAACAGGTTGGCCGTTCGCCGTGGTGAAGGAGCCCTGGTGGGTCTTGTCGGTGTTGAAAGGCTGCACCCATTCGGCCTTCAGGTACAAGGCGTTGACAAGCATTGCAACCGTCCCTGGATCAATCCGATCAAGCATCGACGGGATGACCTTGTTCGTCTTGTCGCTGATCCAACTGTTAACTTGCTTCACGGTGTCGGCGGATTGCAGGTCGAGGTGGTAGACGTCAGCCTGGTAGTAGCCCTTCAGCGCGTCGACCCACGGTTGCCCGACAACCAAATCCTTGTCCAGCCAGGCGGAGTTCGCCGAAGTGACGACCGTCCCGTCCTGATTGGCCTGCCATGTGGTCAGCAGGTACGCCAACGTGGCGCGGGCCTCGTCGGGCGTCATCCCCATGACGTCCTGGAATGCCTGCGCGGTTGAACCGGCAGCGCCCTCGTAGGCCATACCCAAGGCCGTGTACGCCGAGAGCGGCGAGACGACGGCATTGACGTTGTTCGTCATCGTTTGATTGAAGAGCTTTTCACCGAAGCTCTCAATGGCCGACGCCTGAGCGGTGTTCGGCTGTTGAACAGTGATGTTCGCAACGGGCTGTGCCACCATCAGCCCGCTGGGTGTGTTGGCGGCGCAGGCGGTGCTTATCAAACCCAAAGTGACAGCCAGCGCAACCCCAGCAATTTTCTTTTTCTCCATGTCACCAGTTTACCGGGCGGTAACTGTGCTTATCAAACGGCGATTGATCTTCCGAAAAACTCAGTCGACTTCGTGACGCCAGAAAGTTTTGACGTGGGCCTTGTCGACCAGGTTGAAGTCGATCAGCTTGGTCAGGAAGTCGTAGTCGAATGGGGCGTCCCATGGTAGGCGGACGAACCGCCTGCCGGTGGAGTATCCGCGCTCAGCGATAAGGGTTTCAAAGTGGTTCATGGCTTCGGTTTCAAGGGCGACAGCAAGGTGTGTGCTCGCTGGCGAAAACGAAACGATCAGTGTGCCGTGATCGGTGAACGTCGGTTGCTTCCACCGGATTGACGACTGAAGCTGCGGGTAGTGCATAGTGATCCAGCGGTAGATTTCGCGCAGCCGCCGGCCTTGTGGCGGCGGCAACGCGTCCGCAAAGTCCGTAATGTCACTCATCTTTCTCTCCCAACCCCTCTGATGACTAGGTTTCCAGGATACTCTGCTTCGGCGCTGGGGGCGACGGCGAGGGTAGCTGAGAGCGACCTGTGTAGTTGGTCTTTAGGGAGACGCTGCGGACGATGCGCGCGTAAAGTCTGGGGGCATCGGCCAGTAGATGGAGGGAAAAATGAACCCAGGCCAGCAAAGATTCCATGACTTCGTGATGTCAATGGTGCAGCCCGGCAATGAGTCGGCTGCTGAAGCCATTTTGAGTCAGGCGTTCGGCCAGCAGGCGGCGGGGCCACTGGATCCGTCGGTGGTGGACGGTTTCGTCGCCCAGTTGACGCCGCTCGTCAAGTCCGAGTCGGTGTCCGAGCTCCAGCAGGCTGCGGCCCGCATGAAGGAAATGGCGGCCCATGGGCCCGGTGATCACCAGTTTGGCGACCATCCGCATGGCGATCACGGCGACCACCCGCATGGCGGGCCTGACGGTGAGCATCATTGGGGTGAATTTGCCCCCGTAAACCCAGACCAACCTGCAACTGCCTAGCGGCGAGTTTCAGCCGTCTTGCCGGCTGGTGGGCTGACCGGCATCCAAAAACCTCCGCCTCGATGACATTGGTCAGGGAGACGTCGCCGAGGCGGCGTTGTGTGACGCAGAGGCAGCGGTTTGGCGCCACAGAGCGCCGCCTCGATGGGGGCCAACAGCAAACACCTGCTTGAGGCGGTGGTTTATGAACGTCAGTCCCGTCGACGCAGGCGCGGGCGTTTTTCAGCGCACGCCGACCACTGGATGTAGCATGTCTTGAGGACATACCCAGGAGGTGAACATGCCTGACAAAACCGCTGTGCGTCGTCGGGTCATCCTCGGGGTTGTCGTCGGGGTTCTGGTTATCGCAGTTGGGGTGCTGGCGCTGCTGGGTGGGTTTGCAGCCAGGAAGTCAACGACTGTGACCGTCCCACTGGGCCAAGAGGTCGACAACGGCGAGATGGTGTTCTTGCCAGTATCGGCGACTTTGCAGTTTCGCACAAAGGATGACACCACCCCATGGGAGATCGTCATCCAGATGAAGGTGCGCAACCCACAGACCGAATCTTTGCGGCCGATGGACACATGGTCAGACAATATCGTCGGCGTTGACCCGTCAAACCGGAATGTTACGACTGTCTATGCAACCTATCTTGGCACGCCACCGCCAGGCGACAGCGCATCAAACAGTGGCCGAAGAAGTGTGCCGCCGGACAACAAATGGATGGATATGAATATTCGTATCAGGCTAGACGCCACTTACGTACCACAACAGACGTACATGGTTGGTTTTCGGCCGATGGTGTATTCAACGTCCATGGCGTACGGATTGTCCAGTGAAAAAGAATGGCACACGACCCCTTACAAGCGAGCCCAGCTCGTTAAGTTGCCATTGACTAGTCTGCCCGATACCGATAGTTACTAAGTGACGCGGCCTTCCAACCGAACCCATTTGCCGTTTACGTTCACTTCAACAGCGTGGATTTCTGGCACCACGGACGGCGGCACGACGGCCACGAACTGTTCGGTTGCATCCGTTTCCTTGGAGCAGGATTGTGAAATGCCCTCGGGTGGCTTAAACACTCCTGTGGCAGCCCATTGCCGGCCGTTTCCTGCGACGCGAGCGAAACAGACCGACAAGGGGTCTGGGGAGCTTCGAGTGAACTGCAGAAGCAAATAGGTAGCCCCATCGATACTGGGCATATAAGAGCTGGTCACTGCAGGATCGTCCGGATCTACCTGTCTTAGGAAGTCCAGATGCCAGGTGACGCCCTCTAGTGTGGCGGTCTGATTGACTGGCACTGTCGGCACAGGCTGATACAGAAGCGACGTAAGCCAAACGGCAATCACGAGGAAGAAGGCGCCGACGGACGACAGGAGGAATGTAGATGGCCGGCGTGTCATGGCAAGTCGTCCTTCTGTGACGTATTGACCGGAATTGGCTCGTCGCTGATGGCTACAAACACGGAATGGTCAACCCTAAACCGGATGGCTTCTTTCTGCATGTACACAGATGTTGAGGGGCGCACCAAAATAAACACGGGACCCTGAAGATCTGCTGGGCTAATCTCGAATACGTAATCAGCGGAAGTTCTGAACGCTGGCGTGCTGGTAATGGGCAAGCCGAAATCGTATGGTGAGTAGGTGCGCCCATTGGCTTCAACTGAGGTGTAATAGTCAGTGGATGTGTCGGATTGGATCGCCACAGTAACCACCAGGAACATCCGATCAGTTGCCTCCTCATGAATAGACCCGCTGATGGCATGGCCCACTCGGAAGTTGGACAGGGTTACTGTCGCTCCCATGGATTTGCCTGCGCTGTTTATTGACACCGTGTGGACTGTGGTCTGGAGGCCCTGCGTTGATACGCCCTGACTCGCCACCAATACCGCGCAGACAAGTGCCAGCACGATACCTTGGCGGATTGATGTCGCGCGGGGGGTCTTTGGCATCTCGGCAAGCTGGGATGCTCGCTGGAAAGCCACAGCCAACAGGGCTATCTGTAGGCTCATTGTCAGGACTGACGAGATGAGATCGACGAATGGCACAACCGACATGACGACAGGAGCCGAGCGAGGTCCGATAATAATCGATATTAGGCGGGTGAGCCCGTCCCCTGCCCATGTCACCAGCGTAAATCCAACCACGAATGCGCCCAAGAATGGCATTGTTGCCCGAGTTGTCTCGCGCAGAGCATGCAGAATGGGGAACACTCGTGAGTCGAGATCGCCAGGTAACCTGTCGATTAGTTCACGACGCAAAAAGGATGCCTTGCCGGGTTGTTCAATATGAAGGACGCGCTCGAACACGTCGTTGGCGCTGAGAAATTGCCCACCTCTCACCACGATCACCAATGCGAACCAGACCATCGGGTACAGCACCAGATCCCACATGCCATGCCACACATAGGTGGTGAAGAAGCTCCATATCTGCGACCAAATCTCGGGAATGTCAATGTGTATATGCAATGAGACCCAGTCAACAAACTGCTGCCACCACATAGAGGCTTGGCGGCCGTAAAGCCACAGATGGACTTGTTCCCAGATGCGGAAGACGGAGAAGACGCCGAGTACCCAGCGCACCGTTGACAAGAATGCGGAAACCAGTGACGGCCAAGAGGCTTTCGTCTTGTTTTGCACCCAGGTCATCAAGTATCCAAAAAGGAAGGTGGCGGCGAAGACTCCGGCGGTTTCTAGTGCCGCCTTCGTAGAGCTGATCGGATTGAGGGCCGAAAGGATATCTGCCAAGTTGAGAAACCCAATATTGGCCGTGAGGAGGTACAAGACGTCAGAGGTGAAATTGGTGACATAGCCGAAGGCCAGATAGATCACCATGAATGGTATTAGCGTCGCCGCCAGGGTGTCTTTGATTGACGGTTGAGTCTGCTCGTCGGTCATACCCAGGTAGCTGCTCATTGATCGGATAGCCAAAATGACGAACACAATGTTTGTTATGATTCCAAACGACAGCCCGAACATCATGAAAAAGGGGTATTTGATGGAAATCTGGGAGGTTATCAGCAATGACGCGAACCGTGCGGTCTGGGCAAACAGCAGAAAACCCATCAGCCATGGGGCCTGACGCACCCAAGCCGACCCGGTTGCGCGGCCCAGATAGATCAGGTGACCGATCATCAGCAGCACAGGGTTAAACGCTGGGTTGGGCCCATCGGGCTGGAAAGGCAATGGACGCGTTGCGGCATGTTTGGGCGTGAATCCGTACGGCATGCCCACTGGCGGGCCCCAACCGACATCAACTTGGCTCACAGCACCTCTTTTGGTAGCACTCTATGTGCTCCTCCATTCTGTCACAGGCGGGCAGTAGCATGTCTTGTGGACGTAGCAGGAGAAGAGCATGACTGAAAAGGCTGTGACGCGTCGCCGGGTCGCCTTCGGGGTTATCGTCGGTGTCTTGGTTATCGCGGTTGGCGTGGTCGCGCTGCTGGGCGGTTTTCAGCATCGCAAAGCGGATAGCGTCGCGGTGCCGTTGGGCCAGGAGATCGATACTGGCATGATGGTGTACCTACCAGAGTCGGCGACGGTGCAGTTCAAGACGGAATCTGACACGGCACCTTGGGAAGTGATCATCACCATGAAGGTGAGAAATCCGCAAGCGGAGTCATTGCAACCGGTAAACACGGCGAGCCCGAACGTCTTGGGGGGTGACCCGAATACCGGCGCGATTGCGAATCCCAAGCGGGTCCTTTTGGGCGCGACACCACCGGGTGACAGTGTGTTCAGCCAGAGCCCGCGTGGTTTTGTGCCACCTGACAATCGGTGGATGGAGATGCGTCTGGTGGTCAATCCTGCACCGTCCTATGTTCCGGGTTCAACCTACATAGCGGTGTTTCGTCCGATGAAGTACAGCGCGTCAACTGCCTATGGCTATTCCTCCGACAAGAGTTGGCGCATCAACTCGCAATCCAGAGCACTGACCGTGGCGGTGCCACTAACGCGGTTGCCAGATGGCAGCTACTGAGTGACGCGGCCCGCCAGCCGTACCCAATAGCCTGGCAGGCTGAGTTCAACAGCGTTGATCTCATTGACTGCCGATGGTGGCACCAAAGCGATCATTTGTTGCGTTGCCTTGGTTGCAGATGTACAGCCTGAAGTGACGCCAGGGTCGGATGGTTCCCCGAGGTAGCTGGCACTCCACTGGCGGTCAGCGCCTATGATACGACCAACACACACAGAGATATCTTCAGGGGAAGCATAGGTGTATTGCACTTTCAGGTAGGCCGCGCCGTCAATCCGTGTCATGGTTGAGCGCGCGATGGCCGGGTCGTCGGGTGGCACCTGCTGGATGAAGTCAAGACGCCATTCAACGCCGTTGATTGACGCCGTTTGACCGGCAGGCACTGTGGCAGGGGGTTTCTCGTAAAGGCACGCGCCAACCCACAATCCCATGCCAACCGCGAACACCAGGACGGTGATGATAAGGAAAAGAACTGGGCGCCGCGTCATGGAAGCTCGTTTCGCTCTGTGGTGTTGACCTCGATTGGCGCAGCTTCGGGCCTGAGTGTCGCCGGCCCGACCCGGAACCGTGCCACCTCGCGCTGCATATATGGGCCGACCGATGGCCGCACCTGCACGAATACGGGGCCAAGAAGGTCACCGGGGTTGACCTCAAAGACGAAATCGTCGAGGGTGCGGAATCCTGGCGTCGTGCTCAGCATCTGGACGTAATCGTATGTCTGATAGGTGTGGCCGCCGGCTACGAGCTCAACATAGAACCGACGGGCGTCAATGTCTGTTTGCACGGCGGCGGTTACCACAACAAACATTCGGTCGGTGAGGTCGATTTGTGAACCGTTTTGCGTGAATGCCCCGACCCGGACCGCCGGTACCGTGGCAGTAGTCTGCTGGAACCGTACTGCCTCGCCCATCGGCACAGTGTGGACGGTCACATTCAAACCACCTGTGGCAACACCTTGGACCGTGACCAGCGCGGCACAAACCAGCGCCACCGCGAGGCCCTGGTGTGCGATTAGACGTCGAGGCGGTGCAGGCATCCGGGCCAGTTCAGTTGCGCGCTGATATGTTACAGCCAGCAAAGCGATCTGCAGGCTCATTATCAGCACAGACGGGACGAGTTCAACGAACGGCGACACTGCCATGACAACGGCGTCCGGCCGAGCCCCAATAATGATATCTGCGACACGCGAAAACCCGTCACCAACCCAGGTCAGAACCGAGAAACCGACGACATATGCACCGAGGAACGGCAGGGTTGCTTTCGTCGTGTCGCGCAGCGCCCGAAAGATGGGGAACACGCGGTCACTCAGGCCACCAATTGCCCGATTGATCAACTCGCGACGTAGAAACGTCACGCGAGTCTCAGCGTCGGCGTGAAGGACCCGCTCGAACACAGCATTGGCACTGAGGAACTGGCCGCCTGCCACAACAATGATCAGCGCAAACCACACAAGCGGGAATGCCAGTAACGACCACATTCCATGCCAAACATACTCAACGAAAAAGCCCCAAATGTCGCTCCAAACTGCGGGGATGTTTATGTGTATCTGGGACGACAACCATGTGACGAACTTTTGGCCCCAAAGCGAAAACTCTCGGTCGTAAAGCCAGAAACGCACCTGCTCCCATACGCGAAATAGGCTGAAGACCCCGAGGACCCAACGGACCGTTGAAAGGAATGCCGAAACGATTGACAGCCAACTGGCAGCGGTCTTGTTTTGAAGCCATGTGACCAGATAGCCGAGCAGAAAAGACACAACGAAAATGATCAATGTGGTCCACCTGGCGTGGGCCGTCGCTATAGGGTTCAATGCTGCAAGCAGCTCCGCTAACTGCGCATACTGGAATCGCGCTTGCACCAGATACATGATGTTCGACGTGTAATTAGTGACATAACCGAAAGTCAGATAAATCAACATGAATGGCAGTAGTGTCGACTCAAGGATCCGTCGTATTGATGGACGCAATTGATCGTCGCGCATGCCCAGGTAGCTGCCCATGGAACGAATAGCAAGAACTGTTATCGCCATGTCCAGCATGATTCCAAATGACGGGCCAAACATTACAAAGAAGGGGTATTTGGTGACAATTTGAGATGTGACCAGCAATGACATTGACCGCGCCGTCATGGCCAGCAGCATAAACCCCAATAGCCACGGAGCATGTTTCCACCACGCAATGGCGGTCGCGCGCGCCAGATAAATCATGTGGCCGATCATCAGCAGCACGGGGTTAGATGTGGGGTTAGGCCCGTCGGGCTGTAAAGGAAGAGGACGTGGCGCGACATGATTGGTTGAAAGCCCTTGAGGCATTTCAACCGGCGGGTCGCACCCGACATCAACGTGGCTCACGGTACCTCTTTTGGTAGCGCCTTTTATGTCCCTCAATTCTGTCACAGGCATGTAGGTATTAGCTGGCATCTCGTCGATAAGGTTTGGCCGTTATCCTGTGGTCAGTCGGGGTTGGTTTCCCGTGGGTCCTGCGACTTCGCGCAGGATGACGCCGTTGGAGAGTGCTGGATGACTGGCTGGCTTAGTTCAAGGCACTTCCTTCTGGTGGATTTGGCATGGTTTGCATCCCACCAGGATGGCGGGTTCCCACCTAAAGCTGTCCAGTGGTATCATGGAGGCATGAGTGCTGACAGTGCCATCCTGACAATGGGTGACCGGGGGCGGGTCGTCATACCTTTGGAGATGCGTGAAGCCGCAAACCTTCAAACCGGCGACAAGCTGATTGCTCTGCGTGACGAGCGGGGGATCACGTTGACGACGCCGCGGGACTTGCTGGAAAAAGCATGGACCAACTTCGCGGAATACCCAACCAGCTTGGCCGACGAACTAGTTGCTGACCGCCGGGCTGAAGCGAAACGGGATTTGGAGCGCAAATGATTGTTCTTGACGCTTCCGCCATATTGGCATTTCTTCGCCAGGAGCCTGGTTCTGGCCTTGTTGCGCAGGCCATTACTGATGGGGCTTGCTGTAGCACGGCAAGCTGGTCCGAGCTCGTTCAAAAGTCGCTTCAGGCCGGGCGTGACGTGACCACAATGCGACAGGCGCTCGAAAGCTGCGGCCTGGTCTTCGAGCCAGTCACCAAACTGGACGCCGAAAAGGCGGCCGAGCTATGGGTGGATCATCCGTCGGTGTCGTTAAGCGGCCGTTTGTGTCTGGCCCTAGCGCACCGCCTTGGGGCCGTCACCATGACGGCCGATTCAGCCTGGGGTACCAGTAGTCAGATTCAACAGATTCGCTAGCCCTGCGCCGCCTTTGGAGATCCTGCGACTTCGCGCAGGCTGACGGGACAGGTCGATGCTGAGTGGGAACGGCCATGCTGGTGGCCCACAGAGGCAGAGTGGTCCCACAATGGTCCTACAAACGCCGCCATCCCGCCCAAGCTCCCCGTCGTCATCCTGCGCGCAGTCGCAGGATCTAGCCGACAATGTGACTCCATCCAGGCCGAAACGGACTAATGTGGTGCAATGACGAAAGGAGCTGATCATGGCGATGAGCGAGGATGATTACCGGGCGTCGCACCCCGATGACCCAAATGTTGATAAGGCGAAGAAGCCGCTGTTCGTTCAAAACAGTACGGGAATGGGGTTTCACCCGGCGTCCGCGTTGGGCTGGGTTATTCTTTTGGCGATCATCGCAGTGATAGTCGTGATTGTGGTGCTGTTCCGCACCGGAACAATTTAGCGGGCCAAGGGTAGGGACGTAATGTCCGAATTGTTATCCCGCAGGTTCCATTCCCAAAACGAACCGTCGGTCCATTGCTTTGGGCTAAGGCAGAATTCCCACTATTACATTAATGACATTTGCCAGCACCAGGGTTGTGAACATATAGGACAGTAAGGTGTGACGAAGAACAGTCACGCGAATAACCGGGTCCGAAACAGTCGTGTCCGAGACCTGAAATGTCATGCCAAGATTAAACGCAAAATAGGCGAAATCCTGGTAGCGGGGGCGGTAATTGGGACGGTTGAAATCAATGCCACCAAACGGCGCTATATCCTCCTCCAATTTCTCCACCGTAGGGTCGGCATCGGAAGGCGGGTTAGCCGCCCGAGCCTCTGCCCGCTTCTGTGCATGTCGCTCGTTTATGTGAAACAGGTGCGCATATCGCAAAGTGAATAGGGTCTGTGCCAATGCCCAACTGAGAATAACGGAAATCAAGCCGAGTACCGCGATCCAGCGGTTCTCCATCCCGTCCCCCCGACTGGCAGCCAGCACAACCACCAAATCGATCTGTAAGCTGACGGCACATATCAATAGCAACACGTCGACGACCCGGCGTCCCGGGTCCTCGCGCACCGCGTGGGTCGCGGTGGCATGGGCGTTCATGCCCCAAATCACAGCCCACACCCAAACCAAATACACCAGGCAGGCGACGGCCCAACCAACCAGTGGGGCATAAAGAGGACGCCAAACAAGCGCCGCCACCACACCGGCGACAATGCCGACGACCAAGACGACAACAAGACGCAGCGAATGCTCGCGGGTGTGTTTCGCGTCCGTCATCCTGCGTGGAGTCGCAGGATCTGGCCCAACTTCCGAATTAGCTTGTGCGCTCACGCACTCTAGGTTAGTTGCTGGAAGTCCGGCACAACCCCGAAACCCCTCACATGTTGGTCATCATGGTCATCAACGGCGGTATCAGGAACAACAAGGCGAACACGAGTACGGGCACAACCATCCAAACCGTCATTGACTCCGCCTGCTTTTGTGCTGCCAGCTTGGCGTGCGCGAGGTGGGCTTTACGTAACTCCCGAACCCGGGCCCGCAACGCATCCACCAAAGCCGCACCCTGTTCGTCCAACGCCATGATGTCGGCCAGGTCACCGATGTCCGACAGGTCGAGACGCTCAGCCAGTTGGTGCAACTCCACCCACGGCGGACGCTGCTGGAGGCGGGCGCGATTCAACGCGTCCTTGATCTCAACGAAGACGGGAGCATCCGCCAGTTCAGCGGCTTCTGTCAAAGCCTGGACGGCTGACGCGTTGCCCAGCCGAATCAGCGTCACCAGGTCGAAGTACACAGAGACCGCGTCAGCACTGGATTCCCGCCACATGCCGGCGTCCTGACGCAAAGCCCAATCCGGCCAGAAAAACCCGAGGACGGCACCGATCACCCCGATGCCCAACGGCCAAGGCGACGCGACAAGTCCCAATACCCAAGCCAGACTGGTGATCAGCGCAGGGGCTACCAGCCCGGCCAGCGCCAGCAACAGCTTGGCGGTCATGAAGTCGCCCAGTGTGCGTCTCTGTTGTGCCAGAAGCTGTCGGGTCGAGTCACTCAACTGCAAGTGCCACGTCTGGGTCAAATGCAGAGCCCAACCCTCCAGTCGGCCGGATCCTGCGACTTCGCGCAGGATGACGGGGTCGTGGGAGAGGGCGATGCCGGGGTCGTGGGAGAGGGCGACGCCGGGGTCGTGGGAGGGGGCGATGCCGGAATCGTGGGGATGGGCAGTGGTGGGGTCGTTGGAGCGCGCAATGGTGGGGGCCTCCGAACCGGGGTTCGTAATACGCGTCTCATCAAGGGCGGCCAAGGCCGCCTTCAGACTGACGGGGCGACGCATCAGGCCAAGCACCACCATCACCAGCCCGGCAGCGGCGACAGCCCCGGCAACCACAGCCAACCCGGGTGAAACGACCAGATTCGTCATCGTCCACCCCTTGACTGGCTTGCTTGACGCAACCGGGCACGGGGACGTGGCTGGCTCGCCGCCTGCAATCGGGCCAGCGAACCTATGTAAACCAACGCCAGCGCCAGGGCGATCCACGGCCCGAAGCCGCTGCGGTACGGGGCGAAATAGGACGGGCTGGTGGCAAGCGCCAAGGCTAGAACCACCGCGATGATCGCCGTCACCTGCCGCACCACGATGCGGGGTTTGGCGCGTTCGTTGTCGATCTCGCGGGCCGCCGCCAGCCGGTCCTGCAAGGCATCGGCGAGGGCCTCCAGCGTAGCGGCCGCGCCCGTCCCCCGTTGCCCGGCAACAACCAGGGCGGCCGCCACAGCGTCAGCGTCGGCATGGTCGACGTCGTCAGCGAACGCCGCCAGTGCATCCGGCAACGTCCACCGCTCGTCCAAACGCAACGCCGCCAGAGTGACGGCGTCACTGAGGGCTTCGGGGGCCTGGCGCCTGGTCGACCGTATCGCATCGGGCACCGAGCGTCCCGTCAGCAGCGACGCCGTGAGGGCGCGCACCCAGCGATCGAGCGCCTCCAGAACGATGATGTCGCGGTTCTTCGGGTCTCCCAACAGTCTCGGCCCAGCCACCACCACAGCCGGGACGATAACCACGGCAGGCACCCATCGCGTTACGGCCAAGACCACAATGCCAGCGACCAAACCGCCGATGAGAAGGCGCTTCTGCCCTGTGGGCAGATCGCGCCAGTACCTCGTCAGCCGTCCAGTTGCGCTCAGTCCAGCACCGCGCTCCAGGGGCAGCGCGCCCAGGACGACGGCGCCGACACCAGCCAGCGCCAGAGCCGCCGCCAACCCAGCCAACCCGGCGATCATGCCGCACCCCGACGGCCAGACGAGAAAGGACGCAGCTTCTCGATCAGTCCTGCGTCCGGTGTGAAGGAAAACGTGTTGTTGTCCGTGGCGGAAAGCACCCGCGTGGCAACGGGACGTCCGTTTTCAATGCCACCGGTGATGTGCAAGATCTCGTCAATGAACCGCCGCCGCACCCCGCCTTGCCATGTGTCGTCGATCAACCGCACATGGATGATCAGCCCGACGTTGTAGGCAATCTGACGGTACGCCTCGTCGGTGTCGATGACGCCGCCCTGGGCGACCCGCGATGCCAAGCGATCAATCGTCGACGCCGCCGAATGCGAGTGCGTCGTACTCATCGTGCCGGCCCCGGCCTGCATGGCCTCAAACATGGCTGACGCCTCACCGCCGCGCACCTCCCCGACGATCAACCGGGAGAGGTTCTGCCGCAAGGCCTCGGGCATCAGGTCAGCGACGGTGTACTCACCCACCTGCTTGCCGTCGATCCGTTCCCCCATGCCCGACCGCGCCTGCAGAGCGACAACATGGCGTCCCGGCCTCAGATGGGCAAGCAGCTCATAGTCGGTTTCCAGGGTGCCATAGCGCTCAGTTTCCGGTATCGCCGCGATCAGCGCCCGCAGAAGCGTCGTCTTGCCAGCGCCTTGATCGCCGCTGATGACGATGGACAGACGCGCCTGCACAGCCGAGGTCAGGAAGTCCGCCACCTGCCGCGGCATCATCGATTTCGCAGCTAAATCATGCAGGCTGACGTCCGTCAACAAATGCTGGCGGATAGTGATGGACGGCCGGTCAGCCAGGCCGAACCCAATGGCGTGAAGACGGAAACGATCGCCCAGGGCCAGGGTCATCATGGGGTGGGCGTCATCAAAAGGACGAGGCGGGTTGGCCGTCTGCCCCAGGAATCGGATAGCCTCGACCAGTTCCTCGTCCGAATCTGCAACCGGCGGGTGCGGCTGGCGGCGTCCGTCCCCGTCCTGGACGAAGACGGCATCGAACCCGTGAATCTCGATGTTCTCCGCCGTCGGAAGGTCGAACAAGGGCTGCAAACGGCCATAACCGAAGATGGCGGCCTCGACCGCGCGGGCATAGGCCTGTTCAAGGGTTACCGGCCACAGTGCCTGCCCGTCGGCGTTGAGCCGCTCGACATGATCGCGGACGCACCCACGGATGACGGAGCGTCCCATCAGGCGGCGGTCAACCTCGGGCATCCCGGTGCCATGGCTGCGCATCCAATCGGCTGCCTTGTCGGCGATCGCGTCAGCCGCCCGTCGCCTAAGGGCGACGACGGTCAACCAGTCGATTGGCGGTATGTGTGGTGCGGCGTTGGTGGCTTCGTTGTTGACGGTTTCCGCGTCGGTGGGGCGCAACGCCCGGGAAGGCGGCGGTAGCGTCAACGGCGGCGGTGGTGCCGGTGGCACGATGATGAGTTGGGGACGCTGAGGGACGTCCGCCTCGATCTCTTCCAGGAGGGCCTCAGACATATGTCGGCACCCCCTCAGCTGTGCGAGTTGCCGAGTGGTCAAACTGGGCGTCCCAGCGGTCAACCGTGGCGCGCAGCTTGGCAGCCAAGGCCGCATATGATCTGGCCAACAAACGTTTGTCAAGGCGAAGACCACCCGGCCTTCCGTCCGAGAAATATGCCGCGTCCTCCGGTTGCCAGGGCAACTCATCGGTCGGCGACTTGAAGTGATCGCCGATCTCGCGGGCCGAATAGGGGGCACCAGGGCCAACCACCACAAGTTGGGTGTTGCAACTCGGCGTCGCACCGGTGGCCGCCGTCACATCCGGCAGATACAGGCGCAGAGTAGCGAGAGCGGGCAAAGTGCTGCGCGTCACCATGACCAACTGACGGGTGTTGGCCAAAGTCGCGGCCGGCAGCCCCTGTGAGCCCCAGCGTCCAGCGTCCAGAATGACGTCAATGCCCTGTCTGTCAAGGCTGGCCAACGCGTCCATCAACTCGGGCCAGATGGGTTCGAACAATGTGGACGACCCAGGCCTGGCGAAACCGGGCACGAACCAGTGTTGCGTTGTTTTTGCTTCGGTGCCAGGAATGGTGACCATGTGTTTCGGCAAGTCCGACCCCAAATCAAGGCCATCCCGCCAAAGCTGCGTCAAAGACGTCAGGCCCCGTCCACCCGTCGGCACATCATTCAGGTAGCCAGCCAGGAGGGTCTGGGACGCCGCGCGGTCAGCGTCCACCAGCACAACGTCCCGCGGCCAGGCGAACGTAAGCCCCAAGGCGGTGGTGGTGACCCCGGGTGCACCCGTCATGCTGGTGAGTGTAAATATCGCCATTGGTACCTCATCGATTCTGTGACAGCCGACTCTACGAAAACCAACCCGCCCAAATCAGGGCAGATGGCGAAAATCACCGAAATCTGTGGATAAGTAGCAGAAAAAAGGAGCCCAGGCGCAATCGGCTCAGCATACGAACAAGTTCGTCTGCGTTCGCCTCAATTGCCTGTACTCGGTCGCTTTGCTCCCT
>Ga0123357_10005464_pt1 | contig 15227 bp, 14 predicted proteins | sample TergutEmb28metaG_FD_89873 | JGI IMG/M metagenome (GOLD analysis project Ga0123357, IMG submission 89873) | Embiratermes neotenicus P4 segment gut microbial communities from Petit-Saut dam, French Guiana - Emb289 P4 | ecosystem: Host-associated > Arthropoda: Insects > Digestive system > Gut ... | reverse complement strand
CTCTGTGCAGAGGTTGGAATTGGTTATGGATCTTGTCAGCGAATTCTCACAGAACAGCTGAACATGCATCGGATTGCAGCGAAGTTTGTGCCGAGAGTGTTGACCCAACATCAGAGAGACAGTCGAGTAGCGATCTATCAGGAACTGAAGGAAACTGTGATAAACGATCCCACACTCCTCTTGAACGTCATCACAGGTGATGAAAGCATCGTTTATGCTTACGACCCAGAGACAAAACTGCAATCTTCGCAATGGAAGAGTCCTGGGTCATCAAGACCCAAAAAAGCACATATGCAAAAAAGCAAATTGAAGACGATGCTCATTTGTTTCTTTGACCAAAAGGGGATCGTACACCGGGAATCTGTCCCACCCGGAATGACGGTGAATGCAGACTTCTACTGTGATGTTCTAAGAAGGTTACGTGAAAATGTGCAGCGCAAGAGGCCACAGAAATGGCAAAACCAGAACCTCATTATCCACCACGACAATGCCCCGGCTCACATGTCCTTTAAAGTTTCGCAGTTTTTGGCCAAGAACAACATGACAGTGATCCGCCATCCCCCATACTCACCCGATCTGGCCCCCTGTGACTTTTTCCTCTTCCCCAAGCTGAAGCTTCGGGGGAGGGTCGAAGATTTGACACTGTTGAAGAGATTCAAGAAGAATCGCAGTGGGTACTTGACACAATTCCAAAAAGGGACTTCCAGGGATGCTTCCAAGCATGGCAGAAACGCTGGGACCGCTGTATTCGTGCAAAAGGGGAGTACTTTAAAGGTGATGGAGGAATTTAACATCCAATGTAAGCAAACTTCTTTTTACAAGTACTGTCCTGGAACTTTTGGATACAGCCTTGTACATAAGGTACTAGCAGAAAAGATCTGAATTGAGAATTGGTGCAAATAACCAACAGGACACACAGGACCGTTTCGAGCATGAGCTGTTGTCATGTCTTGGTGAAAAAAGGTACAGGTTCCTTTCATAACCAAACAGGTGTTCAAAAATGGTGTCAGAATGTAACATACTGATATGAGAATTGACATCACAACAAGCAAATATTGTATGTATATGGGTGTTGGAAGTGACGTTACAACAGACATAAACGTTTCAAGTGTGTAGAACTGCTGCTATGTGTTTGGGAAGTCTCAACAGCATTTACTGGCTTACAGACTGGATATCCTGATGGAGCTCTTCTGTGGTTTTCCTCAGACTATCTGGCCAACTGCCAGGACAGCACCTCAAATTAGGCCACAACTGCTTCCATCTACAGCATCTTCAATTTTTCATTCACCTATGACAATACAGTCACACCTAATGAGCAGCATCATTCAAACAAATCAACAAAGAAAGTAATAAGTGATATTACTGTAATTATATGCATGTACTTTGACTGTCTGTTCTACAAACTATGGGAAATAATCATGGCTTCAGCTAGGACACTATGCCACAACTTTTCAAGGCCCCTGTACTGCATCTTAGAACCACATGATGGAATTATTTTCCCTTTTCAATGCATAGTAAATCATTCTACTTTAGCTAATGACATCCAGTGCTACAGCAAGCACTAATCCTTACAAATCAACAACTTCTGATGGAAGAATTCCTATTTCAATTACAAGAACAAATTTTATCACTGTCTTTCCTGCAATAAAGTAAATTTCATTCTGCAAGAAGGTATTCTAACATGAAAATTGCAGGAATGACTGCAAATCTCTATTGATACCAGCTGTAATGTAGAGACAGACAACATTTGTGGTCAGTCAGCCACATTATTCCTTTGGCCTCAATTTGGTAGGAGACTGGCTGGTTCACAGCTTTACCACAGATGTTGAAAATGTGTCAACACAATTTCAAATCTGTCTTGAGACAGTAGAAAGCTATTTGTCTGGAAGATCTTCAAAAAGGGATGTCACAGTAAATTGCATATTGCTTATGTAGATGACATTATGCATACTGAATTTTTATACTGTTATAATGAAATATAATATTTATCTATATTACTCAAGTAACAAAAATTCTCAGTGAAGTAGAACATGTGAAATAACAATCCAATCTCGTACATATATTAAGGAATACAGAAAATCTACATAATCCAGGGAGGACAGAAGCTTGACACATGGCAGATAAAGCTGGTTTCTTGTTATGTGAATTACATAGTAAGAAATCTTCGAAGAGCCCTCTTCTTTCCTATCTATTACCACAAACGTTTTGGTCATATTTTTGTTCTGTCTGCCTTCCACAAGAATATGGCTCAATATACCATCTGTTACAGTTCTTCATACTGTAATACAAATCTTGGACAAACCTGGGTGCAGTGGGCATTGACCATCTACATACAGTATTCTGGATGAATGGCAATTTGCTATTTATGTGCATGTTTAAGACAACAGATCAGTTTTTCGACACAAGTGACATGTGAATAAGCAGAAGCTGAGATTCCAGGGTACAATATTATCCCAGCACTCCATAACTCAAAAATGAAGCATCAAAGTCTACAGCTAATTCAGATATATTAGAGTTCAGTGTTAACAAACATACTTCACTTGCCTATCTGTGATATATCCTCACATTTCTATAACATAATTAGGGTGTACCACAAGCAGTGGGTCACTGTCACTTGATTCATCACCTCTCTCAAGTCCGGTCTTCGTTAATGGGATGATAACTTGATCCTATCAAATGATAAAAAATATGGTATTATGGCTTTTACTTACATTAATTATACTTGTAAAGGTTCTCATGGCGACAACTGTGAAGAATAATCTCTTATGTAATGTGACACCATGCAGCCCAGTAAAAATTTGATATAATTTTGGAGAAACATGATTTTAAATGGCAAATTTCTCATGGGGAACAAAGTGAAACATCTCAAAAAAGTTTTTTAACAAAACTGCTGTTATCACAGGTTAGAGTATGGAAGTTTTAATTTTAGCAAGCAACAAGAAATTGCAGTAACTCACATGGAAAATGAGTCGGTCAATCACTTTCTCAACCAAAGCCTTCTTCTCAAGCAACTCTTCCTCAGACTCAATCACATCCTGTACCTGTTCTAGGTACCATGATACCACATCACTCCGCTTCACACCTTCACTGCTTCCCTCCTCTGCAAACAGAAACACTTCTGTAGGAGTGGGGTCTTACCCAGACATAGTAAGGAACAAAATAGTTTAGTAAACTAGCTAGTGAAACCAGTATTGAAAATGTCTAATGCAGCCACTTCAATTTGACATATGAACACCCAACATATTACAACATAACAACTGAATGACCTTCAGGGGTTAAATTCTGAAAAAATAAATAACGTTGGAAGTTTAGCATTACATTACTGAAGGCCATGAATAATATTTATCATTAATTTTAGTTTTCTCACATTGTTACATATTTATCTTTATTTAATCCACTCTAAGACTGTGACATTTATGAAGACTTTTTTACATAAAGTTAAAAATTTGAATCTTTTTTGACTGAAGTGGAAACAACTCCCCCCGCCAGCTGTTCTCATATAAGGTGTGTAAATGTCACATTTACGGAAACAATGGCAACTTTCTGCCAGATTACTGCAGTTATAATTTAGTGGTGTACACTTCTGCTTTGTGGCAGGCACCTGACCTGCAGCAGAAACAGATATACTCGTATGTACACCCCAAGCGCAGACAAAAAGACAAGCTACGCAATTGAAATTCTGAGATTTTGCCATCATATACAAATGCACAACCAGGTACAAAATTTTGTCAAACATACAATGATACAGGATGGCTGGAATCAGGTTCTTTCCCTATCTGATGAGATGAAGATCATACTCAGGCAGTGGCAATGTAGTAAAGAGAAAGGACTGCCTAACATTAACCATTAGTTTGGTTTATGGAAACGTATTATTTGAACACAAAAAAATAAAATAATGAAATAAATGTCATTTTGTGGAAAATAAAACAGATTATACAGCATGTCTTAAAAATGCAACACATTTATTCGTTGCCTAAATATATAAAATGAATTTCTAGGGGTGTGTTTTAACATGTGTGTATGTGAAGGCAGGTTGTTTAAATGGTTCATATGAAGTTCAGTACAGCAGGAAACTGCTATGCATGGAATAAACTGAGACAGAGGAGAAGCTAATATGATTTAGAACAAGGGAAAACAACTACTAAGGGCAACTATAAATTAAAATCTTTTAACAGTGGTGCCACATCAGAATGCTGTGGCAATGAAATTTCTACTCTTGAACTGTAATAGTGCGAGACATGGCCCCGTTCTATGATAAGGTAACATAATATTCATGTTGTAACCTTGGTTTGACTCCATGGAAACTAGGCTTTTGATGGTACACACAAATGGAGCTCTATTGCAACCATGAAAACCTGGGTGTGACTCATTCACAACCCAAGTTCCCTCATAACCATGGAAATGCAGTGTAACACTCAGTCACAAACTCTATCAATCATAAACCAAGCACATTATATGTACATATACAGAACATTCTTTTCCCTAAAATTTACATTTCACATTGACAGTAACACCAACTCCAATCCTTGGCAAAACAAGTCCATTGCTACTATTGCCAATGCCAAGTATGTGTTCAACACTCCTGGATAATCTGTGTCCTTTCTGGCGCAGGCTCCATTATTTTTATATCCAAATGTAGCTCAATACCATCACATAAAATGCATAGCTAAGCAACTCAACTGCAATAGAATCATCACAATACCACAAGTAACCAAACATGATTGGATGTACAACCATGACTGGGAAATTTACCTTCTCTTTCTGCTCGAATTTCTTCATGTCTCATGTGTACAATCAGCATAGTTGACAATGTCTTATATTCCTCAAAAGTAAGAGTGAGTTTCTTCTTCCTCAGTGCATCCCTTTCAGCATCTGCTGAACATAATTTGTGCAATAAGTTCTTGATCAGAAAAGTTAAATATGTTACAATTTTGTAACAAAAACAGGAGAATATCCTACAAAATATATTCCTGAATACAGAGCTTATTCTTACTACTTCCTACATAGGGACATGCATAATATGAAAAGAACTTTACAGTTTAAATGACACAAAACTGTCTTGTAACATACTTCAGAAGCATATAAAAGAACAGTTATTTTGTGTACATTTACTCTAGTGCAAGATAATATCAAAGTTGTTATGCTGTCACAAAATATCAAGTGCACCACCTAATTTAATTTTTAATCATCACGTAAAGAAATAAGGGCCAAAATAAAAATATGCTACAAATATCTGTTCTAAAATGATATCAGAACTTTCAACAGTCAAGTTGAAAGAATGTAAATACACAACTCTAGTCCTCAAGTTCAGCATAAAATGTGAAGACTATATCACAAATGAACGGTAACTTCTCCATTACAGATTGTGGCTGCATGCGGTTATACAAAAGGAAGATTAGTTGCAGGTGCTCTGATGGCACTTGGAATGAGTGGTTCAGTGATGCTATCAATGGGCCATGTACCACTGCCACTCATCATAAATAAACTATGCACCAGTAACAATGTAATTATGAATGAAGTCAGCACCAGTGCCAAACTCATTATGAATAAAGTCTACACTCCAATTATTGCTTTACTTTTGTTTTTATGTGTGCAGGGTATTTGTGAAAATACAGTTTGAGATTTCAGAAAACAATTTTATCCAAAATTATAATTTTTGTGCTACACCTACAGCAAAGTCATAATACATCCTCCAAGGACCACCAACCTAGAGCAACTGAAGAATACTACAAAACTGTTGGGCAGTCAGCAGCAGAATTCAGTCTAGATTAATCTCAAATGTGGCACAACCTACAGAGTGATTTCAGGACTCTAGCAAAGTGTACTGGTACATTAATCAATTGATTTTGGGTAATATAAGGCCTATTAACATGAGTCCAAAAAATAAATGTTTAAGAATTGTGGAAATTTAAAGGACGAAAAAGAGACAGGAGTTTCCAATAACACATTTCATTCTGAAGAATGTGTATGGACCTGTAATGGAGCATGGGGATTGGAAAAAAGTGGAACTGTTAAAGAACTAAAGGAGTCATATGAAAAGCCTACTGTGGTATTGGACATTAAAAGGAAAGGTTCCATGTGGCTAGGGCATATAATTAGAAAGTGCTGAACAGGGGTCATTACGAACACAACATATTTTAAATTATACCAGAAGATATAAGAATGTGAACAGATATAATTTCAGGTGGTTACTTGATGCAGAGAATGATTTACAAGAGATGAGAATGATAAGCTGAAGGCAAAAGGCAAATACTAAAGAATGGACATCCACTGTAAAATGGAACAAGGTTCTCAGAAGACTGTACAGACAAAGCACAAAAAATAAAAAGCTTCATGATAACTTCACTGTACAGTTAATATCAGTGTTGTGTGATAATGAAATGTTACAAAAGCTGCTCAAAGTGTCTGTCCACAATTTGAGTGCACATTTCAACAGTGAAGTGGTTGGCAACTGAGCTCAAAAAGAATTTAAGGCCCAATTAAACACTGTACATGTTTTGTAACACATTTTATTATTAAATAATGATTACGACAGTTTTATGTTGTGGTTGATGACATTTTTTATTAAAAACTTTGTTTCTGGTATATCTAATCATTCAGACTGCCACCATTCATTAAGCTTCCTAAACCTGGCCCAGGAAATAAGATTTTTTTTTCAAAAGGCATTTGAACTGTTTCCATCTCCACAACTTTTTATTAATCTTGGATAGCAATATGCTAATTCTTGCAAGGCGACATGTTTCAGCCATTAAAAGGTCATATTCAGGCCACTTTCTTTTACAAAAAAGTATATTAGGTCATAATTATGAACTAATTTACTTTTTTGTTAAACAGAGTGGCCTGAAGATGACCTACACTGGAAACATGTAACCTTAACATATTACTATCCAAGGTTAATAAAATGGTGTGGAGATGGAAACAGTTAAATTTCCTCTTGAAATATAAACACAATGGAATACCTAACATTTTTCAATTCAAAGTCACTTGATTAGAGTAACTGTGAAGTTCAAAAGACCCTTCCTGAACTACCCTAAACAGAAACTAAGCAGCAGCACTTTTATTGTGATGGATGTATAATATGGGACAGTACACACTATTTTCTGCTCCAGATTCAGCATCTGGTAAATTCCTGTTGTCTCCATCCACATCCATTGGCTCATCTGCAAGCTGTTCATCCTCTTCATCCAGATGAATGTCAGGCTGCTCAACACGAATGATAGACTTGTTCAGCAGACGGTAAGCTTCTTTTACATGTTTTACTTGCACCTAAAAACAGATAAAACCTTTCAAACTATAATCTCAACAGTGGCTCTGAACTCCTAAAAATTATGTAGCAGTTATTAGGCTGCATGGTTAACTAGTTTGGAAACCAAAATGCTCTCCATGTTAATTTATCAGCATTGTGGAGAACAGGAACAGCCACTTTAAGGGCTACAGAAGCAGTGAGTGAGGTACAACAAAGAACTTCATCAAAGCCCTGGTCAGTGATTGATGGGAAGTTGTGTCATTCATGCAATGAAAGTACAACAGAAGGCACCCTCAGATGATAAAAACAACACCTCTCCTTACAATGCTTGTCCCTGTTCTGCATGCCCTACACTATGTCCTATACAACCACCGCTCATTCTCAACACTTCTACCCAAAGATGGAACTAGTATATTCTTCTGAAACACAAGAATCCTTTCCCCACACACACACACAGCATCAGAACCTCCCCACCCAATAAAAGCAGAAAATAAACTACACTGATAATACTATTTCAATTTGACCTTCAACAGGACATGGTAAAGCATGACACTAACTTCACATAACATCATATGAGAAACAGCGCATTTCAACTGAACACAAGTGTGCTCTCATTCATGGTTACTTTGAATTCATACCTTGGAATTTTAATATTGCTGATGGAACTACAACTAACACATTTTTAACACAAAATATTACATCATTCTTTCAGGATCATTATACAATCAAACCGTTATATAGCGCCACTGCTCACCACAATTTGTGGTAGGATATCAAGAATGGTGGTACAAAGAAATATTATACAAAAGGGATTTACTGTTCACAGACTTTCATGGGTTCTAAGTGTGGGTGGTGTTATATCAGGATTTGACTGTTCCATATTTGCCTGAATAAGAGGTGCCCTTGCACATACGATGATGCCCCATCATGAATTTCAATTTTCAGTATCTACCTATATAGAATGTTTCATTTGTGTACAACTATGAAACAACTCACAATTTTAACACAATAAACTAGAGGGGCCTCAACTTACATTCTGGTAAATATGGTATGCAGCCATCTGAACCTGTCATTTTCCAACTTTTGGCCTTCTGACTCACCTAAGCATACTGCAGTTTTGTCCATCACTTGAACTTTGTGTTACATAGCAAGTTTTACTGCAACACACTAACCTCATCTGAGCATTCCATCTTAGCCATAGCTTCTGATAGGCGTATCATACTCTCCAGCTGTCTAACAGTGATTCTCCAGGTAGCTTTCCCTCCACCCATGCTGTCTCTCTGCCTCAGATGTGTGTACTGTTCCACCAAAACATTTGCTGCCTCCTGTAAAACAGCATTAAAGAAGAAATAAAAAGTTACTGCAACAAGGCTTACTAATTTACTGCCATGACAAGTTTGTGCTTTCAGAAGGAAAGGACAGCAGGTGATGGCACACAGTGAGGATGGCAAGGATGGTCTAACATGAAGTTTATTTCTGCTTGCTTTCTTTTTTCAGTCATTTAGTTACAATATCAAAGATAACAATAACTACAATGGAGATACTTTACAAGACAAAGAAGCAATGTGTTGATCAAGCTGTGACCCTGATCCTCAACCTTTCAGAACTGAAATATGAATGGTAGGTGCAGAGGTGAGGGTTGAGATTTACTGGAGAGGAATGTATGCATAGTGATGGACCTGACAGAAAACTCCTCTTCACTGACACAGGTAATGTAAAAGATCAGGAAATCAGTGATGGCTTAGCATATAAATAATCTTCTTCTCTCTAAATTATGCAATTCCTGAAATAATGCTCTATTGCAAGAAGTTAAATAATCTCATTTTAAAACTCAGTAAATTATACAATTAGACATTACCTCACAGATCAAGGGTTTAAACTGACGAGCAAAAGTGATATAACGTAACACCTCCTCCCGAGAATATACATTCTTCACAGTCTCTTCTATGTTGCTATGTAGGTCCACAATTTTGCGTGCAATTGCATAATCCACCACCTGACACACAACATTAATTATCACACTTTTGTAAAATACAGTTACACAAATTAATGATCCAAGGCACTTAGAATAATAATTAAAAAAAAAAAAACATTGAGAGATCAGCAGAGATGTTTGCATTGCTGACTTGCAACTAAGTTTTTCAATATACAAAAGTTGGCTGAGAGATGTACACACGCACATATCCATGCATGCATGCAAAATATCACTGATAAAACAGTTACTTTGGTTTGCTCTGAACTCAAGTAATTTTTCAGACATACAATTTATAAAATAGGGTACATATTTAGTCTAACTTTACAACCCACATATGGCTTCATCTGGGCTGAGGCACACAGGTTGAAAACCACTACACTGGGACTGAGTACTCATTCAGACAACCAAATTCACTAATAAAAAATAAATCATATATGCTAAATATTATTTTAATTGATAGTCATTCTTCAGAACTTATACAGTAAGGAAACAATGTCACAGTTTGTATATTCCACTTATAATAAAATGTTTACAATCTGTTCTGCAAAACTGTGGTCACATAAATTATGCTCTACGTATGTAATTCTTCAGTTATCTCCTGTGTATCACACTTATTTCTTCAGTGCACTAAATAGTAAGAATTAGTATTAGGAATCATCTAGCCACATACTACATACAAAAATCCTACAGTCTAATCCACACTTGCACATGCAACACAAAGTAAAAACACATTCAGATCATTGTCTTCTGGGTTGTGATTATGTGAAGCCTGATTGGTAAGTAACCAAAGTTTCACAGGAACACAACAGTCATCTTCAGGGTTGAAGTCAGTAGAGTATGAATGTAGCATGTTTTATTGGTAGACTGCAAGGAAGGTGCACAGGAAAGGGTGAGATACAATGATGTCTGAAACAAAGTTATCCACTCTTATTATTACACAATGAGTGTTTATTTTTACCTATACCACTTGTTTGATAAAAACACAATGGGATGATGTCATTTCAAATATTAATATATGGTGTCACAACCCTGAAGGCCAAAGAATTTTTATATTATTACTACTACTACTACTACCATTACATAGGAAAGTCATTAATAATGTTGGGGTTACGTAACTGATATATGTGACTCTTACCAAATTAACACACATAGGGTAACGTATCCCTACAATCATTTTATATAAGGTACTTTAAATCAAAACTGATGCCACATTCAGCAGTAGCTACACATAGCATAAAATGACATAATGGGACAAAGAACTGGACAGGATGCTGGGAAGAAATGCTGGGATTGTAGAAAAATGGAACACAAGGCTGCAGCTTTCCACATTCATTTGAATGACTGCAAGACATAAGAAGGATCTTAAGGTGTGTCATCCCCATTGTGTTAGGTCAATAATACAAATCTGTAGCATGTATATACCTATATATACATGCTACAGCTTTGTATTATATACGAAGGATGTTGAAAAGTGGGGTTTCCTACTCAGTAATATTTGTGTTAATCAAGAATGTATTTGTTGGTAGGCAGCAGCACTTGTAGTGGGGATAACATGTAACATACTTTTGTTTGAGTCACTAAAGCAACAATTGGGAGGTTGATTCCACAATAATAAGGAAGTGGAAACTGTTGTTAATGAATGGTGACAAAGAAAGAGCCCAATTTCTAGTGCAACAGAATTTTTAAAAATTCATGCCAAAATGGGAAAAATGTGTCAATGTATTTGGAAATTGTGTTGAATAGCAACACTTCAACAGAATAAATGAGATACATCTAACATTGTAAAGACCACTCATTTAATTTTTATGGCCTAGGGAACCTTACCTATTGAGCAAACTTCGCATTTTACAGGGAATTACATCAGGGACTCCCCACATTATCAGTAAACCAATCATATGCAGAATATACAAATAAGTATAAAGCACATCTTACCTCATTACATTCATCAACCAAAATAAAGAAGAGGTCAAATCTTGACATGATTGGAGCAGTAAGAGCAATATTCTGTTGCAGCGACTTTGCTCGATCATAGCGGCCACCTATCGGATTTGCTGCAGCAAGGATGGATGTTCTGGCATTCAGAGTAGCTCTTACACCAGCCTGAAAATAACAATTAACCAACCACTGCAGTTCAATCTTATCAAATAACCTACAGTCTATCCACTTTAACTGCATTTAACGTACTACACGGAGCTTAAACATGCAAGATATAAATATGATTGCATGAATTAACAGGTGCAAGCACCAAAATGGTCAGGCACTTTGTTTGACCACATCATCAGTGCAAAAACATCCCATTCATTACAAAAATCAAACACTCAACATTTCAGCACCTTGTAATCTCACTATCCAGACAGCACACTACTTGTTGAGCTTTCTGATATGCCCAACAAAACTGCATGCATGGATAAGTGCTGAGTCAACGATAATGAAAACCATCACAAGTACTTCAGTAAATGCGGGTACATAAAGACTACTTTAATTATTCAGAAGTGTAAGGCATTCAAATTAAGACAGTAAATTAACAATACCAGTTACAAGCATAAAAACTTTGTATTTTACATTTCAACATGCTCATGCCACAGAAATATTAACCTTTTGGCACCGGAATTATTTTTTTTAATTTTAGCACACCCTGTATATAAAATGTGAATAATACAGAAACCAAATAAGTTAGATTTATGAAACAAACTGCATTTTGAAGAGGAAAAAACAGAGAGTATATACCATGTTTAAAATATTCAGTACCTATATTTGTTGAATACGTATATAAAATGCAACATTTAGAGGTTAGCGGTGCGGTATGACCACTATAGTCGTTGTTAGGCGTCAAAAGGTTAAGCTTAAAACTGCTACCCACTACTACAGTAGCACTATGCCAAGGATGCCCACATTTACTATTGTAGCAATGACACATGGAATTCCTTATTGGCCAATTTTAGAATAAGGTATGTGCCAGCAGATGAAGTGCACGAAATGTCATCCGCAAGAGAAATGAAGAAACTTTTGGAATCATAAATGGACTACGCCAACCATGCCAAACAACAGAAGGCTGTAGACAAGAACCTAAACTGGTGATGGCCTAGCAGGCAAACAGATCGGCAGTTACAGGGTAAACCTTCACCACATCACACCACAGCACTCACCTTGGCCAGCGATATTGTCTGCTGTTCCATAGCCTCATGGATTGCCACCTGGTCACGAGGGTCCATCTTGTCAAACTCATCAATGCAACATATACCATTGTCTGCCAGCATAAGAGCACCTGCTTCTATCACAAAGTCAAACGAATCCTCGTCTTTAACGACAGCCGCTGTCAGACCAGCTGCACTAGAAGCTTTGCCAGAAGTGTATACTGCTCGTGGGCTGAAGTCTGCTACCTGCACAAACAGATTGTAAGAGAAACGGTATGTTATGAGGCACCTGGTTTAAAATCAGGCAAAGGACAGACAGGTTTTTCAATGTTTACCATGATGCCTCCAAGCAAATGCTGGGACATTAGCATTATATGGACCACTCATTTTTTCCTCAGACAAGCTGGAATCGTGTAGTTGGTATAGCGACTTGCTACTGGCTAGACAGCTCAGGGCTGAATCCTGGAAGGAGCAATGAATTTTCTCTTCTCCAAAAACTGTCCAGACTGGCTCTGGAGCCCACCCAGCTTCCTATTCAATGGGTACAGGGGTTCTTTCCCAGAGGTAAAGCAGCTGGGGTGTGAGGCAGACTCCTGAACTCCATTTAGTGTTGACATTAGGAATGAGTGGATCTATATATCTGCTCCCCCCTACATGTCTTCATGGTGTGGACAGGGACAATTTTACCTTTTAGTGTTTCCTCAGCAACAACAAAAATTATGACTGCATCCCAAACACCACTACTAATGCCACTGCCACATCACCAACCACTGTTGTTGCCACTTAGAACTTAGTGGACAGACTTCAGACTATGAATTTCACTTATTTTTGGACAAATGCCTCCCAGAATATGAGTTGGGATAGTTCAGTCTGCATAATGACCACATTATGGACTGGAAGACCAAGTAATTGTGGTCTGATTCCTGGCAGAAGCAACAGGATTTTCTTTACTCCCCAACCATCCAGGTCTCCTCTGGATTGAAACTGACCACTCACTTCCATCTAGGGCTGTGGTTAAGAATGAGGGAATCATACCTCAACACCCTCCTATGTCTTCACAATGAGTAGTGCCCACAGTGACAGCTTTACATTTTGCCTTTCACTGTTACAAGCAATATCTTTATAAAATTCTCACACATGAGCAATAAAAATAAAAAAACAAAGAAAAGACTAACTATTGGTTTACCTGTTTCAGTAGCTGAGACTTTGCAGTGCTTGGGTCTCCTACAATACAACAATTGATATCACCTCTCAGTGTGGTTCCCTCCATTGTTTTCTTAGGAACCCCACCAAACAGCATCAAGACAATGCCTGTAAATCACACATCAGAACACTACCATCATGGCAAAATTCTTCACAACGAAAGCGTCCACACTTCTTCATATTTCAGATTCCACCTCATCTCAAAACTTAAATACCACCAATACATACTTCTACATTGTAAACTTAAAAATTCTCTCTTACAAGAACTAAAGGACAAAGAAGCTGGAAAGATTGAAAGCATTGTACAAAGGGTTACTTACCTTATGAGAAACCCAAAGAAGGGATACTTTAGGTTGCGATACATTTATTTTTTATGTAGTAATGGAACATTTTAAATGGGATGACCCTACTGAATTGAAGAACCTCTCGTAGTAATATTGCTGGTATTTTTTGTTTTTCACTATACACAAGTCTGGAACATAAAGCTTTTACTACGTATACTGACCTCGCTTAACTTCATCGTTGCCATGAATTGATGGGAAGAGACTGTCAACCAGGTTCTGGTACAGGCTCCTATCACGACTCATCTCATACACTTTGTTCCACTCTGCATCAGTCATCTGCTGCTTCATCATTTCAGCTGTAATTTCCTCCATCAGCAATTCTCCACCCCCAAACTGCAACACAGAATCACATCCATGTATCCCTTTATATCACATACCTACATGATCCTGAACATTTCAATACATCATCACCAAATACATGTGGGCTAAACAAATATATGTAACAGAGCATTAGGAACAGGTCAAAATAACATACCATTACATTACTTGTACAGTTTATAGAGGACAGAAGTGGTATCTGTAATGGCATGTAAAAAAAAGTAAAGTCCCTGTGCCTACCATGAACATATACAGGGCGAAAGAGGTACAGCTCCACTCATTCCCAACCTTGATGCTAGACTGCAGTAAGTGATCAGCTCATTGCCCCAGCCACTTTACTGGCATGGAAAGAGCCCCCAGTAGTCACTGGATATGAGGCTCAGTGTGCCCCAGAGCCAGTCTGGACACTCTGAAGAAGAGAAAATCCCTTGCTCTTGCTGCCCATCAAACCCCATATTGTCCAGCCCATAGCCTAGTCACTCTATTGACCATGCTATTTTGGCTCCTCTGTAATGGCATGCCACAAAGAAATTCTACTCCAACAATACAGCAGATGCAGTGACACTTGCAAACATGGTGTCTGCATCAATATTGGAATTGTATATTTTTGTAACTCCACTACAACAATGTCAACAACAGACCATTTCATGTTGTAACGTATTGCTCCTCTCTGGAACCCAAGGCTATCACTGTTATAGAAAAATGTAGTCTGTGACTACAATTAACATTACAACAACATATTATCTAAATTCATCTACAACTGAGTAATAAACTTTTGCCTTATCTGTCACGACTATGGAGGACAAAGTTTTGCCTCAGACAGTTCTAAATGCAAAATAAGACTTCTGTGGTTTTAAATATCTAAAATTCAGTTTATTCAGTATTTCATTCATTCATTAGTATTCAGCCTTGAAGGCCGGGCTTGGCAGGAACCAGAGCCCAGTCATGTGACCGGTATGGCTCTGGCACACTGCATCCTGGGTAAGTTCTTGGGGGTAGTTTGCCAT
>Ga0123357_10005462_pt1 | contig 15230 bp, 14 predicted proteins | sample TergutEmb28metaG_FD_89873 | JGI IMG/M metagenome (GOLD analysis project Ga0123357, IMG submission 89873) | Embiratermes neotenicus P4 segment gut microbial communities from Petit-Saut dam, French Guiana - Emb289 P4 | ecosystem: Host-associated > Arthropoda: Insects > Digestive system > Gut ... | reverse complement strand
GACGTGCAACTCGGTGCCCACCTGCGCCGGGTAGTGGACGCCGGAAACCGACCCGCACACCTCGAAACGCAGGTACGGGTCGTCGCGCAGCACCTGCGCCAGGTCGGGCAGCGATTCCGGGCGCACACGTAGCGTCAACTCGCCGCGGTCGACGAAGCGGGCGACGATGGCGTCGGGCAGCTTGGCGCCGATGGCCTGGTCGACGACGGCGAACCAGCCTTCCAGCGGCGGCGCCACCTGGCCGGGCATGTCGTAGCGGCGGGCCAGCCCGCCGAAGCCCGAAACGTCGGGACTTGTGCCGCCCCAGGTGCCCTGCTGGTTGTCGATCAGCGTCGGCACGTCGGGCAGCGGGACGACCGGGAGGTCGGCTGGCGCGTCAGCGGGTGTCTCAGACATTGGTCACCGCCTTGGTGCCGGTGCCCGTCACCGGGTCCAACTGGTCGAGCGGTGTGGCGGCCAGCTTGGCGGCCTCGACGGCCTTGCGGTTGGCGATGTCGTCCGCCCCGATTGGTTTGTGGAAGACTTCGTTCTCCTTCAGCTTGAAGACCGCGTCGATCAACTGGTCGGGGCGCGGCGGGCAACCGGGCAGGTACATGTCGACGGGGACGACGTGGTCGACGCCCTGCAGGATCGCGTAGTTGTTGAAGATGCCGCCGGACGACGAGCAGGCACCCATCGCGATGACCCACTTCGGGTCGGGCATCTGGTCGTAGAGACGGCGCACCAGCGGCGCCATTTTCTGGCTGACGCGGCCGGCGACGATCATCAAGTCGGCCTGACGGGGTGACGCCCGGAACACCTCTTGGCCCCAGCGGCCGGCGTCGGCACGCGGGCCGCCGTAGCTGATCATCTCGATCGCGCAGCAGGCCAAACCCATGGTCAGAGGCCAGAACGACGTCCGCCGCGTCCACCCGGCCGCCTGCTCAAGCGTCGTCAGGAAAATGCCGGACGGCAGCTTTTCTTCCAAACCCATCAGTCCCACTCCAACCCGCCGCGGCGCAGCACGTAGAAATAGGCGACGAAGACCGTCGCGATGAACGTCACCATGGCGCCGACGGCGAACAACCCGAGCTTGTCGAAGCTGACGGCCCACGGGTACAAGAACACGATTTCGATGTCGAAGACGATGAACAACATCGCCGTGATGTAGTACTTGACCGAGAAACGGCCGCCGCCGACGGGCGCGGGCGTCGGGTCGACGCCGCACTCGTAAGAGTCCTCTTTAGTGCGGTTGCGACGGCGCGGCCCAATGTTGACGCTCAACCCGATGGCCACAATGACGAATAACGTCGCCAGAGCCACCATGCCCACAATTGGGAGGTAAGGACTCACGGACGAACCTCCTTAACCAGCCGGAATTATCACGGGCGCGCAGCCCCGTGCGACGCATGAGAGTCTACCCTATGGGAAGACCACCCGGAGCAGGAAACGCAGGAGGCGGTCGTCCAGCGGGCCGCCCTGTGGTGCTATCAGCCCGGCCATCAGCTTATTGACCAGGCGCATCACCCATTTCCGTGGCAGGCCAAATTTCAGACAAGCGGCCAGAATTGTCGGGTTGCCCATCAGCTTGGTGAACAGCGCGCCACTGCGGTAATAGCCGCCAATCTCGGCCTTGACGCGCCAGTGGTAGCCCTGCAAGGCGGCTTCGCCCTCAGATGCGCCGAAACCAGCAGACTTGGCTGCCGCGACCGCCTCGCCCGCCCAGATGCCCGACTCCAGGCCCCACGAGACACCCTCACCGTCATAAGGGCTGACGAGCCCGGCGGCGTCGCCGACCAGCAGCGTTCCGTTGCGATAGACGACCTTGCGGTTGAGGTCCATCGGCAGCGCGGCGCTGAGTATTTCGGGTTTGTCTGCACGTGTGCCGTCGGCGTCCACCCACGTCATGCCCCATGCCGGCGGCAGTGTCCCCGCCCAGTCGATCAGCGCCGCCTTGTAGTCCGTCCGCCCGAAGCTGGCGCTGGTCGAAAGCTGCCCGATACCGACGTTGTACAGCCCGCCGCCCATCGGGAAAACCCAGCCGTAGCCGACCAGACGGGCAGCCTCTGGGGACGACGGTTCTGGCATCGCCATCCACGAGTGCAGCCACCGCTCGTCCGGCGCCTCGTCGCCCATCGCACGCATGTAGCCGCGGGCCGCCACCCCCATCGGACGCTGCTTCAGCCGCGGCATACCGGCCGGTACGGCCAGGCGCGCCGCCGCCCCCGTCGCGTCGATGACGGCCGGGGCCAGCCAAATCTCGCCATCGCCACTGACGCCGACCACCCGCTTTCCGTCGGTGACGGGACCATGGACCGCCACCCCCAGGCGCACGTGCGCGCCGGCGGCCGTAGCAGCCTCAAGCATGAAATTGTCGAACTCGCTGCGCGGCACCGTACACGAGATCGTCGGCAGCCCGGACGACGCCGGCCAGTCGAAGACATATGGCCCGTCATGATCGCCGTAGACGGCGATGCCGGTGCTGCGGTGCCAGTGCGCCGGTATGTCCAAGCCCAACATACCCAGCGCCGCGACGGCCCGTGGCGTCAGTGCGTCGCCGCAAGCCTTGACACGGGGAAACACCTCGGCTTTGTCAAGAATCAGGACGTCAAGCCCGGCGCGGGCGGCCGTCAGCGCTGCCGCGCAACCAGAAGGGCCGGCCCCCACCACAATCAAATCCACAGGTGAGAGTCTACGACGTCGGACAACGTGTGAACGGTCCACCTGGCGAAGGGCTGTACCACTGGTCGGAGCCCACGCACTGGGACGGATCAGTCGCCCAGGGCCCGGTCGGGCTATCCGGTGTCGGCTGGGCGTCCGGCGTCTGGGTCGTGGCAGGAGGCTCGGTTTCAGCAGGGGCCTGTGTGGCCGGCTGAGCGGGTTGCACAGGCACAACCGTCGATGTCTGCGAGGTTGGTGGGCGCGTCGTGGACGGGGTGGCAGTCGGCGCGGGCGTCGGCGTCGGAGAGTCGGTGGGCGTCGGCGTCTCAACGGAGGGGGATGACTGCGTCGGCGTTGAAGTCGTCTGTGTGACGGCGGGCGGCGGATTGCTCGGACCGCTCGAGCCAAAGACCCCGCTGATACCCAACGCGGCAGCGCCGATGACGGCGACGACCGCCACACCGACGGCAGCCATGGCGACACCCGTCGCCCCGGAACCGGCCGTGGCCGCCGCTGTCGAAGCCACACCTGACGCGCCACCTGACGCGCCCCCTGATGCCGCACCAGAGCTGGACGCGGCACTCGAACCGGATGCCGAAGTCGAACCCGTCCCCGAAGCCGCCGTCGACCCCGTAGCCGCGCCGGAAGCTGCGCCACCAGCCGCGCCGGCACCCGCCCCTGTGCCCGCGCCTGATGCCGCAGCGGCACCGCCGAGCACCGCGGCACCAGCCGCCAGCATGACGCTGGCCGGCATAGGCGGCGGGCTGATGATAGTTGCGGCCGACGCCCAACTGGCCCCCGCCGCAACTGCCTGGACGGCCGTCAAACCGGCGACGCCGCCCAGCAGATGACGCCCTAAAGCACTGGTCGCCTTAGGCCCGCTGCCGCCCACTTGAGAAGTACCCGGAAAGGCCTTGGCATCCAATTCGCCGTCGGTCACATCGTCCCCCAAATCGCTTGTTTCCCCCATGTAGAGCTTGCGGAACGATTCCTTCGACCGCATGATGAGCACCGAGGCGTGTCGGGCATCGACGCCCAAAGCCTTGCCAACTTCCGCCGGCTTGTAGCCCTCGACGGCGCTGAGCCATAACACCGTCCGGTAGCGCTGGTTGAGAGCATAGAAGCAGCGGGCCACCACATCGTCCTCGCGTCCAGGCTCTTCCAACTGGGGCGCTGCCAAGTCGTCGAGGGCGTCCAGCGGGTCCTCAAGCCGCAACACCCTGTCCCAAGCGACGGTGCGAATTGCCGCATATAGGTAGGCTCGGAAATTCGTTTCCGGCCCGCGCCCGTCATGAAGTGAGCGCCAAATCCTGGTGTAGGCATCGGTGACGATTTCCTCGGCGTCGAAAGTGCGTCCCCCAACACGAGTCTTGGCATAGTTGAATGCTGACACGTAATAACGCGTCCACAACACTCTGAATGCTTCTTCGACACCATCTCTGACCCGCTGGAGCAGGCCCGCATCGTCAAGCAGTGCCAATTCGTCCATGGCCACCTTTGTCCGAAACCTTCGAAGGTTTCCCCCAACGACGAGCCTACCGCTACCCTTTCGCTTTTCTCTATTGTTGAGGGGTGAGGCACTGTGGCCTCACCCCTCACGTCCTCTCCGGCACTTATGGATCCGCGATCCCCCGACCACGAACCGTACCAAGTCTTAATTGGTCAGTGCTTTGTTACCACACAGTCATAAAGACGGTCGGCCGAGGCGTTTCATAACACCAAGGCGCAAAAAACTACCGGAGGGTGGCGAGGAAGCTGGCCAGGCGGCCAATGGCGTCGCGCAGGACCTCTTCTTCCGGAAGGGCGACGAGCCGGAAATGGTCGGGGCCTGGCCAGTTGAAGCTGCTGCCGTGGCTGACCAGCATTTTCTCGGAACGCAACAGGTCGAGCGCCCATGCCTCGTCGTCTTTGATGGGGTAGATGTCGGGGTCGAGACGCGGGAACAGGTACAACGCACCGCTAGCCGGCACGCAGGTGACGCCCGGTATCTGGACGAGCAACTCATGCGCCAGCATGAGCTGGTCGTAGAAACGTCCTCCTGGCACGCAGAACGCGTCGACGGACTGATGCCCGCCGACCGCCGTTTGAATGGCGTGCTGCCCCGGCACGTTGGAGCACATGCGCATGTTGGCCAGCAGGTTCAGGCCGTCAAGCAGCCCGGACGCGGCCGGCAATGGTCCTGTGGCGATCACCCAGCCGGCCCGGAAACCGCACGCCCGATAAGCCTTCGACAACCCCGAGAACGTCAGGCAGAGCACGTCCGAACCCGTAAGCGACGCCGTGTAGGTGTGCTCGCCGGCGTAGATGATCTTCTCGTAGATCTCATCCGACAATACGATCAGGTTGTGTTTCCTGGCCAGGTCGACGACGGCCTGGACGGTCTCGCGGGCGTAAACGGCGCCGGTCGGGTTGTTCGGGTTGATGAGGACGACGGCGCGCGTTTTCGGCGTGATCTTGGCCGCGATATCGGCGACATCGGGGTTCCAATCGTTGTCCTCGTCGCAGAGATAGTGGACGACGTTGGCGCCGCACAGGGTGGCTTGGCCCGTCCACAACGGGTAGTCGGGCGCCGGGATGAGAATCTCGTCGCCTGGGTTGATCATGGCACTCAACACCATTGAGATCAGCTCAGAGACACCGTTGCCCAACCAGACCTGGTCGACATCGATGTTGAGCCCATGCTCCTGGTAATAGTTGGCAACGGCCGTGCGGGCACTGTAGACGCCGCGCGCGTCCGAATATCCCTCCGACTCTGGCAAATGCGCGACGACGGCGCGCACCATCGTCTCTGGCGCCTTGAAACCGAAGGGTGCCAGGTTGCCGATGTTGAGCTTCAGGATGCGCTCGCCCAGGGCCTCCATGCGCTGAGCCTCGACCATGTTGGCGCCTCTGACGTCGTAGCGCACGTCCCGCAATCGTTCTGCCTGGTCGAATTTCATGGTTGACTCCGTTAGTTGATCGAACTTCAAGGGTAACACTCCCATAGACTGGCTTCATGTCCAAACTTCGCTGGCCGGTCGTCCTTTTCGATCTGGACGGCACCTTGGCCAACTCCATCGACCTAATCATCGCGTCTTACCGCGCGGCCTTCGCGACGATCGGACGGGGTGTCGAGCGGGACGTGGCACTGCACTGGATCGGCCAGACTTTGCGCCAGACTTTCGCCCGCGAAGCCCCCGGCCAGGGGCCCGATATGGAGGTCGCCTACCGCGCCTACTTCGCCGACAAGATGGACCAGATCAGCGGGTACCCTGGTGTGCCGGAGCTGCTTGCGTCACTGAACGCCGCCGGCGCCGTAACGGGCGTGGTGACGGCCAAGAAGCGCGAAGTGGCGTTGAAGACGATGCACCAGGCCGGTGTTGAAGGGCTTATCGACCTGATTTGCGCGATGGAGGACACCACCGCCCACAAGCCAGACCCAGAGCCGCTGCTGGCAGCGGCCGCGAAGCTGGGCGTGGCGTCAAACACCTGCGTCTACATCGGTGACGCCACTCATGACGTCTTGGCTGCGAAAGCTGCCGGCATGGCGGTGATTGCCGTCACCTGGGGCGCCGGCTTGCCCGACGAATTAGCCGCCCTGAACCCTGACGCCTTGGTGACGGACGCCGCCGAGCTAAGTGCCTGCCTGTTCGGCTGAAATCACGGCTGCATTGAGCCTGTTTCAAGAAAATCGCGGACCGACAGAACCTCGGGTGATATGCCCATCTGGCGACGACGCTGTAGAATTCCTGGAAGAGTTTGGCCGACATGGGCCTGCCATCAAGGTCTTCGCCAAGGAAGTGACCAGCGCATGCCGAGGAGACGGCGCGGCAACATGAGCACCGAAGTGCGGCGTACCGCCATGGTGGAATGGCTACGTGGCCAACCATCTGTGGTGACCATCGACGAGCTGATCGAACAGTTTGACGTTTCGCCCGCCACTGTGCGCCGCGACCTCACCGAGTTGTCACAAAGCCACAAGATCGTGCGGGTGTATGGCGGCGCCACCGTACCCGCCGTCACCGAATACAGCTGGCGCGAAAAGGCCGCAAGAAGCGCACAGGCCAAAGCGGGCATCGGCCAGTACTGCGCCACCAAGCTTGTGCACCCGGGCGACACGGTGTTCATCGACTCGGGCACCACTCCGGCCGCGGTGGCGCGGGCGTTGGCGGCACGATCGGACGTCACCGTCATGGTCGGTGGGCTTGCCGGGCTCATCGAACTGAGCGAGACTGGCCCGCAGGTTATCGTTCTGGGTGGCATATTGCGGCGACGCAGCGCCAGTTTCCTCGGCCAGCTACCCAATTACACGCTTGACCACGTGTACCCCGACGTTGCCTTCCTTGGCGCCGAAACGATCGAGTTCGGCAAAGGTGCCAACTACCCCGACCTCGAGCAAGCGATTTTCAAGAGCCGCGTGATCGAGCGCTGCGACCGATGCTGGCTGGTGGCCGATGACTCGAAGCTTCGCCAAACCGGGCGTTTCAAGCACTGGACAGCCGTCGAGCCGCCGACCGGCATCGTCACCAACGCGTCAGACAACCCCGAGGTGCTTGAGCGCGTGCGCCTGTTCCGCGAGGCAGGCTGCCCCGTCCATGTTGTCGGGCAAGGCGGCGCCGCGCAGCAGGGATGAGCTAGCCAATCGTGCCGAACATGCGGTCGCCGGCGTCGCCTAACCCCGGCACGATGTAGTTGTGATCGTTCAACTGCGCATCGATGGCCGCCGTCACCATCGTGAAGTCGACGCCCGCCTGGGCCGTCCACTCCTCAAGCGCGTCAATGCCGGCTTGCGCGGCCAGGATCGACACACAAACCAGGTCGCGCGCGCCGCGCGCCGAAAGAAGTTTGATAGCCTCAATGATCGTGGAGCCCGTCGCCACCATCGGATCGAGAATGAAACAACTGCGCCCCCCGCAGTCGTCGGGAAGCCTGTTGGCATAAGTGGTGATAGCGAGGGTCTCGTCATTGCGCTCCATGCCCAAGAAGCCGACCTCTGCCGTTGGCAGAAGGGCCATCATCCCATCAAGCATGCCAAGCCCAGCGCGCAGTATCGGCACGACGATGGGCACCGGGCTGGCCAACTTGCGGCCCGTGTATGGGGCAATCGGGGTTGCGACCGTGACCGATTGTGTCGGCACGGCCCGCGTCGCCTCGTACGCGAGAAGTGTCATGAGCTCGCTGACGATGGATCGGAAGTTCGCCGGTTGGGTCATGTGGTCGCGCAGCACAGTGAGCTTGTGGGCGATGAGGGGGTGATCCGGCACAATCGTGTTCATCATGGTTATTGTCCTTATCGTTGGGCGGCGCGGTTTCAGACGAGCGCCGATTGGAAGCCTTCATACACTTGGCCACCGGCCAAGGCGTCATAGAGTGAGTCCCGGCGCTTCTGGACCTGCTTGTACACCTCAACGTTACCGTCTATCGGCGAAAAGGCCTTTGGCTCGCCCGTGACGACGTGCGAGAAGGCCGTGGCGTGATTCGGCTCGACGCCAAGGGTGACCAGGCTCGAAATCAGCGCGCCTAGCGATGTGGCCTCCGAGTTGGGGTAGCGAACGACGCGCCGATCGGCCGAGTCGGCTTGGATCTGATTGAAGAGATCTGATCTGGCCATGCCGCCGGCCACCGAAAGCTCGGCGATCGGACCCGTCATCGCCTCGATGATGCCGATGTTGTCCGTGATCTCCAGCGCGATGCCCTCAAGCACGGCGCGCGCCACGTCGCCAAGAGTTGTGCCTATTGAGAGGTTGAAAAACACTCCCTTGGCCAGGTCGTTCCAGTGAGGTGCCGCGCTGCCCTCGAAATGAGGCAGCAAGACGACTCCGTTCGACCCTACGGGCGCCTCCTCGGCGGCGGCGTTGAGGCCTTGATAAGTCAAACTGGGCGCTCCGCCATGCAAGTCGCGCAGCCATCGGTATATCGCCCCCGTATTGAAGATGCCCGCCTCGTTGATCCACTGGCCAGGCACGGCTGACGCGCTGCACAGCACCGTCGCGTCAGGGTGAAACGACGGGTGCTCAGCGTGTGCGATGCAGAACGAGCCGGTGCCCGTATTGGCCTCCGCATGCCCCGGTGCCAAGACGTTGAGGGCGAGCGCCGCGCATTGCTGGTCGCCGCCCGCCACGACGACAGGCAGACCTTCCGGAAGCCCCACGGCCGTGGCGATACTGTGACGCACACCGCCTTCCACGAACCCACCTGGGGGAATCAGTTCGGGCAACTGATCTTCGCGTATGCCTGACGCCTCGAAAATGGCGGCGTCCCATGTGAACGTCCTGATGTCAAGCAGCATAGTGCGGGCGGCTTGCGTCCAGTCGGTGACAATTTTGCCGGTCAGCAGGTAGACGACGTAATCCTGCACCCCGAGGAACTTGTAGGTGCGCGCATAGATCTCGGGTTCGGCTTGCTTGAACCACATCATCTTGGGCAGCGAGAAATAGGGGTTCGCGCGCAGTCCCGTGATCGAGTACAGAGTGTGAAAGCCCAACTCGTCGATCAGTTGCTGGGCTTGACTGGCGCTGCGCTTGTCCTGCCACGTGACGGCGGGGTGCAGCGGGTAGCCGAAGCTGTCCAGCGGTATGACCGACGCCCGCTGCGACGTCACAGCCATGCACACGAGGTTAACCGAATGGGACTGGAGGTAAGCGCCCACCGCCGAGAGCGTGCTGAGTAAGCCGATCCGCCAATCCGATGGGTCTTGCTCGACAAGGCCCGGCGGGCGGAACGTCGCGCTGTATTCGTAGGCACTGGTGTACAACGGCTTGCCACGGCCGTTGTACACCGTTGCCCGCAGGCTCATCGTCCCCACGTCCAGGATGAGAACATGAGTCATCTGTTTCATCGCGACTCCTTCACGTGCTGCGGTTGGCCGCTTGAGCGTTTGGTGCGATTTGACATGTGCCCTCCTCAGGCGCGAGTTGATGCGACTAGAAGGCGAGGCTGACGACCATAGTGCCGGCGAAGGCGACCACCGAGGCGATGGTTGTTGCGGCCGTCCACGTCTTGAAGGTGTCCTTCAGCGACATGCCGAAGTACTCCTTGACGATCCAGAAGCCGGAGTCGTTGACGTGGCTTAGGCCAATGCCGCCCGCGCCGACTGCCAAGCAGAGCAGCGTGGGGTCAACCCCCATTGAGGCAACCAGGGGCAACACGATGCCCGCCGACGTGATCATGGCAACTGTCGTCGAACCAACAGCGAAACGCATGACCAACGCGATGATGTACGCCAGTACAAGGGCGTTCATGTGCGTGCCGGTCAGCACATCGCCTAGCGCCTTGCCGATGCCGGAATCTTGGATGACCTGGTTGAACGCGCCGCCAGCGCCAATGATGAGCAGGATGCCGGCCACAGGCTTGAAGCACTCGTCGGTGATGTGGCCGATCTTTTCCATCGTCATGCCACGGGCGAGTCCAAGGCTCCAATAGGCAAATAGCGCCGAGATCAACAAGGCGACGATCGGGTTCCCGATGAGGTCAATGATGTCGCGGTACAGCGGACCCGCTGGCACGATGAGATCGACGATGGTCGTCGCAACCATGATGATCAAGGGCAGCAAGATGGTGAACAGCGTGATGCCGAAGTGCGGCATCTCGTCGTCATCAAGCACGCGATCGTCCACGAGGCCAAGCGGCGGGTTGGCCGTTGCATATTTGGAAATGAACGAGCCGTACACCGGCCCGGCCACGATGATCGCCGGGATCGCAACAAGCAGCCCCAGGGCGATGGTCAAGCCGATGTTTGCGCCGAGTTGGTTGACCACGGCGAGGGCCGCCGGGTGTGGCGGCACGATCGAGTGCACCGTGATCAACGCCGCGACTACGGGCACACCCACCTTGATAAGCGAGATCTTCGCCTGCTTGGCCACCGAGAACATGACGGGAATCAACAGCACAAACCCCACCTGGAAGAACACGGGGATGCCGCACAGGAACGCAACCACAGCCATGGCCCAATGCGCACGTTGTTGGCCGAGCGCCTTGACGAGGGTCTGCGCCAAGCGCTGTGCACCGCCCGAGATTTCGAGCATCTTCCCGAGAATCGTGCCAAGGCCCAAGACTGTCGCCAGGAACCCTAGGGTGCTACCCATGCCGGCTTGGAAGGACGCTGCCACCTTCGTCAGCGGCATGCCCGCGGCGATGCCCAGAGCTATGGCCGTGATAGTCAAGGCGACGAATGCGTTGAGCTTCACCTTCATGATGAGGAAGACGATCAACGCGATTGCAATAATCAAAATAGTCATTAACCACGGAACACTCATTATTTTCACTCCTTTGTCAATAGATGGTTTTTCGTACTTACACAGGCCCGTTACGATGCCTGTGGCGCTTTGCCCGAGGCGTGTGCAGCCTCAGGCAAAGCTCGACGAGCCTCAAGCGAGGTTCGTGAACAGCGTGTTTTGCTCGACGACAACCCCCATGGCTGCCTTCTGAACAACGAGATCCACATCGGCAAGATGCGGCTGAGTGGGCCCAGTTAGAGCAGTTCGCACCTGCGCCACAGCGGCCTGTGAGATTTCGGTATTGACGTTGATCTTCGTGATGCCGGCCCGAATGCACGCCCTGATCGTCAGTTCAGGTGTGCCCGACCCGCCGTGCAAGACCAAGGGTGTGTCGACCACCGCGCGGATCGCGTCAAGAACGTCGATACGGATGTCGGGCTTTCCCTTGTAGCTTCCGTGGACTGTGCCGATTGAAACGGCCAGCGCGTCGACGCCTGTCGTCGCGACGAAGTCGGCGGCCTCCCCCGCATCGGTGTAGACCTGGCCTGCCCCGGCGCCCACCTCCTGCGCGTCGGCGCCGGCAGCCAACGAACCCAACTCAGCCTCAACGCTGACACCCGCCGCGTGGGCCATGGCAACAGCCTGGCGCGTCAGGTTGACATTATCGGCAAAACCCAGGTTTGAGCCGTCGATCATCACCGAGCTGAAGCCGGCGGCGATGGCCTTTTCGATGTTGTCGAGGCTCTTGCAGTGGTCGAGGTGTAGCACGTAATCGATTGCGTGGTCGCGCGCCACCGACGCACAGATGGCGGCGATGTCGCCAAACGACATGTTCGACAAGTACTTTTCGCCAAACGCAACAATGACGGGGGTGTTCGTTGAGGCCCCTGCCTCAAGTACTGCCCTGGCCGTGTCGTACGAATAGACGTTGAAGCTGCCGATGGCGACGCCCTTGGCCCGTGCGTCCAACAGAAGCGGAGTCAGCGTGATGAGCATGGTCTAGCCCGCCTTCACCGACGACAGCCACGCGGCAAACCCCGGGTCGTCAAGCACCTGGGGGTTGACGAGGGCTTGCGGCGCCTCGCCACGCAACAGGCGTGAAATGTCGTCCATAAGAAGGAACGGCGAGTTCGTCAAGGCGTCAGCGGTAGTGCCGGCGATGTGCGTGGTCAGCGTCACGTTGTCCAGCTTCAGCAGCGGGCTGTCGGGCGGGATCGGCTCGGTGTCGAACACGTCAAGCGCAGCGCCGGCAATGCGGTGGTCAGCTAGGGCGCTGGCCAGCGCATCGGCGTCGACGAGGCCGGCGCGCGCCGTGTTGATAATTACGGCCGTCGGCTTCATGAGCGCCAACTGATCGGCGCCGATCATGCCGCGGTTGTCGTCGCCCAAACGGGCGTGAAGCGAGACGAAGTCGGCGGTGCGCATCACCTCGTCCAGCGAGGCAGAAGTCGCCCCGCAGGCGGCCAACGCGGCCGAGTCGACATAGGGATCGTAGACGATGATGTTGACGTCGAAGCCCGACAGCTTCTGCGCGACAAGGGCTCCGATGTGACCAAAGCCCACCAGACCAATCGTCTTCCCATGCATCTCGGGTACGAAATCAGAGTTGCTAAACGCCTTTTGCCACTGGCCCGTCTTGATGCTGTAGTGCGCGCGGGCAATGTTGCGCGCCTCGGCCAGCATGAGGCCAATCGTGAAGTCCGACACCGCGTGGGCGTTGCGGCCCATGACATGTAAAACGGCGACGCCCCGCGCTGTTGCGGCTGGCACGTTGACGTTTTCCACACCGGCGCGGCACACACCGACAACGCGAAGAGCAGGCATCGCATCAATAACGGCTTCGGAAACGGGCACAAACAGCCCGGCGAGCGCCTGGGCGTCGGAACCCTGTTGCGCCACCAGCTCGGGCACTGGCTCAATGTCTGGACCGTGCTTTTCCACTTCAAGGCGCCGATGCTGCAGCGCGGCCCAGTCTGACTCCCACTCGCCCGCGACGACATTCGAGCCGAACGCGCTGCAGTGTTTGGTCCACGCTGCAACGAAACCCGCAGACGGGATCATTGCGTCCCCCACCATCAGTGCCTTGATTCCAGCCATAAAGACGCTCCTTCCGTGAGTCTCGTCAAAAACAATCTGATTGTTTTCGATCATCTTAAACACTCTATTTTGCGCGTGTCAATCATTCCAGCAGTTGAGATATCCACGCCTTGGGGACGAAAATGAAGTCGCTGGACGAGCACAATCAAAGGAACGCCAAGGGATACGCCGCGCTACGCGGCCGCAACGGTGCACCGTGCGCTGCAGGCGCAGCACGGATGCTGGCCTTACGCAGAGTGGGTGAGCTGGCGGCCCTGAACCCCGACGCCTGGGTGACGGACGCGGAAGAACTGAAGGCCTGCCTGTTCGGCTGAAATCACGGCTGCATTGAGCCTGTTCCAAGGAAGCGGGTGTGGAAGCTCAACGCCGTGGCCAGGTCGTGGGGCGTTTGCATGCCTTTGGTGACGCGCAGCGCCCTCTCGTAGTATTCGTGCAACAAGGGCCGATAGCTTGGATGGGCGCAATTGTCGATGATTCTTGGCACACGCTGACGGGGCGAAAGCCCGCGCAGGTCGGCCAAGCCCTGCTCGGTGATGATGACGTGGACGTCGTGCTCGGTGTGGTCTGTGTGGCTGACCATCGGGACGATCGCCGAGATGGCGCCGTCTTTGGCCGTCGACGGCGAGACGAAGCACGAGATAAAAGCGTTGCGAGTGAAGTCGCCAGACCCGCCGATGCCGTTCTGCATCCTGGTGCCGGCGACGTGGGTGGAATTGACGTTGCCGTAGATATCCGCCTCGATCATGCCGTTGCAACTGATGCAGCCCAGCCGTCGAATGATCTCGGGGCTATTCGAGATGTCCTGCGGGCGCAGCACCACCTTGCCGCGCAACTCCCCCGCCCGCTGGTTCAGCCGGGCCGCGTACTCGGGGCTCAGCGAGAACGACGTGGCCGACGCGACGTCGACGATGCCGTCATCGATCAGGTCGAGCAGGCCGTCCTGGATCACCTCCGTGAAGCTCGACAGCCCGTGCAGCCCCGACCCCACCAGCCCGGCCAGCACGGCGTTGGCGATGTTGCCTACCCCCGATTGCAGCGGCAGCAGGTTGACGGGCAGTCGCCCGGCTTTCACCTCAGCCCCCAGGAATTCCAGCAGATGCCCGGCGATCGCGGCCGAATCCGCGTCCGGCGCCTTGAAGGGCGCGTTGCGGTCGTGCTGATCGGTCAAGACGACGGCCGCCACCTTCGCTGGGTCGACGCGCAACGTCGGCTGGCCGATGATGTCGCCGGGGTGCGTCAGGGGTATCGGCACCCGGTTCGGCGGCATCGCCTCGGCGCCGTAATATACGTCGTGCAACCCCAGCAAACCCTCGGTTTGCCACTGGTTCACCTCGATAATGACGCGTCGGGCGTGCTCCAGGTAGGTGCGGTTCAACCCCAGGGACGTGGACGGCACAAGTTCGCCGTCGGCGGTGATGGCCGTCGCCTCGATAACGGCCCAATCGAGCGGCCCAAAGAACCCCTGCACCAGTTGATTGTGGAAATGCGACAGGTGGACGTCGGCATAACCGCTTGTGCCGTCGTTTATCTTGCCCCGCATCGTCGGGTCGGACTGGTAGGGCGCGCGCATCGACACCCCGTCCGCACCGGCCAGCACGCCGTCACAATCGGGGGCGGTCGACGCCCCGGTGAACATCTTGACGGTGAACTGCTCGCCGCAGGCGTGGGCCGCCGTCATGCGCGCCGCCAACGCCGCCGGCAACGCCTTCGGGTACCCAGACCCGGTGAACCCCGACATGCCGATGGCGTCGCCGTCCTTGATCAGGGACGCCGCGTTGTCGGCGTCCGTCGCCAGCGAAGCGAAGTGCGGGTTGGCGATACGGCTGTTCATTCGGTCTCTCCAGGTTGCTCGGTTTCAGGCTTGACGTGCCCCAGCCAGCGGGCCAGACGACCGCCGCGTCCAAGTTCGGCCAGACGCGCCTCAACGGCCTCGCGGTTGGCGGCGGGCGTGACCACCAGCAGATCGTCGCCGGCCCGCAGCATGGTGTGGCCATGGGGCGCAAACGACTCATCCCCGCGCATGACAAGGGCGATGACGACGTGCGTGGGCAGCCGCAACTCGCGGACGGCCAGGCCCGCCAGCTTCGAACCCGGCGGGACGGAGACGCGCAGCAGGTCGGCGCGGCGCTCTTCCAAAGGTGCCACCTCGATGTCGAGATCGAACGGCGCCCACGGGTCGATCAGACCCAGGCGCTTGGCCACCCATGGCAGCGTCGGCGCCTGGATGGCCGTGAACACCAGCACGAAAATGAACACGATGCCGAACAGCAGGTGCGCGTCGGCGATTCCGGCGGCCAG
>Ga0123357_10005461_pt1 | contig 15231 bp, 11 predicted proteins | sample TergutEmb28metaG_FD_89873 | JGI IMG/M metagenome (GOLD analysis project Ga0123357, IMG submission 89873) | Embiratermes neotenicus P4 segment gut microbial communities from Petit-Saut dam, French Guiana - Emb289 P4 | ecosystem: Host-associated > Arthropoda: Insects > Digestive system > Gut ... | reverse complement strand
TGCGGAAACCATTGATAAGAATAAACGCATCAAAACGGAAAACCTCCGAAGCGCCCAACAAACGGATGTTTATATGCTCAAAGGAAGCGAAGGTTTTGAAACTTGGGAACCGCGATTCGTAACCCACGGCTTCAGATATGTGGAAATGATTACGGAAGGAGATGTTTCGTTTGACGAATGCACAGGCAAGGTCGTTTACGATGAAATGGAAACGACCGGAACATTCGAATCTTCCAACCCCCTGTTAGACCAAATCGTTAAAAACGCATGGTGGGGTATCAGCGGGAATTACAAAGGCATCCCTTTGGATTGCCCGCAACGGGACGAACGTCAAGCGTGGTTGGGCGATCATGCCACAGGTTGTTTTGGCGAAAGTTTCCTGTTCGATAACGAGCAATTCTACATCAAATGGTTGGATGATATTCGCGACTCACAAACGGAAGAAGGACAGATTTCAGATATTTGCCCGCCTTACTATATGTCTTATTACAGCGATAATATGACTTGGCCCGGAGCTTATCTTTTTGTCACCCAAATGATTTACCAACAATTTGGTAATCCCGAACCCATAAAGGAACATTATCCGGCAATGAAAAAATGGCTTTCCTATATGAAAGGAAAGTATATGGCTGATAATTATATAGTTACGAAAGATAAATACGGCGACTGGTGCGTCCCGCCCGAATCGAAAGAGTTGATACTCACTAACGATCCGGCACGCAAAACGGACGGTCAACTGATTGCTACCGCCTATTATTACAAGCTATTACAATTGATGCAACAATTTGCCGCTATTGCAGGGTATCAGGACGACATCAATGAATTTGCCGTTCTCGCCGGAAATATCAAGAAAGGCTTCAACATGACTTTTTTCGACCCTGCAACCGGACAGTACGGCAACGGTACGGTCACCGCTAATCTATTGCCTTTGGCTTTCGGCATGGTGGAAACGAAAGAAGAAAACCGCGTATTCCAAAATATAATTGACCGTATTCTTCGAGACCGTTTGCATATATCTACCGGCGTTATCGGTACGCAATGGCTGATGCGTGAATTAACCAAACGCGGTCGCGCCGACATCGCCTATACCATAGCCACGCAAAAAACTTATCCCGGCTGGGGATACATGGCGGAACAGGGCGCTACTACCATTTGGGAACTCTGGAATGGCGATACCGCCGATCCGAAAATGAATTCCCGCAATCATGTCATGCTGCTGGGCGATTTCCTGCCTTGGGTGTTTGAAGATTTGGCAGGCATTAAAACGCATAAAAAGTATCAGGGTTTTAAGTGTTTGTGGATGAAACCCAATCCAACTGAAGATCTCTCTTTTGTAAAGGCTTCTCATAAAACGCCTGCCGGCTGGGTAAAAAGCGAATGGCATTTGGATAACAACATTTTTACATGGAATATCACTATTCCCGAAGGTTCAAAAGCTAATATTTTAGTTCCGGCTAAATCTTTAGACGATATTCAGGAAAGCGGACATCCTGCAACGCAAACGCAGGGATTAAAATATGTGCGCATCGAAGAAAACCGGGTGAATCTTGAAATCGGACCGGGCAATTATACTTTTACCTGTCCGTATGGAAAAGCGCAAGACCGCTGGAAAGCCGGCGTAATCGCTGAAGAATTTATCAATAAAAATGCACCCTATCTCAGTTGTCATGCGGCTACAGTAGCGGAGAATAAAGATGGACAAATTGTTGCAGCGTGGTTTGGCGGGACAAACGAAGGTAATCCCGACGTTTGTATATGGTTCAGTCGTTTAGTTGACGGAAAATGGACACCCGGACAAAATGTAGCTAACGGCATTGTGAACGACACGCTTCGTTATGCGTGCTGGAATCCGGTGCTTTATCAAGTTCCGAACGGAGAATTACAACTCTATTACAAAGTAGGTCCTAAGGTAGCCGGATGGAAAGGCAAAATGATAACTTCCAACGACGGAGGAAAAACATGGTCGCCGCCGCGGGATTTGCCGGAAGGATTTCTCGGTCCGGTTAAAAACAAACCGGTATTGTTGAAAAACGGCGTATTGCTTTGTCCATCCAGCATTGAGATCGGCGCTTGGAAAACGCATTTCGAAACAACAAAAGATTTCGGAAAAACTTGGCAATATACAGGTCCCATTAATGACGGGATTACTATTCATACCATCCAGCCAACAATTCTGACATACAAGGACGGTCGCTTGCAAATTCTTTGCCGGACGCAGGAACGCGCTATTGCCGAATCATGGTCGTTCGACAATGGTAAAACATGGTCGCCTTTTGTAAAATCTTCACTTCCTAACAACAACTCCGGCATCGACGGAGTAACCTTAAAAAATGGCAGTCAGTTGTTGGTTTATAACCATCTTTTACCTGCCGATTCGTTACCAAAAGGAAAAGGCGCCCGCACTCCGCTGAATATTGCCGTTTCCAACGATGGTAAAACATGGTATGCCGCCGCCATACTGGAAGATTCGCCTATCGATCAATACTCCTATCCTTCCGTGATTCAGAGTAGCGACGGAAAAGTGCACATTGTTTACACATGGAGGCGGAAAGCCATTAAGCACGTCGTTGTCGATCCGCAGCAATTGATTCTGTCTGAAATGAAAAACGGGCAATGGGCGTCTGAAAAGGAAACGGCAGAAGTGCAAATAGTTAACAATCACCGTTATAAAATTTCGGTCTGCGACTGGATGATGCTGAAACGGCAAAAAATCGGCGCTATCGAATTGGCAAAAGATATTGACGCCGATGGTTTGGAATTGGATATAGGCGGCTTAGGGCAAAACGTTTCTTTCCAGAATACGCTTAAGGACAAGAAAACGCGCGATTTGTTCATCTCCGAATGTAACCGTTTGGGTATTCAATTCAGTTCGCTGGCATTGTCGGCGTTTTACGGTCAATCGTTTGCGAAGCGGGAAAACTACGAGCAACTGATGGACGAATGTATAACAACCATGCAGGATATGGGCATCAAGGTCGCTTTCCTGCCGATGGGAAACCAAAGCGATTTGGCGAAAGAACCGGAATTGTATCCCATCGTTTTGGAACGCCTGAAAGTTGTTGCGAAAAAAGCCGAAGCTGCCGGAGTAGTCATCGGAATCGAAACAACCTTGCCTGCCAAAGAAGAAGCTAAACTAATCGATCAAATCAACTCGCCCGCCATCAAAAGCTATGTCAATTTTTCTGCTATCCTGAAACGGAAAGGAAATATTGTTCAGGAACTGAAAACATTGGGAAAAGACCGCATCATTCAGATTCATGCCAGCAATACGGATGGATTTTGGATTGAAAACGATCCGGCTTTAAATATGACGGAAATAAAATCCGTATTGGATAAAATGGGGTGGAGCGGCTGGTTAGTGGTTGAACGTTCGCGTGATGCTAAAGATGTTAATAATGTAAAAAAGAATTATGGCGCAAATGTCGCCTATTTAAAATCTGTTTTTCAAAATGGAAACAACTAAAAAATACAAAGGCGTGGTGGTTCCTATGATTACTCCGCTGACGAAAGAATTAAAAATTGATGTAGCCGCTGTGAACAAAATCATGGCTGTTTTTGCTGAAAATAATATCTCTCCCCTGCTTTTAGGTACTACCGGAGAAGCAGCCTTTGTCGGTCAGGCGGAAAGCATGGCTTTTGTTGATGCCGCCGTAAAAGCAAAACAAAATAATCAGGTGATTTACGCCGGATTGTCGGGTAACAATGTTGCCGGTCTGATAGAACGCGCCAAATGTTATGCGGGATTAGGAGTAGATGTCGTAGTTTCCAATTTGCCATCCTATTACGTATTGACGCCGTCGGAAATGGAAAAATATTACACGATGCTGGCAGACGCTTCTCCCTGTCCTGTAATGATGTACAACATCAAAGCGACTACGCAAATGTCGATTCCGCCCGAAACAGTGGAAAAATTAAGTAAACATCCGAATATCGTAGGATTAAAAGATTCCGATCGCGATATACAACGCTTGGAATCTTATATCCATACTTATAAAGATCGTCCCGACTTTTCCTTCTTCTGCGGATGGGCGGCAATGGGTTTGTCAAGTTTGCGGATGGGAGCAGACGGCATCGTACCCAGTTCCGGAAATGTAGTTCCCGAAATGTACAGAGAATTATATAACGCTTTTTTGAAAAATGATATTCCTGCGGCAGAACATTGGCAGCGGAAAACCGATGAAGCAGCGGTGATTTATCAACAGGGCAAAACATTGGGACAATCCCTTGCGGCATTAAAAGCCATGATGAAAATCAGAGGATTATGTCAGCATTACATGATGCCGCCCTTGATGGAATTATCCGAAGAAGAAACAACGGAAATAAGCATAAATTATGGGAAATACGTTGCATTGGATTGATTATTCGATTATTGCGCTTACCTTATCCTGTTCGGTTCTGGTAGGACTTTATTTTTCCCGTCATCAGAAAAGTTCGGATAAATATTTTGCAGGCGGGAAAAAAGTACCGTCGTGGATAATCGGATTTTCCATTTTTGCAACGCTTATCAGCAGTGTCACTTTCTTGGCGTATCCAAGCGCCGCTTACGCGTCCAATTGGATCTTGCTGGTACAAGGTTTAATGGTTCCGGTCATTCTTGTGGGAATGATTTGGGTTATTGTACCACTTTTCCGCCGCATAATCCGTTTGAGCGCTTACGAATATTTTGAACGCCGCTTTGGTTTCTTTGCCCGTATTTACAGTTCTGTCGCCTTTTCGCTGACGCATTTCTCAAAAATGGGAACCGTACTCTATCTCATGGCGTTAGCCTTAAAGTCCGTAGCCGGATTTCCCGTTCCATACACGATTCTGATTGTTGGGGCGGTCATTGTTACACTGTCTTTGCTGGGAGGAATGGAAGCCATTATCTGGATGGATTTACTGCAGGGTACGCTGTTGATAGTCGGTGGCGTAGTATGTTTATCTATTTTATTATTCGCTCCGGAAGGCGGACCAACGGTAGTTATCGAAAAAGCTTTTGAATGGCATAAAATCGGTTTTGCACCCTACAACATTGATTTTACCAAGCTAACGTTTATTGTAATGGTCTGTAATGGCGCTTTTTATGCAATCCAAAAATACGGAACCGACCAAACCATCGTGCAGCGCTATTTGACTGCAAAAGATGAGAAAAGCGCAAAAAAAGCGGCTTATGTCGGCGTCTTTATGAGCGTTCCGGCTTGGGCTTTATTCATGTGTATCGGTACCGCCCTGTTCGTTTTCTATCGTTTAACGCCCAATACTTTACCGGATGGCATCAAAGTAGATCAGATTTTTCCCTATTTTATGAAAACGCAATTACCGGTCGGACTGATGGGCTTGGTATTGGCGGCGTTGCTTTCTGCAGCAATTTCATCTTTGTCGGCAGACATGAATAGTCTTTCTGCCGTTTGCGTACAGGATTATTATCAACGTTTCAAACCCGATTGCACCGATAAGCAACGCCTGCAAATGGGACGCCTGTTTGTTTTGATTGCAGGATTGGGATGTATGGGAGTCGCTTCACTCTATGCGGTTTGGGAGGGCGAAGGCGTCTTGGGAGTAGTATTTGAGCTCTATGCCATTTTCTCAGCCGGCATTGTTGGAATATTCCTTTTGGGCTTATTGAGCAAGAGAGCCAATAAACAGGGATTATATGTCGGCATCGCCGCCTGTATCCTGTTTACGGCTTACGCTCTGTTGACTTCAACAAAAATAGAAATTAACGGAGATAAACAGTTTATTTTGGATTTGGGAAAATATAATTTTCCGCATCATAAATATATGTTAGGCGTTTACAGTCATATCATTGTATTTGTAGTCGGCTATTTTGCGAGTTTCTTTTTCAAAGCGAAACAGGCGGATGAAAATCTGACGATATATGGGTATTTCAAAATTAAGCGACGCTCGTGAACAGGGCGTGTTCAACCTGCTCTCGTAGAGAGCATACCTCACTAAGCAGTATCCTAAGGATACTGTATTACAGACACATAGATACTCCTCTCCCAAGCCCCGCATAGCGGGGCAACCTAATTAAGCTTTCAATAAAGAGAGATATTCATCCTTGAAAGTTTCTTTATTATGATGAATATATTGATTGTCAATATATGCTTTAGTTTTAGTTTTTTATATACATCGGGAACAAAGGTAGTAAATCTTTTATGTTTTACAAGCAGGTTGCCCCGCTACGCGGGGCATGGCGTGGAGGTATCTGTCTGTAGTACAGTATCCTAAGGATACTGCTTAGTTAGGTATGCTCTCTACGAGAGCAGGTTGCAATAGATTTATCAAAATCTAAAAATATTTACCTTCAGCAAAATTATTTTATTATAGCGCCTCAAAATAAGATTTAGTCAATAAAAATATCTTGCTACAATTTTACTACCTTTGTAACTTGAATTAAATATTTAAAAACTGGGAAAGAATATTAGTATGAGTGCAGGAAGAACAATAAATACTTCAAGTCAAAGTTTGGGTACGCCTCATTACAGAAAACAAGAAAAAAATAATCATGGAACCGATTAGCATTTATCACCCACGCAATATTAAGTTTGGACCCGGAGTTATCCGGCAATTGCCAAACGACTGTCACGAGTCGGGATATAAAAAAATATGTTGTCTTTTTGCATCCCCGTTGAAACTACCGGTAGAAAATTTGTATCACGAGATGCAAAAATTTTCTATCCGGATGGAAAGTATCGAATATTCGCTGGGAGAACCCACAACAGCGTATTTTAATGATTTATTGAGTCAAATACGGACGATAAGTCCCGACTGTATTGTCGGAATAGGCGGAGGAAGCGTATTAGACCTTGCCAAATTAGCGGCTGCCTTATGGAACAGCGCCCAAACAATCGAAGAAATAGTTGGAAAGAATTTGTTGAAGCAAAGGACTGCCGGATTGATTTGTGTTCCGACAACATCCGGAACCGGCAGCGAAGTCTCGCCTAATGCTATTTTATTAGACGAATCCTGTTCGGAAAAGAAAAGCGCGATCAGTCCATACTTAATTCCCGACTGCTGTTATATCGATCCTGAACTGACAGTAAACCTCCCGCCTAAAATCACGGCAGAAACGGCAATGGATGCTTTATCGCATTGCATTGAAGCTTATACAAATAAATTCAGTCATCCAATAGCGGATATTTACGCCTTGGCAGGCATCAGGTTAATCATGAAAAATCTGGAAGCGGCTTATCAAGACGGATCCAACTTGGAAGCCCGCGCTGCATTAGCTTTGGGCAGTATGTATGGCGGATATTGTCTCGGACCGGTAAATACCGCCGCCGTGCACGCTCTTTCATACGGACTTGGCGGTCAATATCACATTCCGCACGGATTGGCAAATGCTATTCTCCTGCCGAAACTGATGCGATTCAATCTTGACGCAGTTCCTGATAAATACCTGAATATTGCGCAAGCTGCCGGTATTAATAATGCAGAAGACGGAATCGCTGAAATTGAGACGCTTGCCCGGAAATGTGGCATTCCGCAAAAACTTTCCGAAATTGGCGTTGAGCAAACGGAGGTCGAAAATCTGGCAAACTTGGCAATGAAAGTAACGCGCCTGCTCGTCAACAATCCGAAAGAAGTTACGAAGGAAGATGCTATAACAATTTATAATTCATTATTTTAAAGCATGAAGCCAATTATAGGAATAACAATGGGCGACCCTTCCGGCATCGGTCCCGAAATTATAGCCAAATCGCTTGCCAATCCTGCGATATATGAATTATGCAAGCCATTGGTATTTGGCGATGCGCAAGTCATGCAGGCTGCAATGACAATTGCCGGCGTTTCTTTAGGCGTGCGTCCGGTTTCATCCGTTTCCGAAGCTCAGTATGTGTTTGGAACAGTGGATGTTTTAGATTTGAAAAATGTAAATATTCCCGCATTCGACTATGGAAAAATATCGGCGAATGCCGGTAACGCCGCTTTCGAAGCGATCAGGAAAGTAATCGAATGTGCAATGAAAGGCGAAATTGATGCAACGGTGACAGCGCCAATCAACAAGGAATCCCTCAATCTGGCAGGACATCATTTTTCGGGACATACCGAAATTTACGCGCATTTCACTCATACCGAGAAATACGCAATGCTGCTGGCAGATGAGTCGTTGCGGGTTATTCACGCCACTACGCATGTTCCCTTACGGAAAGCCTGCGACTTGTTGACTTCCGAACGCATTCTGGAGGTTATTCAATTACTGCATGATGCCTGCGTATCGTTCGGCATCGAAAAACCCAAAATCGGCGTAGCTGGTTTGAATCCTCATGCCGGAGACGGAGGTTTATTCGGAACGGAAGACCGGGATATTATTGCGCCTGCCGTGCAACAAGCGAAAAACCAAGGATATGAAGCGGAAGGACCAATTCCGCCCGATACGCTCTTTCCCAAAGCGATACAGGGAAAATACGACGGTTGCGTAGCCATGTACCACGATCAGGGGCATATCCCTTTCAAATTGGTCGGCTTCAAATGGAACAATCAAACGCAGTCGATGGACAGCGTGAAAGGGGTAAATATTACTTTAGGCTTGCCCATCATACGCACTTCGGTTGATCACGGCACGGCTTTTGAAATTGCAGGAAAAGGCATTGCAAGCGCTGACGCTATGACGATTGCCATTCAATATGCCGCTCGGATGGCGGTAAACAGGAAAAATCAATGAACAATGCTAACCGTTCTTGCAGACGACATTACAGGCGCTGCTGAAATAGCCGGCGTATGCTTGCGCTTCGGATTGAGCGTAACGTTTGATTTGGATTTCAATATACAGCGTTTGCCGGAAACCGACGTCTGGGTAATCGCTTCCGATACCCGTTCATTGCCGGAGAAAGACGCTTGCGGCGTTGTACAAACAATCGCTTGCCATCTAAAGGAATTGCAAGTAAAAATCCTGTTCAAAAAAATAGATTCTGCATTGCGTGGTCATATTATTCCTGAAATCAAAGTTTTACAAGAATATTTTCCTTTCGACCGGATTTTTATTTTACCGGCGAATCCTGAAACCGGAAGAATCATTCGCAATGGCATATACTACATCAACGGAGTACTGTTGAATCAAACGGCGTTCAAAAATGACCCTGATTTTCCGGCGCGGACAGCTTCCGTTCGCGAAATTTTACCGATGTTGGAAGCAATTACACCCGATATTTTAAGTGAAGACGATTACAAAAAATACGCCGGTCAAATCTCTCCCGAAACGTTGCCGGTCGGAGGCTCCGTCTTTTTCGAGGCTTGTCTTCCGGTATATTTTCCGACGGCAAAATCCTGTGATATAATTCCGCAACCACTTCACAAAGAAAGTAGTATGTTGATGATTTCCGGCAGCGCTCATGAAGCGAGCAAGCGTTTCATCCGTGAAAATCAACTGTTTAAACTGATAGAAATTGACGTCTGCCTTGTAGCGGAATTATTGGAAGAACCGGAAAAATTCCAAATATGGATAGAAAATACCCTGTTTATTTTTAACCGTTATAAAAAAATAATTATTTCGGTAAAAAATGATCGGTTTGTGTCTCCGGAAAAAGTGAAGATGCTGTTAGCTGCAATCACAGCAGAGCTTATGCGTAAATGCACGATTAATGAATTGTTGATTGAAGGCGGCGCTACCGCCTGCGCCTGTTTGCAGGCAACAGGTTTTGCTTCGCTTATTCCCGTAGCGGAATATGCACGGGGAGTGGTGCGTTTTAAAATTTCCGGCAAAGAGCATTTGCATCTTACTATAAAGCCCGGAAGTTATGAATGGGCGGTTCTATAAGCACATAAGCGCTATTCGTTTTTCTTATGTTATAAAACATATAAACATTTTTTTTATAATGAATATTTATATATACTTTTGTAAAAATTTCACATAGTACAGCACAGCACAGTACAGTACAGCTAAATTATTTGAAATGACTTTATTTAAATAAACTCTATTTATTAATTTTTAAAATTAAATTTTTATGAATAAAATTGTACTTATTATTTTTGTAGCCGCTTTGACGGCGTTTGGAGCTAATGCTCAAGGAACTTGGAAAGCTACCGGTACTGAACCGGTTATTCCTCCAACTACTCCAATTGAAACGGGTATCGCAGGACTTGTTGTAATGCATAATGATGGCGGTGTCAGACCCGAAACTGCCGTAGCGGGTCAAATTGGCGTTATGGGCATATCAGACTCTGGAGCGACAGATGTTACTTATGACGGCGTTACATGGGATAACCTTGCAATAATACAAGGAGTTACTAATGGTATGTTTTATGCTTTGAGCCCAAGTTCAGATGGAACGCTTGAAATATCTGCAAAAGTGGGTTCCGCTAAACCGACTGTTGTTGCAGCAACAGATGATCCGATTGAAACTGTTGCATCGAAGATTGCAGCCTCAGGTGGAGATAAAAGTCCTGCTAAAAATAATCTTACCGACCCGACTTATCCTGAAGTATATGATACTTATAATAACACTACCAATGTCTGGGATCTTTCCGCTTCTTCTTCTGATTTACAGTCAATCAATCAAAGTGCAGCTACTCAATATATGGTAATGTCATTTGCTGTAACAGGCGGTAAAACTTACATTGTCAGCGTTACAGGTTCAAAATTTATGTTACGCGGTATTAATTATATAACAAACGGTACAGGGATTACTACCCCTGCATTGGACGCAACAAAAGGAATCAAATCGGAAGAATATTTCGATCTGACCGGAAAAAAGGTATTGGGCGATGTAAAAAAGGCTGTTTTAATCAAGAAAACGACCTATATCGACGGTACGACATCTAACAGTAAAATAATTAACGTCCAGTAGAGACGGGGCGCGCCCCGTCTCTACCAGCCCCCCGCCATTGGGATGAGGAGGCACATAACCTCATCCCAATGCGGTTTTTACAATTTATTCCAATATTATGACAAAGCATTTTACCTTATTCATCATAATTACCTCGTTTTTTGTATCCTGCAGTCAAAAGGAAAACCCCATGCTTCCGGCAATCATCGAAATCGTTGGAAACAATCCGGCATCCCCTCAAAAATTGCAAGCAATGAATTTGCAGGCAAACCTGTATCAATGGAAAAATCATTTAGTAGTTTACGGCGTATTTCAGGATGCGGCAAAAATTCAAAAACAGATTGCAGCCGCCTGTCCCGATGCCTCCGTGCGTTTATACGACAAACCTTTTTATGTTTTCGACAGACGCAACTGTGAAAACACGGCGCAAGCCAAGCGGTGGAAGTCGATAATTATGACTGCCAATCTGGTAGCCGACACGGTTTTACAAAAAGAATATTTGAATTACCACGCTCATCAGGCGGAACAGTTTCCCGAAGTCGCTCAAGGTTTTTGCCGCGCCGATTTCCAGCAACTGTTGGTTTTCCGCAACGGACGGCAACTCATGCTGGTTATCAGTATTCCCGAAGGGGAAAATTTGGATGATTTGAATCCGAAAACTACAGAAAACAATCCGCGTGTTGACGAATGGAATACAATAATGGCGAAATATCAGGAAGGAATTGAAGGAACAGAGCCGGACGAAATATGGGTTACTTTTGGCGATGTCTGATAAAATACAAAGAAGGCATACCCCCGTTTCAAATCTTTGAAAAATATTTCATAAATTGCACCCGTTCAAGCGCAGCCGGATTTTCAATTTTATCCTGACTGAACATCCCTTTGAACTGTTTTATTGTCTGAAAATTATGCCGTTGCATCCACTCTCCCATTCCGCTTAACAGTTGACCGATCGCTTGCGGTCCGCCGGCATAAAGCGCAGAGGCAATCTGTATCGCAGAAGCCCCTGCTAAAAGTTGCTTCACGACTGAAGTATAATCATGTATTCCTGTGGATGCGGCAATGTCGCACTGCACTCTTCCTGAAAGAATCGCCACCCACCGCAGCGTCTGAATATATTCGTCCGGAGAGCTGTAAATATGATTGGACGACAATTTCAATTGTTCAATATCAATATCGGGATGATAAGGACGGTTGAACAGGGTTAGAGCGGAAATTCCCGTTTGGCTCAGTTTGGTTACAGTTTGCACTAAACTGGAAAAATAATATCCTATCTTCAATGAAACGGGAATAGAGATTCCTTTCATCACTTGCTCTATCACATCAAAATATACCTGCTCATTTTCTGCGCTTGTCCTGCCGGCATCCGACGGCAAAACATACACATTCAATTCCAGCGCATCAGCGCCGGCTTCTTCAATCAGTTTGGCAAAATAGCTCCAATGATACTGCGATACGCAGTGAATGCTTGCGATAACCGGAACCGACAGGCATTTCTTTGCCTCTGAAATAAATGACAGATACCGGTCTAAGGTATGCTCTTTTGCGAATTGATTGATATAAGTCATCGCTTCATCATAATAATAGTCGCCTTGTTGCTCAATTCCTTGCAAAATGCTTTTCCATTCCTTCGCTTTGCTGTTATCCGAATCCAGAAAATGTTCCGATTCAATGCGGATCTGTTCTTCAAAAATTGATTTCAATACTACTGCTCCAACACCGGCATTATCGAGTTGCTTCAGATAATCCAAATTGTTCATTAAGCCGGAACTCCCTGCTATAATGGGATTTCGTAAGGGAAGTCCCATAAAAGTCGTCGAAAAATCGTTCATTGTAATAAATATATTTTGAAGCATCAAAGGTAGTCATAATTCCTCAAAAAAAATACAATACTAAAAAATCATTAAAAAGTTTCCATTATTAAATATAAGGTAGTACCTTTGTACCCAAAATGTTTAACTTAAATTAAATAAACAATGGATATTTCGCATATTGAACACATAGGGATAGCTGTTAGAAGCATAGCCGACCAGCTTCCTTATTACGAAAATGTGTTGGGTCTGAAGTGCTACAATATAGAGGAAGTAGCTGACCAAAAAGTAAAAACGGCATTTTTCAAAGCAGGTCAAACAAAAATAGAGTTGCTTGAACCTACTTCCGAAGAATCTACAATAGCCAAATTTATCGAAAAACGGGGAGAAGGCGTTCATCACATCGCCTTTGCCGTTCCGGACGTTGCTCAAGCGCTGGCTGAAGCAGAAGCGAAAAACGTTCAATTAATTGATAAAATGCCTCGCAAAGGCGCTGAAGGTTTGCAAATTGCTTTTTTGCATCCGAAATCAACAGGAAGTGTATTAACAGAATTATGTCAATAAATTATGAGTAGTCAATTAGATAAAGTAAAAGACCTTATCGACCTGCGGGTGAAAGCGCGTTTGGGCGGCGGCGAAAAAGCAATCGAGAAACAACATGCACAAGGCAAATATACGGCGCGGGAACGTATTCACATGTTAGTCGATGAAGGAAGTTTTGAAGAAATAGATATGTTTTTGGAACATCGCTGTACGAACTTCGGTATGGAAAAGAAAGTCTATCTGGGCGACGGAGTTGTTACCGGTTACGGTACGATTGACGGACGGTTAATCTATCTTTTTGCCCAGGATTTTACGGTTATGGGCGGTTCTTTATCCGAAACGATGGCGAAAAAAATCTGTAAAATAATGGATTTAGCCATGTTGATGGGCGCTCCCATTATTGGTTTGAACGACTCCGGCGGCGCGCGTATTCAGGAAGGAATCACTGCATTAGGCGGTTTTGGCGAAATTTTTCAGCGCAACATTTTAGCTTCCGGCGTAGTTCCTCAAATATCGGGCATTTTTGGTCCTTGTGCCGGTGGCGCAGTATATTCCCCTGCATTAACGGACTTTACGATTATGGTAAAGGGAATGAGCTATATGTTCCTCACGGGTCCGAAAGTTGTAAAAACCGTCACCGGCGAAGACGTCACTCAAGAACAGTTAGGCGGAGCGGAAATACATGCCAGCCGTTCGGGAGTCACGCATTTTGCAGTGGAAAACGGGAAAGAAGGCATCGACCTTATTCGCCGCTTATTAAGCTACCTGCCTCAAAACAATCTTGAAGAACCGCCGGTTAAACTGACCAACGATCCGATTGACCGGTTGGAAGATTCGCTGAACGAGATTATTCCCGACAGTCCGAATAAACCTTACGATATGTACGAAGTCATCGGAGCCATCATCGACGAAGGCGTATTTTTGGAAGTTCATGCCGATTATGCAAAAAATATCATTATAGGATTTGCCCGCTTCAATGGACGTTCGGTCGGTATTGTAGCCAATCAGCCCAAGACGCTTGCCGGCGTTCTGGACATCAACGCCTCGCGTAAAGCCGCCCGCTTCGTTCGTTTCTGCGATGCGTTCAACATTCCCATCGTTTCGTTAGTTGATGTTCCGGGATTCCTTCCGGGAACAGGTCAGGAATATGGCGGCGTCATTGTTCACGGGGCGAAATTGCTTTATGCTTATGGCGAAGCAACCGTTCCCAAAGTAACCGTTACCCTGCGTAAATCCTATGGAGGCGCTCATATTGTGATGAGTTGCAAACAGTTACGAGGAGATATAAATTATGCGTGGCCTACCGCTGAAATTGCCGTCATGGGTGGAGCCGGCGCCGTAGAAGTTCTTTACGCCAAAGAAGCGCAAGAATCGGATAATCCGGCAAAAGTGCTGGCAGAAAGAGAAGCCGAATATACAAAGGCATTTGCAAATCCCTACAATGCAGCTAAATATGGCTACATCGACGATGTGATTGAACCTCGAAATACTCGTTTCCGTATCATTCGCGCCTTGCAGCAACTTGCAACAAAGAAACAACTCAATCCACCGAAGAAGCACGATAATTTACCTTTATAAAATGATGAATTATGAAGCGTAAGAAGTATTATTATATGATAATGGGGTTATTTATCAGTATGAATCTGCAGGCGCAGACAACTGATAAAATGGACTACATCAAGAATAACGACAGTTTTGGTATCGGAATGGCGATAATTTCCATGGGAGTCGGATTCTTAGGATTAATCGGACTGTATTTGCTGTTTAATTTGATTGGAAGCTGGGGAGTATCCTTAATTCATAAACGGGCAATGAAAGTATATGGCATGAGCAAGGAAGAAGCAAAAGATATTACCAAACAATCGGGAGAAATCTATGCCGCAATTGCTATGGCTATTTATGAAGCGACCGAATTGCATGATGAAGAAAATACGATTCTCACGATTCAAAATACAGTACGTAATTATTCTCCTTGGAGTTCAAAAATTTATACGTTGAGAGAAACGCCTAAAAGATAAGATGTAAGATTTTAGATTTAAGATATAAAGATGAACAGTTTTAAATATACAATTAACGGGAATGTTTATAAAGTTGTTATAAACAGAATTGAAGATACCGTTGCCGATGTT